>Ga0307378_10002278_pt1 | contig 29757 bp, 19 predicted proteins | sample UN1MG_FD_202238 | JGI IMG/M metagenome (GOLD analysis project Ga0307378, IMG submission 202238) | Soil microbial communities from Risofladan, Vaasa, Finland - UN-1 | ecosystem: Environmental > Terrestrial > Soil > Coastal area > Acid sulfate soil | place: Finland: Risofladan, Vaasa | collected... | reverse complement strand
AGTTTGGGGAGATTGGGGAGAGTGGTGGATAGGAGTCCCACTTCTTAAAAAAATTGAGGCCGGAATGTGTGAGACATAGTACTATCAACTTGAGCCTCTCCGACCCCCTAACGTTCGTTTATGGGGGGAAGACCTTTTAAAAGAGAATTTCGAGATGAAAGCAAGGTCGTAGGTTCGAAACGCGCCCCCGCTATGAACCTACGACCCAGATAATGACAGACAAAACCAGACCCATTTTTCAGCTCAAAATCGCGTAACTGTTGTCGGTATTCAGGCGGCAGATATTGACATCAAGGCTTTCAATACCTGGGTAGAAGATTCCGATTTTGAATTTCCTATTGGCTTGATTGAAGGTGACGTGGACGAAATAAAATTCAACTGGAGCACCCAGGTCCTGCCCTGGCTGATTCTGACTGACAAGAAACACATCGTCCGTGCTGAGGGATTCAATATTAATGAGTTGGATGAAAAGCTTAAACAAATCAATAGAGAGTAAGACTATGAGAAAAGTAATTTTAATTCCGAGTTTTTGCCTGGTATCATATGCTTAGTCCTTTCCGCCCTGGAGAGTTATACTTGAATTCGCAATGCTTTTTGGATGGTCATATACGATTTGGTGATAAAGAAGTCAAAGCTGTGTTAATAGACTATAACTGTGACGGTCATTACGGTTCGGGCCAGGTAAGCTATGAATGGGTGGGTACTTTGGGCCCGCGAGAATTGGATTACGACCGAATTGGATGGGATGTTGACGGTGATGGTAGGATTCATTATACCGAACAACATTTTGTCGGTAGCTGCACGATCTTTGAGGACCGGGTATACCGTATTGGAAGTTCACCTGATGGTCAGATAGTAACTGTACAGGAGCTTCAAGTTCCAATGGGTTATCTACAGATGCCTGCGAAAAGAGCTATTGTTAGTTTGGTTGGTGAACTGGGGCCAATCAACCTAAACATGTCTGACGGGGTCGCAGCCGTACCAGCGGGAACCTACTGGGTTGATTACGCTCGCATTGAAGAACCAGATGATAATGGAGATCTTCAACGAATTACTAAATCCGGTATATATTACGAAAAACCTTGGAAGATTAGTTCTGGTATAACGACCAGAATAAAACGAGAGATGCTTATTGTAACTGAGGAAGACCGGCAAAGGTACAAGGAAAAAATCAGAGCAATGAGTGCTTCGGTTACAGCACAGAAAGTGAAGTCAATTCTTAACAAGCCCCTCCACAAGATCAATGAATTTGGCCTCGAACTCGATAGCATAAAAGTCCAAAACGAAAATATTTTACTATGCTTTTTTGACATGGAACAGCGACCATCACGGAATTGTATCCTACAAATAAACAAAAAAGCAGAAGAACTCAAGAACAAAGAAGTGTTTGTTATCGCAGTCCATGCCTCGAAGGTTGACCAAGCAAAGCTTGATGAATGGGCGAAAAAGAACAACATAGCCTTCCCGGTCGGAATGGTTGAAGGTGATGATGAGAAAGCACGCTCAACCTGGGGCATCCGTTCGCTTCCATGGCTCATCCTAACGGATGACAAGCGCGTCGTGCGAGCGGAAGGCTTTGAATTGAATGAGCTTAATGAGAAAATCAAGGAAGTAAGCGATTAAGAAAGGAGAACACAATGAAAAAGTTCACAAGTAGAATCTTAGAGATGACGATATTGATTGGGCTGATACTCAATTCCTTATCGTGTTCAAAGGATCCAAATGGAGAAGAGGAATCTTCTCGTGCTGCACCTGAAGAACAGGCGTCTTCTGCAGCAGCAAGCTTAAATGAGGTCTTGCCAACCAACTCTACGCAAATCTCGCTGGATCAAGCTGAAAATGGCGTAGTAATCCGGCTTATTGGTGAAGGTGATAATGGTATATGGAGACTGAAAGATAGCCAAAATGATATTGAAGTCAAAAAGATGGACAACGATATGATAGCCATCAAGGCAAGTATTACCATCCAAGAGGGAGGTATCGTACAAATCAAACAAGTTAATACACAGATAAAAACGACACCAGGAGAAATAGTTGTTCTTGCAAGAACGAGTAATAGAACAATATCTTTTGAATGCCCATCAAACTGATGCCAAAACAAACGCTTCAGGAATTTGTTTCCCTGATGACGTAAGGTCAAAAGCTGTCAGTGCGACACAAAGATTCAGAATTCACACTTAGTGCAAAATATACACCCTTGTGTCATACCTACGGTTTTTAACCTCATGTATTACAGACACTAGCTCAGTTTTCGCAAAAATTGAGATTTTTCCACATTTTTCGAAAATTGCTGTAACGGTCTTGTGGCTTTGACGTCTATCGTGTAGACGAAGTGCTTTTTAGTAGTCTGAAATGTGAATAAAGAGCTTAGTGGTATAAGTGCTTCTTTTTTAAGAGGATAGACAGATGTTCGCAGTGGTCCTATTTACGCTTGACAAGCGCCGGATGTCCTGTTTTCCTTTGATCTGTCTTTCCCTCGGGGGTATGATCATTTCTATGGTTGAAGAATCAAAATGCCTATCAGTCACTGTATGTTTTTTGCGAGGAGTTCGCTATGAGCGGAAATATCATTTCTGTATGGGGCTTTGTCTTGCTATTCTCAGTTACGGCATGGGCTGATGTCCCCGAACCATTGAACATAACCGGACGGGTTGTGGATTTCAAGGCTCAACCTGTAGAAGGGGCCGAAATTGCAGTCTATGAAAATTTCTATGATTATTCCACTAGTCAGAAGTCACCAAAAGTTCTGGCCCGGACAGAGACCGGCGCCCAGGGCAAGTTTGAAGCTCAGGCACTTGTTACTTACCAAGATAAGGCCTTTATCGTCGCGCGAAAGCCGGGGCTGGCAATGGGTTGGGACCGCGTAAATGTGGCTCACCGCAAAGGGGCTTTAGGAAAATACCAAATCGTTCTGGAACCTCCCTGCCGGATATCTGGCGTAGTAAGGGACGAAAACGGCTCTCCAGTAATCAATGCGCGAGTTCGAGTTGATTGTATGAGCGATTATTTAAACCGGCTCGAACAGAGGCGAATTTCGACTCCGGAAGAATGGTTTACTGCCCAAACGGATGCCCGCGGCAAATTCCAATTTGAAAATTTATCTGCAGACGTTAGAGCATATTTTCTAATAGAAGCATCTGGATGGGCTTCGAAACACAAAACCAGTTTTACCCACGGTGGTATGGGTTACGAGGCGGGCCGCGGGGATATTCAACTGATTTTACCCTCCGAGGTTTCCGTCCAGGGCCGAGTGGTTGACGCCGAAACGGAACGGGCAATAGAAGGGGTTACTTTGGTAATGGATTGGTATCGCGATCAACCTTGGGATTATATTCACCAACCGGTTGTTTCTGATGAAGATGGGCGTTTTCGATTTGATGGTGTGCCTGTAGAAAAACATTTTCTCAGAGCTACCACCCCTTTTCAGCAAGGAAGTCCTTGGGCAGATAAGATTCTGGTTGTCGAGACCGACGCCAAAAAGTCCAATGAATTTTTGGTGAAATTGGATAAAGGGGGAGTTATTGAAGTTTTAGTAAACGAGTCAAGAAATAAAAAACCGGTAGAGGGTATTAAGATTATTGTGTTGCAAAGAGAAAAGCCCGGTTACGCGGGATTTTATAAAACCGTCCAAACCGGTCCCGACGGTAAAACTCAAATCCTGGCGCCTTTGGGTAAATGCGAAGTGCGTCCTCGTGTGAACAAAGGCTATGTTAACAGAAGACAAAGTAAAGAAGTTGAAATAGTGGCCGGAAAAACTGAACGGATTACTTTTTCGCTGGAGCGTAAACCTCAGTTAACCGGACTGGTTCAGGATGAATCCGGCAAGCCCGTGGCCGGGGCTATTGTGAAATTCTACCCTTCGGGAGGTAGTACTTTTGCTGATGCAAGCGGCAGATTTACTGTTGAATACGAACCCGACGATGGAGATAAATGCCTGATCGTTCGGGACGAGCAAAGAAATCTGGCTGGTGCAGTAAAAGTAGAAGATGAATCACGCCCGATCCAGGTTACTCTTGGGCCGGGATTGATAGTGAAAGGCCGCGTAACCGATACGAATAGCCGCGCTATTCCTGCAGCCAGAATTTCGTTATGTGTAGCTATATCCCACTATCTGTGCCCTCTGGGTCCGGAGATTTTGACCGATGCTCAGGGGCAATACGAATTTGCAGCTATTCCGTTAGCTGAAGATATTTTCCACTACCGGTATTCCTTGGATGCATCGGGATATGGCCCTTTTCATTATAAACGTGTGCCAATAGCAGCAAAGCCGGGAGAAACCTGTGAGTTGGATACGATGATATTGGACCAGACAGATCAATCCATTTCCGGTATCGTTGTGGACGGTGAAGGTAAACCCGTCCCAAACGTACCCATGTTCTTACAGGGCGACTCCCAACCAAAACGGAGCAGTACAACCGGTGAAGATGGCACATTTGTCTTTCGACGTATTTGTAAAGGTCCGCTTCGGATTCAGGCTAATTATCCCAGCTTTCCCGGTGGAGCTGGGTATCTTAAAGCTAATGGCGGCGACAAAAATGTGAAAATAATTCTGGGACAGGAAAGGGCTCATGTTGAAGGGAAAACCTTGATAGATCACGAAATACCAAGTTTATCTGATTTAGGAGTTAATCTCAATAAAGAACAAACAGAAAGCAAACAATTGCTGTTGTGCTTTTTTGATATGAATCAGCGGCCTTCGCGACACTTGCTAAAACAACTCCTTCAACAGACAGAACAGTTGTCTCAAAAGGGTCTGCAAATCATTGCAATTAAGGCGGAGCAGGTTGATAAAAAGACGCTGGACAACTGGGTAACAAAGAACAATATTACTTTTCCGGTCGGAATGATTACCGGCGACGCCGATAAAGTAAAATCCAACTGGGCCGTGAACTCCCTGCCCTGGCTGATTCTCACAGACAAGGAACACGTAGTTCAGGCCGAAGGATTCGGCATTAATGAACTGGATGAGAAAATAACCCCAAGAAGTTTGTTCTTGTGGGGCATTGATGAAATTTTTTGATATTTAATTGAAAAAGCGGTAAGATGGCATAGTTGGGCGATGGTATATTGTATTATATGGGAATCCCAGTTCTATTGTTTAAATAATGTAAGGACCGAAATTATGAACATATACCACTATGCAAAACTTTTTATGATTTTTGTTTTACTTTCTTCTTTAAACGAGAGTGTATATGCGGTATCAACAAATGCCTCAAATGAACTATTACACTGTTTAATCAAGAAGAATTCTGAGGCACGTAAGAAGGTATCTTCGTCATCGTATCTTGTTGAATTCCATTCGGAAAGAGAAACCAAGAACGGTAAACGGATAGATCATGGGCATGGATTGGTCAAGTGGAAAGGGAATTGTCGGTGGTCCACTTTTGAAAATAATGCCCAGATTCCTCAAAAAGCCTGGCAGCAAAAACAGTCTGGAAGAATCGTTCTAAATGATCGCTATTTAGCGTATTGGCCTTCTATAGGAAATCCTTATGCTTATCGAGTGGACCATAACTCTATCGGGATGATGACAAAGCAAAGCCAAGCTCATGCGACGTTTCATTCTCCACCGGATTATCAATTATTAAATATATGCTATCAAGGATTTGAGCAGACCTCCTTTGTAGAGGAAATGAAGCTACATCCTGATCAGATTAGATGGGAGGCCGTAAGGAAAAATGATGGTAATATACGTGAAATCAAGCGGTTTTCACCATATATGCATGATAAATCCAAGCCTGATGCTATTTGGACTATAGATGGCGATAAAGGGTTTCTTGTAACTGAAAGAATAAGTTTCACAAGAGATGGAAATATCTCAGAGCACATAAAAATGGAAATTAAAGAAATTTTACCAAAAATATGGTTTCCTACCGCCCTTTCTAAAAAAAGATTTGATCATAAAAATAACCTGAAGGAGATTGTTGATGCCAATCAAATTGTCACCCTTAGAGAAATCCAATTAAATATTGCGATACCGGAAGAACAGTTTGAAATGGAAGCACTTGGGCTTCCAAATGATATTACAATATTTTGGTCAGATCAAAATGATGAGTCAGTTGCCTGGGTATATGAAGGAGTCAAACTGGTTCGAAGGTCAGAGTTTCTCAAACGGCAACGCATTCAAAAACGAGAAGAACATAAAATTACACAACAATCACTTCTTGGCAATAAAGCTCCTTCTTTACAAGTCGAAAACTGGGTTCAAGGAGAATCCATTACTCTTGATAAATTAAAGGGACGCTATATTCTCCTAGATTTTTTTGGAGAATGGTGTGTTCCTTGTCATAAAACATATCCTTTACTTGTTAAGGAGGATAATTCAAGAAGTTCTGAAGATCTCTTCATAATCGGAATCCATACACCCGGATCAAACCCAAAGGCTATTAAGTCCCTTTTAAAGAAATATGGCATTAAGTACTCTATTGTAATTGATAAACTGGTTGAAGGGAAAGAGTATATGGGAGAGACGTTTGCTGCGTATTTGGTTAAAGGGATTCCCCATGCTGTATTACTAGATAGAACTGGTAACATTATAGCTCATGGCAGTGTTGAGGAAATCATTAAAGTTTTAGAGAGGAATTTATCATCAACAGAGAACTAGTACTCTGTCCACGCTAAATCATAACTGAAACACCCTACGGATACGCTTCATTTGGCTGAGGCTGTTGCGATGGGGGCAGCATGGTTTCTTACCTGTGACAAGGAGATCCTAAGAAAGACGCGCAACAAAGCGAATGAACCAGGAGTAGTCGAGGGTGTAACTGTCGGGCGCCCGTCGGAACTCCGTGCGAGAATGACATTCGACCCAGTTTCCGGCCTCCGACTTGAGCCGAATAGCCCTAACCAGAGCACCTACAGTACGCCTTCGCCAGCTGTGGAGCTCCCATTATTCAGCCAGCATAAACCCACAGCGAGGAACTTCTGAAACAACCTTGCGCTTTCTACCACGTGGCAATAAGTGCAGGTTCAGGGAGATAAAGGGCAGACATAAAAAAGCCCCTGCTTTTCACTCCTCCTCCATATGAAACAAGCAGGGACTTGAACGTACCATCCTATTTCTCCTATTTTAACCATCTTTACAAGATTGTCAATGATTTTGAGCAAAATAGCCAGTATTTTTCATCATCACCTCGATATGGAATGACCGTTGGCAAATCAGTGCGCCGGGCGTTATGTGTTTCTGCCCTCGAGCATCGGCGGTATGCAGCGAAACATCGCCGCTCTTGGACAGGAGTAGCTTAGCTATCTCTTTACAGTATCTGGGTGGTCTGGGCCGAAGGATGCCTCGTCGATTTTCAGTGCCCTGCGATAAAGCGGCTCGGCCTCGGAAAGACGGTTTGTATTCCGAAGTAATTCAGCCAGATTGTTGAGGTCTGTGGCTACGTTCGGGTGGTCGTGGCCGAAGGAGTCTTCATCGATTTTCAATGCCCGACGCATAAGCGGCTCGGCCTCGGAAAGACGGCCGGTGGATTTAAGCAATAGAGCCAGATTGTTGAGGGCCGGTTCAGATTCTAAAACCAGGACAACGTAAGAGCATCCAGAATCAACGGGTTACATTAGCACCCGGTGATAAAGATGAAATAGCGGTAGTTAGAAGTATATTCCGTAACTTTGTAAAAAAACGCTGCATGCCAAAAGATATCGCGGAAATACTCAACAGCGAACAAATACCTTCACCCGGGCACAAACAGTGGACAAGCGACAGCGTTGCCTCCATCCTCAATAACGAGCTTTATATCGGAACAATGGTATACAACAAAACCACTCAAAAACTGCAATCCAAGATAAAACATAACCCTAAAGATAAATGGATTCGGACCGAAGACGCCTTTGAAGCAATAGTTGAAACAGAGCTACTGGTTAAACCCATCAAATGGCGTGGGGGGGGTGTTTATATGTGATTAACCTTCCATTTATGATTCTGGCGTTGCGCAGTTCTTTTTACCGCGAGCGATTTTATGCGTGCTTACGGATAAAGTCGATGCCCACAATTACAGGGCAGGCTGACACCAACCAGCTTAGCGGGCAAAACCCATATCCGAAGACATCCGAAAACAGCACCTTTGTCTGAGAACTGCCGATACAGCAAGGGTTTACGAAGAAAAAATATTAACAAAAATACAAAAAAACTGTAATATTTTACTGACAAACATGTCTAAACTTATATAGCAGCCATATCAGGGTGGGTTTTATCCCACCGTTTATCTCTGGAAGAGAGGGATAATTATGAAATTTATGTATAAGCTCCTAATCATTGTGGCTTGCTTTATACCGGTCCAGGCTTCTGCTGTAGAGAAACTTAGTGTCTCAGAGTTGCTCGACAGATACGCAGCAAATCAAGACAAACTCAAATCTTTTGTTGCCAGAACCGAGACGAACATTACAGAAGACATAACTAAAGACGGGACAGAACCATATTCAAAGGTTAAGCGAGAGATTGTTGAGTTCCGGTATGAGGACGATGGAGGCAACTTCCGTGCCTACTATTGCCCAAAGCGTGTTCATAGTGCAGCAGATGGGTCTCTGGTCCCGGCAGATAGGCACACCAGCTATCTGTGGGATGGCAAACGCTACATCGAGCACTACAGGGGACAAATTTTGGATGAAAGTAATGTTTTCGTCTCATTTGCCGCGAAAGATATGAAAAATGCGTTCGCTATAGGATATCTTGGTGCAGGTTCGATTCTCGGCTTTTTATATGGTGATGTCGAACGGTTTGATTCGATCTTGAGGCAAACTGACTCAATATCCGTGCGGGATGAGCTTGAGCGGGTCGGCTCAGGGAACTGCTATGTCATCGACGCAAAAACGAAGCACGGCACTTATACAATATGGCTCGACCCCAAGCACGGCTACGGCATTGCGAAGGCAAACGTCCATAAAGGACCAAAAGACCTTCGATGGGGACGAATGCTGGATAGCTACAAGTTTGCGCCATATGACAGTGACACATTTTCCATCCGAAACGTCCGCTTCGAAAGAATAGAGGATGTCTGGATTCCGATGGAAGCAGATTTCCAGATTGATTCCAAGGGGCCCAACAGAGCGTCAGTTATCCGCATACACCATAGGGTCACAGAACTGCTCCTCAAGCCTGATCATGATGCGTTGGGCTCTTTTGTCCCGGATATTGAAAATGGCACAGGTGTCAGAATCCAAGAAGCACCTGGAGTCAGGTACACGTGGCAAGAGGGAATGAAGTTTGTGGTGGACGAAAGAGACGGCAGTATCCGATATGTTCCCAAAGAATGGTCGATACTGGTCGGCGTGGGTAAGCCGCTGCCCAACTTCGAAGGCATCAAACTCAACCTCTCTGCTAAGCAGACTAAAGATATGGCAATACTGTTTTGCCTCTTTGATATGAACCAACGACCATCGAGAAACTGTATAAGACAATTGGCCCAAAAGGCGGAAGAATTGAAAGAAAAGGACGTAGCTGTTGCGGCTGTGCAGGCCTCTGAAGTTACCGAAAAGACACTTAACGAGTGGAAAAAGAAATCCAATATCCCCTTCCTGGTGGGAGCGATAACAGCGGATATCGAAAAGACCCGCTTTTCCTGGGGTGTCCGTTCTCTTCCCTGGCTGATTCTCACCAACTGGGAGCAAACTGTCGTTGCAGAGGGCTTTGGCATTGATGAACTAGATGAGGAACTCAAAAAGATCATCGATACAGAACAATCGACTGATAAAAACGAAGCGAAGCCCAACAAACCAGCGTCTCAAACGAGTCGATCTGATTCGGCGAAATCCTTTTTGGATGCAAAGGCGATACTCGCTGGCTGGGAGAGTACCTACGGAAGTATAAGGACGATGCGTGTTTCATACATTCATCAGTTGGTAGATTACCAGCCTCCGGCCAACAATCCGGACCAACCACATCCTGTTAAGTACAATCATGTCGAAAGGGTGGAGGATCAGGGACGACGTTATCATATGCGTCTGTCAATGACCGAAGATGGCTTTGATAGACCTGAGAGCCTTATGGAGCATGCGTTTGATGGCAAGACTACCCGGGAGTACTGGGGCGGAACCACACATGGTTCGATCGTTCTTGGCCTGACGGGCAGGGGTGTAGAGAAGCAAAACCACCTCAAAGAGTACATGCGTCTTTTCAAAGAACCCACACCGGCTTATCTAAAAGACGAATATCCCAACGGTGTGCCTGCACTGGCTCTAACGTTGAAGTTGGGAATGACCAGAGGAATCGTAATCGTACGGCCCAAGCTGGAATCCGTAGCAGGCCAATTGTGCCACGTAGTCGAGGTTACACTTCCCGGAAGAAGAGATCATAAGGGAATACCCCAACAAATCAAGGAATTGTTTTGGATGGCCCATAACAAGGGGATGTGTCTGATGAAATATCAATGGCATCAGTATAATAGGCTTGAAAGCGAGATTGAAGTAAAACAAATCGCTATGGCAGAGATGGACGGCACTGCTATTTGGTATCCAGAAAAGGCCTACTACACTGTTGATGATAAATTTGGATCGATGAAGTACGAGCTTACGGTAACAGAATTCATACCTAATGTTGAAGTGGACGAGAAAACTTTTCGATTCGATTTTCCGAAAGGAACGGACGTATTCGACAGAGTCAGGGGAATCGCAGGTATTGACCTACCCAAAGAACCGCCGTCGCTTGTGGGCAAGTCAATACCTGAGCTTGACGGTATCAAAATCGACATTCCTCTGGAGGACGCGAAGGCCAAGAATTTGCTGGTGTGCTTCTGGGATATGCAGCAGCGGCCGTCGAGAAACTGCCTTCGGCAGTTGAGCAAAAGAGCACGAGAGCTTAAGACAAAAGATATTGTTGTGGTCGCAGTTCAGGCCTCGAAGATTGATGAAAACACACTTAATCAATGGGTAAAAAAATATAACATCCCCTTCACCGTCAGAATGACTCAGGGCGACGCCGAGAAAACACGTTTCACGTGGGGCGTCAAGTCACTGCCCTGGCTGATTCTAATAGACCGAAAACATATAGTTCGCGCCGAAGGATTTAACGTCGACGAATTAGATGAGAGATTAGGGCAAATCGCAGGTACAGAACCGGTGATGGAAAATAACGAATCGACTGGTCCAAAATTGCGGACGGTGCGTTTTCCTATGTCTCGTAGTGTAGGGCGTCTTTACGTCGGCGAATTGCGGCTGTTGGATCCACATTGGTGGATGGGCTGGCAAGATGCCGGGCCAGCGCGGGGGGATGTAAAGGTGCCTGTGGATAAGGCGTTGCGTCTTGATGTGACCAAAGAAGGTTTGAAAGAGCTTTCAGCCCTGGCAGCTTGTAAGCCGGATGATATACAAGTGGTCAGCTTCAGTTATGCGGATGTTGACGACGCCGGGCTGGGACATCTGGAGCGATTGACAGGTTTGAAAATGCTCGTTTCGCCGAGAGTTGGTGACACAGGCCTGGCTCATATTTCAAAGCTAACGTCACTTATAAGTCTGACTTTGCGTCGCGGCACATTCACTGACGACGGACTAAAATATATCAGTAACCTAAGCTCTCTTCAAAGGCTCGATCTGGCTTATACGGAAGTTACAGATGTCGGGCTTGTTCATCTTCGAGGCTTGAGTTCATTAAGATATCTTGGTCTTGATTACAATAAATCAGTTAGTGATGCTGGCTTTGTTCACCTAAGAAGTTTGAATTCGCTGGAACGCATGACGCTATATGGTACTAACATTACGGGAAGCGGCTTTTCTCATCTTGAAGGGATTAGCTCATTACGAGAAATTCTGTTGAATCACAGCGCGATTACGGATGAAGGGTTGGGCGATATAGCTAAACTGAAGTCACTCGAAAAGTTGTCTCTTTTCAATACTAAGATAAGCGACGTTGGCATCGTTCACCTCCAAGCCTTAGGCTCGCTGCGCGAACTGGGTCTTTCCGGCACCAGTGTTAGTGATGCAGGGCTGGATTATATTGGGAGGCTGACTTCGCTGGAGAGTCTGGACCTACCCGATTGGACTACAGATGCGGGATTATTGAAGCTAAAAGGTTTGAAAGGACTCAAGCAACTCGATCTTGGCGGAACGCAGATGACCGGCATTGGCCTGGAGCCTTTGAAGGCATTTGAGTTACTTGAATCTCTAAGGCTCCCGCGAGGAGTTAGCGATAAAGACCTTGCTATAATCAAAGAATTCACTTTGCTTGAGGAGCTATCGATTCACAACTCCCCAATCACCGATGTGGGGATGGGTTATCTGACGGCATTGAAGTCGCTCAGGAAACTGACGCTATCTAATGTTGAGGTCACTGATGTCGGATATGCTAAGCTTGGTGAATTGAGCAACCTTGAGGACTTGACAATATTGGCTAACAGGAATCGGCAAGAATACGCCATAGGTGACCAGGGTCTTGCGGGCGTGGCAAAACTGAAGGGCTTGAAGATACTAGACCTCCGGGCGCCAAACTTAACTGATGCAGGATTCAAGCACCTGGGTAAACTGCGTTCACTACAGGAGATGGAGCTTAAGGAGATAAAGATAACCGATGCAGGATTTGTTCATATCGGCAGGCTAAGGTCTCTCAGACGACTATGGCTTCCGAGCAGCGATATCTGCGATGCAGGTTTGAGACACTTGGCGGAACTGAACTCGTTACAAGATCTGAGTCTTCAGTTCTCGGGCGGTAATACTGCAGGGCTGTTGCATCTTAAGTCTTTGCGGTCACTAAGCCAACTAATTGTCAGCGGTGTTACATTCACTGAGGACTCGCTGCAACATCTGAAAGAAATCTCCCCTGGACTGCGCTCAGTCCATATCGGTACCGGAGGTATCAGTGAAGAAGATGCCAAACGGATAGAACAACAAGTACCCAATTGTAGCATAATTGTTTTCGCACCTCTTTCGATTCGACGCCCACTGCCACCTAAGCCGATACCTCCCCATGCTTTGGTTGGCAAGGCTCTTCCGAAATTCGTGGGCATTAACATTGATTTTGGTCCCAGCCAAGCAAGGGACAGGATGATTCTTATCTGCTTCTTTGATATGGAGCAGCGACCGTCACGAAACTGCCTACGGCAGTTGAGCACAAGAGCACAAGAGCTTAAGGCAAAAGATGCGGTTTTTGTTGCAGTTCATGCCTCAAAGGTTAATAAAGACAGGCTCGACAATTGGGTGAAGGAGAATAATATTCCTTTCCCTGTAGGGATGGTTCAGAGTGATGAGGAGAAAATCCGTTTCGCCTGGGGCGTGAAATCTCTTCCTTGGCTGATTCTCATCGACAAGAAGTACATCGTCCACGCAGAAGGTTTTACACTAAGCGAACTGAGCGAAAAGCTTAAACAAATGGACGGAGAATAAAACATTTGAATACAGGATTTGCCTGATTTAGGAGGTCATTATGCGATACTTAACGAGCACTGTTGTGAAATTGGTGATTCTTGGTATAGGTATGGTCGCATTGTATTCTGGGCGAACCGCATTTGCAGAAGCTAAAGGAAGAATTGTACATTTCCCCGAAGATAGATCGATGGGAATGCTCTATGTTCTGGATTCGGAAAAGGTGGACACAAGCAGCTATGATGACTGGCAGGTGCTCTGTGAGGCCACTGGGGATGTAACGCTGCCGACAGGCAAGGCATTGAGACTGAATTTGAGTAAAGAGGCTGGCCAAGATTTAGCACCTTTATCTCTGTTAGGGCCCAATGACCTGGTGATGCTCTTTTGCTATGGCGTTGAAATACCTGATACCGAGCTAAGACACATATCCCATCTGACCGGTCTGCAGGAACTCTATATGAGAGATACGGGGATACTGGGTACGGGATTAAAGTACCTGGCGAAGTTGAAGTCATTAAAGAAATTGCGTGTCGATAATACCCATGTCGGCGACAACGAGCTGGCCTATCTTTCGGGTTTGTCGTCTCTGGAAAGTCTTAATCTCTGGATGACACCCACAAGTGATGCCGGCATGATTCACGTCGGAAAAATAGCCTCTTTAGAAAATCTGGTTTTGAGCCGTGGTGTAGGCGACGAAGGGCTTAGTTATCTGAAGAACTTAACTTCATTGCGATATTTGTTGGCCGGGAGCCAATCGACAAGCGATGATGGACTGGCGCATCTGGCGAATATGACGGAGATGGAGAGTCTGGATCTTCGTGACACTCAGGTGAGCGATGAGGGTTTGGTTCATCTTAAGCAAATGAAAAAGCTTAAGAGTTTGACCCTGTATAAAACACATATTACTGAAAAGGGACTGATCCATTTGAAAGATTTAAAGTGCCTTGAATATCTGGTATTACCCTTTAAAGTCATCGATAATGACTTGATGTACCTGTCGCAATTACCTTCACTCAAGAGCGTAAATATTAATAGCGACTTGATCACTCCAAAGGGGCTGGCTGCTTTGTCAAAGATGAAATCTCTTGAGCAGGTTGCGGTTAATGGAACCAATAATACAGATGAGATTGTTAGCCAGCTTTCAGGTTTGTCTGGACTAAAAGGTCTGAACATCAGAAGAGGCATGACGGACGAGGGACTTATGCAATTGAAGAACATTAAATCCCTGCAGGAGCTTCGCTTAAATGGAGCACAGATCACCAGTAAGGCTTTTGAAGCTTTGGTAGAACTTCCTTCACTGCGAGTGTTATCATTTTTGGACATGGAGATACCCTCCAAGGAATGTTGGATAAATTTAGGAAAGCTCACTTCGTTGCAGCGTCTGGATCTTGATACTATCCGGTCCAGAATAACCGATGGAAATATTGCGTGCCTGACAGGTTTACGTTCCTTGAAACATTTAAATATCAGCCCAGACAGGAAGCAGCCTGTAAATATTACAGATATGGCTTTGAAACACATTTCAAAACTCCAGTCGCTGGAGCGTCTCACACTTCACAGGATAGGTATAACGGATAAAGGACTCAAGCATTTGGAAGAACTCGATTCATTAAAATGGATGGACCTCCAGGGTTGTAAAGTCACTGAAGAAGGCCTGCGGCGACTTAAAAAGAAACTGCCTGCACTGCGTTGGTACTTGTAGACATTTATCCTGGTAAGTAGCTGCATTGGAAGCTATAGGTCATTCAATGGTCTGGATTCTCTTACCAGCCTTTTTGGCTGCTTTTGTCCTGACAATTATAATCCTGATTTCTCGTAGCTCATCCAAGAATACAATTAAGAGGGACGCCAAATAAAACTAAACGCTTGCTTGAAGCTTTTGGTCTCATGTATTACAGCCGTGCGCTCAATTGTTGCATAAATTATAAGAAATTATGCACTTTTTTTCATATTACTGTAACGAATTTGTGCTTTTAGCGTCTATTGTGTAGGTGATCCAAATTTATGATTCTAAACGATTTATACGGATTTATTTGCCTGATGAATCAAGGAGGCCAAAAATGAGAAGTGCTAATAGAACAATTTTAATTGTACTGCTGCTTTATACAGGATTTATGCCGGTCGATTCCGTGAGAGCTGTACAGCAAAGACCTGTTGACAAACAACCCAGCACAGGGGAATTGATTCGAAAATCTCAGATAAAGCAGGTAAAATTTACCGAAGTGCCGAGTATAGAACGTGTTATTCACTTGCCGAAGGCTCGTTCTTTGGGAAGGCTAATGATCGAAGATGAGAATTCCAGCGTGGGTCTCCCGCCCTTCGGGTATCCCTTTGAACAAATTAAATGGGAGCATTTTGGCCAGGCCCGGGACGATGTAAGAGTACCCACTGGAAAACGCATTCGGCTAATTCTGCATTCCTGGACGTGGCAGAATCCACAGACTTTATCAGCATTGAAACAATTGAAACCGGATGATATTTACTCGCTCATTCTAAGTCCCAAATGGTCTTCAGGCGGCAGAAAACCCAGCAACAATTGTATGCCTTACATTGCGCACTTGACGGGATTAAACACTCTGAATCTTGATGGAGCTAATATAACGATCCGAGGGTTGGAGTACCTTACCGAACTAAAGTCCCTTGAGCGATTGAAGTCTCCTGCGGGTCTGGGAGATTCCGGAATGATTGTGGTTGGAAAACTCAGGCCGCTGAAAGTTCTCTATATTTGGGAAAATAATTCCGTCACGAATGAAGGATTGGAACAATTATTAAACTTGAGATCGTTAGAGCTTTTAGTCTTGAAATCTGTACGTATGACAGACGAAGGGCTCAAGGTTCTCTCCGGCCTTCCTTCACTGAACCATCTGATTCTGGATGGTAATTTTACCAACAATGCCGTCCTATATCTTAAGGATATTCCTTCCCTGAGAACACTTAAGATTGACACACAACGATTTAATGACCAGGGTATGGAAAATATCTCCAGTCTCACTCAGTTGGAAAATTTCAATGCGCACTGGATTGAGGGCATAACCGATAGGGGAGTTGCATATTTGAAAAATATGCCGTCATTAAAATCTTTAGACATCGGACATGCTAAGCTTACCGACAGGGCTATGCTGAATCTGAACCAAATCCATACGCTCGAATACCTGCAACTTCCAAATTACGGTCTGACAGATGCAGGTCTGAAGCATGTCACTGAATTACAGAATCTAAGAAATATCTGGGTCGGGGGCAGTTCAGGTTCTCCATTGACAGACGAGTCCTTATATTCTGTCAGTCAACTTAAAAACCTTGAAGTGTTAGGTATCGGAGGTGCAGGTTTGACTGATGGAGGGATGAAACATGTCGCAAAACTAACTAATCTTAAACGGCTTTCCATATTTTTTTCTAGGCAACTAACGGACAAGGGCCTGGCTGAGCTGGCAGAATTAGAATCACTCACAGATTTTAATCTTGGAAGCGGAACAAAAGTATCTGTTTCCGGATTGAAGTCTCTTAATCGTCTCAAGAAGTTAAAAGTTCTAAGGCTGAAAGGCATTCATCAGGATAATTCGGTTATGGATATATCCGGATTAACCAATCTGGAACGTCTCACCATCCTGCTTCATGTCAAACGCAAAGGCAATTCAATTGTTAGTGATTCATTTCGGAATGAAGATTGGGCTTGCCTGGCAAATCTTACCGGCTTGAAAACGCTACAAATTTGTAGTGTGGGAATAAATGATGGAGGAATGAAATATCTTTCCGGGCTGACTAATCTTAAATATCTAAATATTATCTGTCGTGGCGAATCAAGAATAACAGATGAAGGTCTTAAATACCTGGCAAACATGAACGGCCTGTACCGGCTTTATATCAAAGATGGACACTTTACCGACAAAGCACTTGGATATCTTGATGATTTACCGTCGCTCTCCTGGCTGGAACTGACCTCTGATACCGCTTTCAGCAGAAAAGCTATCAGACGTTTTGAGCAGAAGAATCCGAACCTTGAAAAGTTGCGGCTTATGCCGTGACCAGGAAGGAGCCGACTATCGTTCAATATCAAAACGCAGACAAGAGATTTCTGCGGAGGGTGTTGGATTCGGTAAGCTGGATGAGAAGATAAGGGAGGCCGGCGATGGAAGACAATCGATTAGGAGTACGAATCTTAGGAGTAAAAAAATGCAAACGACTAGAAAACAATATGTTCTAACGGCGTTGTTTTTGATTGGGGCGCAGACGCTGGTAAACGTGGCCAAGCTGGCCTTTAAGCGCCCGGCTTTGTCTTTGCGATTGATAGGCGTTGTGGAATCCAAAAGTTTATTGAAATGGAGGATTAAAACAATGTTGAACAGACAAATACCAAAAAGTGCGAAGCTGGGAGTATTAGGCACGATCGTAATCATTATAATTGCGGCTATACTACTTCCTATGGCCAAAGCTGAAAATTCAGAGAAAACCGATGTGCAGGTTAAGGTTGAGCCTGTAGTTGTAGAATGGGAGGATATCGGAAAGGCCGTACCGGCTGATTTCAATGACACTATTTCATTGGCAGAGCATATAACTTTGGGTTCAATAGGGCAGGATGTAGAAGGAAAGACGTTCATTACATTACTTCGGGACAGGGAAAAAACCAAGAACCAGCAGTACCGATTTGTCCTGGTCGGAAGGAACGGCACACTTGTGGAACCAGCCAGCTACAGCACCCTTTTGTTCGCAGACAAGCTATGGGAAAGGTTCAGCTTTGACATGCCATATCACCACAAACAAATAAAGGAATTTCGGCTCCAGAGGTTTCCAAAGAACCTGGCTCGAAAGGCATCGTTGCCGGTGGTCAAGCCCTATGAACCTCACGTCAACGGCAAGATAGTTGCACGCGCAACATCAGGTCCGCCGGGTCGAGGCGCGCTGCGTTTTGATGGCCGAGGCGACTATCTGTATGTGCCTGATAGTCGAAGCCTGTGGATGAAGGCTCCATTTACCGTTGAGATGTGGATCAAGCCGGAGTTTCCCAAAGAGCAGTTTGAGGACAGGCCAAGCTGGGACTTGATTGGCAAGGGCTGCATTGGCAAGGACTGGATCTTCGGCAGGGGCAAGGTCGAGGTCGAGATGCGGGGCTTTGGGATCACGCTACACCGCTTCGGCGATGACCCCAATTTGCTGATGGTCGACTACTGCGCTGCCAATGCCGGTAGAGTCTACACCAAGCCTTACGGGAGGAGAGACTTCGACGACTGGTTGCATCTCTATCACGTCTTTCGCCCCGACCGCTACACGCCCGGCCACACCCATCCCTTGGTGATCGGCAGGTTTCTCACTACCGAGCACCCATTTGCCGGCCAGATCGGTGAGGTTCGTATCTGGGCCGGTGTACGCTCTCGTGACCAGATTTCACAATACAGGAACAAACCGCTTACCGGCGACGAACCAGACCTTGTGGCATGCTGGACCTTCGAGCAATCTGGAGGTCAAATCGCTTATGACGTTAGCTCCAACCGCAATCATGCCCGCTTAGGCAGGACTACAGATGCCGACGCCGCCGACCCAACCTGGGTAACCGTCACGGATCTACCCACCACCGGCAGCACAATAGACGAAGCACCCGGCAGTGAAATCGATGACCAGGTGCTTGCCCGCTCGACTGTGGGCCCAGTCGGCCGGCACGCCCTTTCCTTCGATGGAATCGACGACTACTTGTACGTCGCGGCCAATCCAACATTAACGCTGAAACCTCCGTTCACCATCGAAATGTGGCTAAAGCCAGATTTCTCTGAGATCCAGCGGACAAAGGACTCCGAAAAGCTGTTGCCCTACCTGAGTTTGCTGCGTAAAGGCAAAAGGCTGTTCTTCCAAGAGAAAAGACTACAAGCTGGAGGTTTCCTGACGATGTTCGTAGGACCATCGTCACAACCGGACTGGAAATGCTTGGCAAGCCTCTATCTGGCCAACGCGCAGGGCCAGGCCTACCAAGTCGATGGCTCCTTCGGGGACAAATTGCAACCGGCACGTCCAGGCTGGCTTTATGTCTCTATGAGTTGCACACGAGAAACCTACATACCTGTACCTGATCAGCCGATTCTGATTGGTGAGAACATAGTGCCAGGCGGGTTCCCTTTCAAAGGCGAGATCGCGGAGATTCGCATATGGAGCAAAGTCCTCACAGATGTAGACTCCCTCCGGTACGGGTACACGTCGCTGGCGGGCAGTGAACCTAACCTTGTGGCATGCTGGGACTTCAAACGCCCTGGAGGCCAAATTGTGTATGACATCAGCCCTAACGGCAATCATGCCCGTCTTGGCAAGACTACAGAGGCCGACGATGCCGACCCCAAATGGATTGACATCAAAGCAACTTCGGATCTGCTCAGCCAGAAAACCGATGTGCAGATTGAAGATAATAAAGGCAAAAGATGTGGTAGTTGTAGCCGTCCAAGCCTCAAAGGTTAATGAAGAAACGCTCAACGAATGGATGAAAAAGAACAATATCCCCTTCCCGGCCGGAATGATCGAAGGCGATGAGGAAAAAACACGTTTCTCGTGGGGCGTGCGTTCTCTTCCTTGGCTGATTCTGGCCGACCGTAAGGGCATCGTCTGGGCTGAAGGATTTAGGATTGAGGAAATTGGGGATAAGATCAAAAACACTGGAAAGTAGCTGTGATTCTGAAAGGAAGACTATTATGTTCGTGAATTTCAAGAAATGGGAGCATGTGTGCTTGGCAGCAGTAATTATCTTCTGTATGAGTTCTGTTTGCCTATCCGCGCTGAGCAAGGGCAGACTCGACGTTAGGCCCACCCCAAAGGAACTCGTTAATCTCTACAAAAAAGCTGTAACTTGTTGGGATAAATCAGTGGCGATGCGCGTTGAGTTAGTGCATTCGTGGGTAAAAAGGGGCACAGACGAAACGGATATTCGGCACTGGAGATATGATATAACGCATCGCCGAGATGGTAACAGATGTGAGTGGTTTGGACGCTGCCAATTTAAAGGTGAATTAGATGGTGATGACTATTCATTCAACAAACAATTCAAACGCATGGTGGGCGATGATTTTTTCTTATATTACACCAAGCTGGATTCTGAGGAAGAACCAGAAGACGCATTGATGGGAAGCGATGTCAAAGAAAAGCTCTTTCTTCTGCAGGCACAGGAGCCTGATGGCGGTTTTCTGCAGGGCCGGATGGGTGGTATCGGTTCTGCCCCGAAAATAGTTGAAGTGATGGGCGAGAACGACAGTCTGAACCTTATTGGGCAAGAAACGCTGAGCGGTACTTCCTGTTTTATACTTGAGGCAAAAACGAAATATGGCACGTTCACCGTATGGATTGCGCCGGAAAAAGGATACAACGCCTTGAAATATATCGTGCGCAAGAGTGGTCACGATATTTTGCGAGATGATATTCATATTGAAGACCAAGGAATTACGGAGTGGGTAGAAGTTGTCGATTCAATTGATGTGCGAAAGATAGATGGTGTTTTTGTTCCAATTTCCGGCAAACTTACGGGCAAGACAAAAGCTGGGGACGAGTGGGAAAGCACAACCCACGTCAAGGCTAAACGTAGTGAGATTGTTTTGAATCCTGATTTTAAGGCTTTGGGAGCATTCAAAATCAGTTTTCCGGAAGGAACTGAGGTTACTCACGAGGACATTCCCGGACTTCGATTTCGCTGGACGAAAGGAAAGTTTGTTCCAGATATGAATAAATATTTCATTAAGAATCTGGTAGGAAAGCCTCTACCGAGTTTTGACAGGATTATGACTGGCTTTGATCTGGAGGGCACCGCAGGAAAAATGGTCCTAGTTTGTTTCTGGGACACGAATCAGCGGCCGTCTCGGAATTGCATTATGCAGCTTGCCAAACAAGCTCAGCAACTCAAGCAAAAAGGCGTAGCTGTTGTCACAGTTCAGGCCTCAAAGGTTGATGAGAAGAAACTCAATGAATGGGTGAAAAAGAACAACATTCCCTTCCCGGTCGGAATAGTCCAAGGCGATGAGGAGAAAACACGTTTTACTTGGGGGATTAAATCTCTTCCTTGGCTGATTCTGACAGACCGCAAGCATGTTGTGGTCGGCGAGGGATTTGCTTTGCAGGAATTGGATGATAAACTAAAGACAGATTGACGGAGACTAACGTAATGAAGCGAGCACTTTTGATTCTGTTCTGGTATATGTTTGTTTCGCATCAGACAGCTGTGTGTAAAGCACAAGATAATGCCGCGGGGCTGGCGCGGCTTAGGGCGGACCCCAATGCAAGTACTTTCAAGATGACCTGGCCCGGAGCAGGTGCCGACGGACTCATGGCACCGGCCGGACTCATTCACCGATTGCCGCCGGACGGCACTTGGGCGCGGTTTGAGCAAAATGACACCTATGTTACGATCGCCTCCGTTGGGAAAACGATGGTGGCACAACAACCCTGCCGCTGGATCGAGGTCATTCTTGAAATGGGCGGTCGTGTCTGGAAGCTGCTGATTCCGGAAGAGCGTTTGAAAGGAGAGCGGAACATACTTGAACACGCGCTGAGTGTGTGGCACTGCAAAGGCCGGGAGAAGGCCCTCAACATAACCGGCATGAGTCCAGGAGATGAGTTTGGTGATTTGACATTTATTCTGACTGGGCCCGACCAAGAGGTTCGGTCGCTTGGGCCACAAGTGGTCGAAACAAAGCTGGGGCGCCTCGAATGCACTGTGTGGACCGGTCGACAACTCACGACATTTGACGAGCAAGAAATTGATGCAACCTTTCGGCAGTGGGTACACGAGAAGGCGCCCTTTGGTGTGCTGCGAAGTGAAATAGAATATGCCATCAAGTTTGACGGTCGCGTCTTTCAGAATAAAGATTCGATAGCATTGGTGGAAGTTGGCACTGGTGCTGATTCTCGGATATCGACGGCCAACCGGTCGATAGAGGAACTTACAGCGCGGCCTTTTGCCCCAGCAGCCGGCTGGCGGTGGGCCCTGCCGCCGAAAGATTGTAACTGGGGGTCCTTGGCGACCCGCGGATTGGCGATGAGCATTCACAGAAGCGATGAGGAGTTTCGGTTCACGTTTGCTCATCCTTCGGTACCGGTACCAGGAGGTGCTGAGTATCGGGCCGTAGCGTTTGATCGTAATCAACGCCGCTATGAATTCTCAGGTGTATCCGGAGGAGGGGCCAGCGGTACAGTAGGGCTGAAGATCTTCACATTATCACATGAGATACTGCCCCACGATCAGGTCAAATATGTGGGTATCGAAAAGCAGAATCAGGAAACGAGCAAGACACCGCCTTCGCTGGTGGACAAATCATTGCCGAACCTCGTAAACGTGTTGTTCAATTCTGTGCCTGCGCGGGCAGATGAGAAGGCACAAGCCTGTTGCCGATGCGGAAGTCCGCGCCAATCTGTATCGTACAGTAAAAACCGCCGACGGCAAAGAAGAGAGAGAATGGCTGCCCGGCATTGGGCCCTTGCAGGATCTGGGCACAAGAACCGACCGACCACGAAATCCAGACCCATTTTTCAGCTCAAAATCACAGTTTCTTGAGGACGTTTGCGGCTCAAAGCCCACATTTGCGACGGGTTTCCTCCAAACGGCAGTCGAACGGGCAGAGGAACTGGAAAGAAGAGGCGTCACCGTTGTCGCTATCCAAGCGTCAAAGGTTGATGAGAACGCACTCAATCAATGGATGAAGAAGAACAACATCTCTTTCCCGGTCGGAATGGTTCAGGGCGACGCGGAGCGAACCCGCTTCACGTGGGGCGTCACGTCGCTGCCGTGGCTGATTCTGACGGACAAGGGACACGTTGTCACCGCCGAGGGATTTTCGGCTAATGAACTGAATGAGAAGATTAAGCAGTGATCAACTATAAGGGAGAATGACAATGTACCCCCACAAAATGACAGGAGCGTTCCTTGTATTTCTTGTTTGTTTTTTCAATCATGCAGCCGCCCAGCAGGCAAAGCAAGTCACCTTCAGGGGTAAGATAGTTGACCGCGTGGGCCGGCCGACCGCCGGGGCGAAGGTCACTGCCTATGAAATGCACTTTGACGGCATAGCCGGAGGTATCCTGCCAGCGTCTGACTGAGCTGAAACAGCAGAAGCATCAGCTCGAAGCCAGACTCGAGGAGCTCGACCGGCTGGTAGTATCTCACCAATTCCGCGAGGAAATCCTGCCGTTGCCTTCTGGTAAGGCCGCTGCCGACCTTGCCCTTATACACCAGCCTGCCCTGGTGCTTTTCACCAAGCAATAGCACCCTTATGGTCTTTTCGCGCCGCATCGGAACACAACCGATAACCTCAAAGTCGGCGGTGTGAGCGACCTTGATCTTGAGCCAGTCGCTCGAACGCCTGCCAATAAGATAAGGGCTGTCTATACGCTTGGCCATCATCCCTTCAAGCCTGTGCCGCACGATACCGGCAAAGAACTCCATACCATGCCCGACTACGCAGTCCGGTACGATCAGAAGCGGATGGCCAAGTCTGCCCACCAGTTCAATTAGCCGCTGGCGTCGTTCGATCAGCGGCTGCCCTGTAATCCGTCGCCCTCTGACATAGAGAAGGTCAAATGCCATCAGCCTGACCGGCATTCGCTTGCTCAATATCTCGATCCTGATTGGGTCCTGAAGATGGTCCCGCTGCTGAAGCTTCTGGAAAGATGGTTTTCCATCCCTTAGCATAACTATTTCACCATCTATGACCGTCCCGGCCGGAAGACCTCTCAGGCAGGCTAACTCCGGGTATCTATCGCCTATATTCATAAGATGGCGATTCTGCAGCCGCAAGCGGTCATCTTCAATAAAGCCAAGGCAGCGAGTGCCATCCCACTTCACTTCAAAAAGGTGCTTATCGCAGTTGAATGGCTCGGACCTCGCCTGGGCAAGCATTGGCTTGATCATCCGGGGCAGCTCTGAGTGGTTTGCTGATTCTTTAGACATTAGACTCTTACTACGCCCTCTTCCTTTGTTTTTTCAACACCCTTTCCGCAGTCCTGGCCGCGGGCTTCTTGACCATCCTTGGCATTTTGACTGACTTGGTCACACTGGCCTTGAGTGCCTCCATAAGATTCAAAACCTGCACACGTTCTTCCTCTACGGCAATCGACGGTTCAATTCCTTCGATCTTGGCCTTAATTACCTCAAGCAGAGAATCCTGGTACCGATCCTTGAATAATAGTGGTTCAAATGGCGCAGTCTTGTTTTTCAGCAGCTGCTCGGCCAGCTGCAGTTGGTCTTTGGGCACCTGACCATCGGTGATGTCCTCAAAGTAGGCTTGGGGGTTTCCTTCCGGAATCTCAAATGCCTGCACGTCGCGTTGAAAGATCGCAGGCAGGGCTATTACGGCCCCACAGGCCTGTCCCACCTGGCCGGCCTCGGCTCTCTGGAGGAACTTTCAATTTCCAGCGGTGATGCATTGTCCGAAGCAGACCTTGCCTGTCTGGAGCCATTGGGCCGTCTGAGGGATTTGACCATCTTAAGCCAAAACGTGACCGACCGAGGTTTGGCGTCAATCGGCAAGTTAAAACAGTTGGAAAGGTTGACCTTTCGCTTTTCGGCTTTGGGCGGTACAGGTGTAAGCAAGAGCGGACTGAACCAATTGAACGGTTTACCGAATCTCCGCTTCCTGCAAGTGAACTTATGGGGAAATGCTGCTAAGACAGACCCTGCCGATGAGCTGATGCTGGACCTGTCGGGACTAAAAAAGATGAAGGACATGAATCTGTCCGGGCTACAATTACAGGACAGCGACCTTGCATTCTTGGAACACCTGCCCTTGCTTGAGATTTTGTCGATTCAACCGGATTCCCTGACTGGAGCGTTCTTACGCCACCTCAGGGAGCTGCCTGAACTGAACCGTCTGTATGTCAGCGGACTTTCGGACTGTACGGGCGAGGACCTGGCGCATCTAAACGGCTTGCCCAAACTTAGAAATCTGACAGTGAAAGGCGACATAACAGATACCGCCCTGGCGTCTCTTACAGGCCCTTTGCCCCTGGAGTCGCTCACAGTTGAAACCGACGAACCTATCCGGAAGCAGACGGTGACCGATCTGACAAAAAGTCACCCCGTGATTGAGTTTATTCACATAAACGAACTGCAGAAAGTGCAGACTCGACCTGTCAGTACACCAAAACGCACCGGAGTTAGTCAAACTCGTGTCAATCAGCGTACGCAACAGAATCGCCCGCGTAGTAGATAACCCTGAGCCATCTGTATAATGTCTGCTGGTCAAGGGACGGCAACTGGTTTGTGTTTCGTAGAAACTTCAAGCTTGCTGATAAATGAAGACCCGAGCTTGTCTTGTGTTTCCGCGTACTTGTCCAGCAATTCGAGGGCGGTTGGATGCTTTTTGGTTTGTGATTTCGACTTGGGCTCGCTGGTGGAGCCGGCTGGTTTCTTTGTTTTGCTGTCCATAATCACCCGGCCGGTTTTGTCCACCACTTTCCCATCCTGCCAGGTATAGTATATCGGCAGGTGGTTCATTAACACACGCGTCCCATTCTTAAGTTCCGGATCATTGCTCGGATTCTCTAACGGATCATCAAATGAACCCAGCTTATTATGATCGGGGTTTAACACAATCTTTGTTCGCTTGTAGTGGTAATTGTCCTTTACAAAATCTCCTTGTGCGACGCGTAAATCACAGCCTGAATCTGCTTCCATAGGCACCCAAACATCGCCGACTTTTTCGAAGCGAACATTTTTTAAGTATTGCTTTGCGCTATCCCCTTTAGCCATTAAATGGCGATCTGAATAATCACCTTCACCGGCTTCGTACAGCAATTTTGCCGGGTGAAACCCGTGTTCCGGATCCAACCAGACTTTGTATCGTCCATGCTTTGTATCAGCTTCGATCACGAAACAGTCAGAATCTCCAACTTTTTGGGTTTTTTTCTGTACCCCAATACGATCTGCTTTGCGGAGTATTGCATCCAGCCGTTCATCGCTGCCAATATACCCTGCCAAATACGAAACACCAAAATGTGCGTGTAGAGTGATGTTTTGACCTTGTGGACGTGGTCTCCGCATGGCTTTTCCTGGTCTATCTCCAACCCTCTTGGTATTTTGGTAATTCATTTCGCTGTTGACAACAGCAATAGTGTAGTGTGGTTTGTCCTCAGTAAATGTCATAGACGCCCAATCTCCCCAACGATATTCGTACTCATACAGCCGTTGGTTATCATATCGGAGTTGTCCGCGAGAAAAATACTTTCCTGCATGTGAAACTCTACCGCCTCGGAAACTACCTTCTGTAGTTTTTTCATAATCCGCAATAAAGCTTGAAGTTGAGTCGAGCGCCTGAGTGTATTTGTCGATCAATTCGAGGGCGGTTGGATGCTTTTTGGTTTGTGATTTCGACTTGGGCTCGCTGGTGGAGCCGGCTGGTTTCTTTGTTTTGCTGTCCATAATCACCCGGCCGGTTTTGTCCACCACTTTCCCATCCTGCCAAATAAACTTTATACTTGGGGGGAAAGAAACAATATTTGCGGTCGCCCCATTTGGAATATCATCAGGAATGAAGGACTTCAAGGCGTCATGGTCCGGATTCAAAACAATATTTGTGATATTTATACTTTCGTCCTCTGTTCCACAATCTCCATTATCACAGATTGTACGTTTTAGTTTGCATTGTTTTGGAAACCACAAATCTCCAATTTGCTCAAAATGCAAGACCTCAAATACCATATCAATAGAATCTTTTTTCCCCGCCCGTCTATTTTCAAAATAATCATTTTCTTTTCGATGAATGTGTATTTTAGCAAGATGATAATCATGGGTTGGATCAATCCAGACTGTATATTTGCCATGTCCTTTCACTACCGCCTCTATAACATAACAATCTACACCTCTTAATTTCTCCTGTCTTAGCTCAAGGGATTCAGCGAGATCTAACACTTCGTCTATCCGCTTGCCGTTATCGCCCCGCGGGTACCCCATTATCTGGCCAGGAACAATACTGCTGCCTTTCACGGAATTCTTGTATGATTCTAGGACACCTCCCGGATCTTTCCCTCGGCTTAACATCACATGACCAGGATCAGACGGGGTAGCGCGATTATAAAAATAAACGTTTTTCCCATCCCACAGAGTGCTGTTATAATGCGCCTGATTTTCAGAGACATTGGGACTACGAATGTCCACTTTGCCCCACAGAGCATTACGTGTTCTACTCCGATTACCATCAAATCTGCACTCAAGTTTACTATATCGTTTACCGTTCCAATTACGTTGAGGATAATTAAATGTGTTTGTTGCCTCACATTCGAAAATAAACGAAGTAAAATTCTTTCTCGCTTCTGTAAATCTACGTAATAATTCCTTCGCATCCGGAGAATCCGATGCGGCTATGGGGATTGATATGGATATCACACCTAAAATATATATCAGCAAAAAACGCTTTCTCTTATTCATTTTTTTCTCGTTCTTGTATATAAAGTTAAAGTAAGTCGTTGGGTGTTCTCTCCCGGAGCGCTATAACTACAACTAACCGTATATATAGACGCAAAAGAGACGCTTTTGTTACAAAAAAAACGTGAATTTGATATTTATGCCTCCATTTTAGAACCGGCAAAAAGCATATTTTGTTTATTGGTTCATTGGCAGTGTTCTTCTTGCTGGGTTAAAGCATGTGCGAGAAGCTGTTTGTTGGTGTTTTTTTACGAGATTCCTGGCTTAATTAACCTTGGCCGAGGCGTAAATCCCCATCCTGTTGTTATAGTAGGGAGATTCGAGCGAAAAGAGTCGCAAAAGGATTTTCCGGATTTTTTAGAGAAACTGCCGGTTATGATATTGACCAACGCCGGCATAAATTTCCACATCCTCGGCCCTCCTAAGTTTTAAGCCGACGAGATACCAGCCATCTGATAACACCAACACCGATAATCAACAAGCTGATCAGGATCAACACCAACACAGGGGAGGTACCAGATTCCGATAGTACCTCTGAGATTTCTCGTTTAGCCTCCTCATTACCAGTCTGCGTATCCGGAATGATGGCCGATTCTTCGCGAGATAACTCCGTTGTTTTATCAGTTGCTGCGGATTCAGCTTTAGCTTCGTTTCCTAATTGCTCGATCTCGCTATCCAAATCAGCAATGAACTTCTCATCTACCTTAGTCACCAGCCTGCCGTCTTGCCAAAAATATTTAATAGCTGGAAATTCTCTATGAAATACGGGCAGGCCATTTGGAATGTCTATCTTGAAAGCTCCCAAGGCGTCAAAATCAGGATTTAACTGAGTATTACTGATTTTGTATTCGTAATTGAGAACCGTTGTATTTCCATCAGTTTTCTCAATCGTAAGAGTAAAAGCGCCGCCTTTGGGAACGAAAACATCATCGACTTTTTGTAGCTTGACAGAATCGAATACAGCGGTCCAGGAATCCAGCTTTATATCGGAAAGGGTGGTTTTGTCAAAGAAATGGTCACGAGATTTGTTAATTACCCACTTTAGAGCATTGTAACCTTTTTCGGGGGAGATCCACACGGTTACTCTGCCATATTTCGTGGTCGCTTCTAATACATGACAAAGAGTACCATCGATTGTTTCCGGATTGTCACGTACCGAAACTTTATGAGCGCTTAGAAGCGCGGGTATGCTTCTGTAATCACTTCCAAAAATTCTTCCCTGTAAGACTCCCCCAAATTTCGGGTGGGCTTGCTTCCTTGTAAAGTCCTCTTCGTAATTATCGCTTATTATCGCATTTGGAGGATCCATGCCTATGTTATTAGCCAAATTAAAATAACGGCTTCCGGTGAAAATATCTTTGGTGACATAGCCTTTACCCAGAACCGGATCTCTTTGATTACCAAAAGGTGTTACACGTGCCAGCCATTCGACACGGTTACCATCTTGGCGAAAGGTCAGGCTCGTCTGATTTGGCGGGTCGCCTGGAATTCCTTCTTTACCGGTCTTAATATCGATTTTCATTGAGACAGATTGTATCCATGAGAGTGATTCCTTGTAGCGTCGAACAATTTCAGTTGAATCAATAACATCTTTGTTTTGACCGAAAACGCAGGTACCATTTGATACGACGATAATGATGGAGAGCATCGCACAAGTCTTACTAATCATAATTTTCCCTTTCCATGTGAAATTATGCTTTCCGGCAAACCATGAGTTAATTAACTCATCTTAATCTAATTACATTAGTAATCTGTGAGAACAAAACTGTCACGACAAAGTTGGAAAAAAGGGTGCACTGCGCTTGTCAACCGCAATAGGACCATGGTGAATACCTATCTATCCTCTTAAAAAACAAGCATTTACATCTCCAAAACTCCTCTTTTTTCGCATTTTAGGCTATAGAAAAACGCTTCATCTATACTAGACGCCAAAACCACAAATTCGTTACAGTAATATTAAAAAAAGGGTCCTACCTCATGATATTGGTAAAGCTTTATTACGTCTATAAACATCAACGGCTGATTCCAGCACGTTGTTACGCTGCTCGGCCCAGTCCCGACGTTGAAGGTCGCTGACATGAACCGGATACAGA
>Ga0307378_10002277_pt1 | contig 29759 bp, 27 predicted proteins | sample UN1MG_FD_202238 | JGI IMG/M metagenome (GOLD analysis project Ga0307378, IMG submission 202238) | Soil microbial communities from Risofladan, Vaasa, Finland - UN-1 | ecosystem: Environmental > Terrestrial > Soil > Coastal area > Acid sulfate soil | place: Finland: Risofladan, Vaasa | collected... | reverse complement strand
GTCCTGCGGCTCCTTTCCCTCGCCACAACGTCTCAGGAGGTTCGGAAATGTCTGGCCACTCGCACTGGGCAACGATCAAGCACAAGAAGGCCGCCACGGACGCGAAGAGGGGCAAGCTGTTCTCCAAGCTGGCCAAGGACATCATCATGGCGGCGCAGCAGGGCGGCGGCGACTCCGACACCAATTTCATCCTGCGCGCGGCCATTGACGCCGCGAAGGCGGCCAACGTGCCGCGCGACAACATCGCGCGCGCCGTCAAGCGCGGCACGGGCGAGCTGCCCGGCGTCACCTACGAGCGCCTCACCTACGAGGGCTACGGCCCCCACGGCATCGCCATCCTCGTCGAAGTCCTCACCGACAGCCGCAACCGCACCGCCGCCGAGCTCCGCAAAGTCTTCTCCCAGCGCGGCGGCAAAATGGAGGGCTCCGTCGCCTGGATGTTCGAGGCCAAGGGCCTCCTCACCATCGCCGCCGACGCCATCGGCGAGGACGACCTGATGGAGCTCGCCCTCAACGCCGGCGCCGACGACCTGGTGCGGACCAACGGCACCTACGAGATCACCACCGCCCCCGCCGAGTTCCACAAGGTCAAGCAGGCCCTCCTCGACAAGGGCCTCACCCCCGACGTCGCCGAGCTCACCCGCCTCCCTCAGACGCTCATCAAGCTCGAAGGCGAAGCCGCCCGGAAGGCCCTCAACCTGCTCGAAGAACTCGAAGACCACGACGACGTCCAGAACGTCTACACCAACTTCGACGCGCCTGCCGACCTCGAAGCGGCCAAGGAATAGAGATGGTGTCAGGGGTTGGGTGTCAGGTGTTGGGGGCCCGGAACAGGGAGGCCTCCCGGTTTGGTGCCCCAACACCTGACACCCGACACCGCTCCATGACCACCGCTGTCGCTCAACCCTGCACCCTCTGCCCCCGCGCCTGCGGCGCTCGCCGTGCCGAGGGCCAGCTCGGCCACTGCCGCACCGGCGCCGACATCCGCGTCGGCGCCATTTGCGTCCATCGCGGCGAAGAGCCCCCCATCAGCGGCCCCCACGGCATCGCGAACGTCTTCTTCACCCACTGCAACCTCCAGTGCCTCTACTGCCAGAACCACCAGATCAGCCGCAACCAGGGCCCCATCATCGAGCACGCGCTCACCCTCGGACAGGCCGTCCGCTGCATCGAGGCCGCGCTTGACCGCGGCGTGGGCGCCGTCGGCTTCGTCTCCCCCTCCCACTGCATCCCCCAGATGAAGGCCATCCTCCGCGCACTGGAGGGCCGCCGCCCCAGGCCGGCCTTCGTCATGAACACCAACGCCTACGACACGGTGGAGACCCTGGCCTCGCTCGATGGCCTGATGGACGCCTACCTCCCCGACCTGAAGTACATGGATGCCGAGCTGGCCGGCCGCCTGTCCGGTGCGCCCGACTACCCCGCCATCGCCGCGAAGGCCCTGATGGAGATGTTCCGCCAGAAAGGCTCGCGCCTCGTCGTCGGCGACTCAGGCTACATCGAGAGCGGCCTCATCGTCCGCCACCTCGTCCTCCCCGGCCACGTCGGCAACAGCCTGCGTTGCCTCCGCTGGATCGCCGACCACCTCTCGACCGACGTCCACCTCTCCCTCATGGCCCAGTATCGCCCCACGCCCGCCGTGGCCGGCCACCCCGACCTGGGCAGGGACCTCCGCCCCGACGAATATCACGAAGTCCTCGACGAGTTCCACCGCCTCGGCTTCTACCGCGGCTGGACCCAGGACCTCGCCAGCCCCGACACCTACCACCCCGACTTCGCCCAGTCCCACCCCTTCGAGTGGGCGTGAGCTACGGCCGAAGCTCCGGGACCTCCTGGAACCGAGTGACGACGGAGTAGGCCTCGACCGTCACCCTTAGGATGGCGCAGCCCGGCGACGCGACGAAGCCCTGGAGCGCCGGGTGCCGACGCAGCAGGAGCTTCAGCAGATGCTTCTTCTCTTCGCCGGCCGCTTCCTCGGCGCGGCCGCCAGCCGTGACCGCGGTGGCCTCGGCGAGATCGGCCTCGCGGTGCGAACGGTCGTCCACGAGCAACGCCACGCGCGGGTCGGCAGCCAGGTTGGCATACTTGCGCGTGTCGCGCTCGGTGGCGAAGACAATGTGGTGCAGGTCCTCCGTCGCCGCGAAGGCGACCAGACTGGTGTGAGGCCCTGCCGCGCTCTGCGTGGCCAGGACGGCAAGTCCTTGCGAAGCGAACAGGCTTCGGACCATCTCCCCCAGTTCCTTCGACTCCATTCTCAGCCCCCTGCTGCCAGGCGTTCCACCCGGCGCACGTAGGTGTCCATATCGAACTTCCGCTTGAGGCCGGCGGCGTTCATGTAGCGCACGGTGCCGAAAATGTCCCGCTCGCCCCACGGGCGGTCGTGCTTGCCGAAGCACCAGGCCACGCCGGCGAACGAGTTGGGGTCGCGGCCGTCGAGGAACCACTTGTTGTTGAGGGCGAGCGCGGTCCTGAAGGCGGTTTCGGGCGAGCGGCTCCACTCGAGGATTTTCTTGCCCCAGTACATGCGCATGTAGTTGTGCATCTTGCCGGTCGCGACCATCTCGCGCATGGCAGCGTTCCAGTAGGGGTCGTGGGTGCGGCAGGCCTCGAGCCGCTTGCGGGAGTAGGCGTACTCGCGCTCGTCCTTCTTGTGCTTGGCCAGTGTCGCCTGCGCCCAGGCGGGCAGGCAGCGGAAGCGGTCGTAGCGGGGCGAGTAGTGGACGAAGTTCACGCTCAACTCGCGGCGGACGATCAGCTCCTCAAGAAAGGCATCCCTCGCCTCCTGGTGCTTGCCGCGCGCGTCGCGGATGCAGAGGGCGATGTAGAGGGGCGAAATCTGGCCGAAGTGAAGGTAGGGACTCAGGTGCGACTCGATGCCGAGGCTGGGGTCGCCGCGGTTGCCGGCGTAGGCATCGAGCTTGTCGGCGATGAAGCGGTCGAGCCGCGCCTTCGCCTGCGCCGTGCCGCCGAGGTAGAAGCTCTGGCGGGGCACGCTGCGATCCACGTCGAGCTTCGCCAGTGCGGCGTCCACATCGCTGATGTCGAAGCCGTCGAGCTTCAGGCCGAGCGAGTCGCGCTTCACCGGCGTCTCGGCCAGGGGGACCAGGAACGTCTTGAGCTGTCGGTGGAGCCTGGGGCGGATGGTGGCCGCGGCGTACTCCTCCTTGTCGGAGGCCGTCTCGACCGGGACGACCACGTCGCTCTCGACCTGCACGACAGGGCACGGGGCGTGGCGAGCGACGTGCTGCCGCCACTGCTTCTGGATGCGTGTGTAGCCGCGGTCGGCGACGAGCAGCGCGGCGTCGGCGGCCATCTCAACCACTACCGAAAAAGACTCCGGGAGTCTTTTCTCCGGTTGCAAACTACTTCGGTTACGATAATTATGACGCAGAAAAAGACTCCGGGAGTCTTTTTTCCCTCCGGAGCAGTGGCGGACGACGAGCCGAATGCCCCGCTGACGCAAGGCGGCCTGCGCTTCTCGCAGCCCTTCGAGCAGGAAGGCGTAGTGCCGCAGGTTGGCCTCGGGATATGCGTCGGTGAGGCCGAAGAGGACGACGACAGGCAGACTCCGCCGATTGGCCTCGGCGATGGCGTGCTCGAGGGCGTGGTTCCACTCGGCGCGCTGCGATGCCTGCATCCAGTAGAGCACGTAGTCGCCGTCGCGGGGCCACTCGTCGTTGAGGCGCTGGATGCGTTCGGGCTGGATCATCAGCGCCGCTCGACCTTCTCAGAAGGCGGGGAGGCATTGTCGGCCACGTCTATGGCGCGGATCGCGTAGTCGCCCGGCGGGCACTGGGCCGCGGCCAGTTCCAGGTGGTTGCTCGTCGCGAGGGTCACGGGCTTCAGGCCGCCGCCTTCGACTCGCAGCAGCTCGTAGTATCGGACCATCAGGTTGTCGGTCGAAGGCGTCCATCGGAACAGCACGTTGTCGCCTTCGCGCTCGATGGTGAATCGTGCGGGGGCCGACGGCGGCTCGGCGTCCTTGCCGCGCCACACGATGACCCAGCCCAGCTCGAAGAAGCTGTCGGGCCGCAGGTCGCCGTTGAGGGTGAAATAGAAGCGCTCGTATTGCTGCCGCGGGTCGTTCACGCGCAGGTGCGTGTCGTTGCTGTACATGTCGTCAACCTGGAAGCGGGCGACCGCCCAGTGGCCGCCCAAACTGGGCGGCATGTTCCCCTGCTGTCAGTGGCCGTAGGGGCGGAGGAAGCGATAGGCGTCGAGACCGAGGCCGAAGGCACGGCTCGCGCCGTCGGCGTCGCGGCACGTCGTCTGCGCCACCTTCAGCCCGCGCCCGAGCACCTCGACCTTGCCCGGCCGGCACGCCCGGACGACCGTGCCGTTGCCGTGGATGACGAGCCCGACCTGGTTCGGCGACGTGCGGTAGGCGCAGGCCATCTGGAGGCCGCGGATGTCGCCGAAGTTCCGCTCGAGCGTCGCCTGCCGCTTCCCCTCGACGCGGAGGAAACGCGTCGCTCCATTGGGGCCATCGCCCTGAACGATCGCTCCCGAATCGAACGGCGCCGCGTCCTTGTCGAACGTCTGGCGCAGGAGCACCTGGAGGCGTTCGGCCTGGTCGAGGAAGGCCACCGTCGCGGCGGGGTCGAACGTGCCCATTCCCTCGACGAGGGCGAGGCCGAAGCGGCTCGGCACGTGGTTGCTCCGCGAGTGGGTGGGCGACCACGACACGTCCATCTCGGCCGCCCCGCCCCGCCGCGGGCGCAGCCGATGCAGGTTCACGCGCCAGAGCGGTGGCGCGCCCTCGCCCGGCTTCACGCCCACTGCGGCGTACGGCACGGCCAGCACCACGGTCCAGCTCGAGGCATCGCGGACGACGTGGACGACCGCCCCGCTGTCCCACGCCTTGTCGTTGGCCTTCGCGTCGTGGAGGCTGCCCGCGGGGTTCACGGCGAAGTGATGGTAGGCGCCCGCCGGGTCGAGACCGGGCAGGAGCATGAACTCGACGCTGTCGCCCGTCCACACGTCGCCGTCCTTCGGCACCGCCTTGCTCGGGACGGCGTTCATGTCGGGCTCTTCGCAGCGGATGGCGGCGTAGAGACGCTCAGCGTCACAGGCGAGGTAGCCCGAGGTCTTCACGGGCGAAGCGTCGCGGGAGCCGGAGAGGGGGACGAAGTGCAGCGGCCCCGCCCAGCCGGGAAACCTCCCGGCCGTGTTCAGATCGGGGGGCCTCGCCAGTCGCGGCACCCGCGCGGCCGGCACGCCCATTCGCGCCGCGATGGCCGCCAGGGGATCGGCTTCCCCGCCGCTGGCGACGGCAGCGAGGCCAAGACAGAGTAGGCATGATCGCAGTGCCACGGCCATCCTCCTGTGAAGGGGCTCACGTGATTATACAACGGGATGGCCTGCGAGGAAACAGGTTCCGCGCTCCCGCAGGCGCCGCGCCCGCGGGGACGGAGGGTGGGAGGCGTTCTTCACATGAGGCCAGGCAGCTCCCTCGCCATCTGTTCCGCCCTCGCCCGCAGGGGGCCGGGGACCGTCGCGTCCCTGGCCAGCTCGCGGAGGCGCGCGAGCGCAGTCTTGCGGTAGAAGAAGCTGTCGGCGGCCTGCTCGCAGGCGAGCACGCGGGCAGGGAGGGGAGCGTTGGGGCCTTCCATTCGGCTGAGATGCGCGCCCAGCACCGCACGATCGAGCGCCGCCACGTAGAGCGCCACGGCCGCCAGCACGCCCACGAACGCCAGGCCCCGCCGCGCGAAGAGTTGCGACAGCAGTACCGCCGCGGCCAGCAGGAGCAGGCTCGACGCCCCAATGTGCTCGGCCAGCGCCGCGCCGCGGAACGGCGCGTCATCCACGCGCGGAGGGAACCGGTGTGGCCCGCCACCATTGGACCATCTGCCCAGCGCTTCACCAACCACTGCCTGTCGCGCGCGCAGGAACTCCGCGGCCGGGATCGCTTTCAAGGGGTCGTCCTCGGCCACGCGGGTGACGAAGCCGACGGCGGTAAGCTCGCGCCCGGGCCGCGCTACGATGGACAGCGGCGGCTTCTCGGGCGGCCCCGCCCTGCCCATCCGCCGCGCGAACCACACGCCGCCGAGCATCAGGCCGCCGCCCGTGCCCGAGGAGGAGCCGCCCCTCTGCCAATCGAAGTTGTACTTCCCGTCGCTCCGCAGCGTGGGAGTCGCCTTCGGACCCTCCTTGCACGCGGAGAGCGCCCGCAAGGCGATCTCGTAGCGGACCTTGTAGCCCGCGACATCGAAGTCCCTGCCGAGCGAGCAGAACCGGGGCCACCGAAGCTCCTGCTGGTCGGCGAAGATCACCACGGGCTCGCCCGCCGAGAGGTCGGCAATGATCACGTTGACGAGGAACCGCGCCTGCTTGACCTCCACGCTCTCGAAAGGTTCCTCAGGGACGGCCAACGCGGGCGGCGGCTGGGTGGGGACGCAGACCAAGCGTTCCTTGCCCGCCGCCTCGCCGGCGTCGGACCCGTGGACGACGCTCCACGTGCCCACCGCCACAGCCGCGAGTATCCCCACGCCGAGCACGCCACAGACGATGCGAATCACAATGTGCCGCGGCCGCGGAGCCCTCGGCCCGAGCGCCGACCGGCGCCGCAGAAGGGCGAGCAACGCGACGCCGACAGCCGCCAGCAGGATCAGTAGCCCGCGCATTGCCTACCTCCCATCCTTCGGTGAGGGCGCACCTGTCTTGGGACGAGCCGGGGCGAGCCGCGGCGTCACCTCGGCCTCCGCCTCCTCCCGCAATCCGTCCGTGATGCCCCGCTCGAGGACCGCGTCCGCGGCGCGCCTCTCGGCTTCGCTCATCGAGCCCCGTCCGACCATCAAGAGGAAGAGAAAGGCAAGCAGCAGGAGGAGGGCAATCACAACCGCCCACGCCCACCACAGGGTCCCCCCGCCATCGGCGCGGGGCGGTTGATGCCCTCTTTGCGTTGGTAGGCCAGGTAGCCCCACAGGAGAGCCAGCGGCGCGGCGGCGAAGAGGGCCGTCACCGAAATGTAGCCGTTCACCACGTTCCACAGGTATCGCTCGCAGAGGAGACCGGCCCCCATCGTGCCCGCCGCGAGGATGCCGCCCACAAACGGCGAGGCGAGCACCGTGCCGCGCGTCGCCGCCACCGCTGCGATCGCGAACGAGAACGCGAAGACCGCAAACGGAAGCGCCACCGCCAGTGGGTAGAGGAAACCGATCTCGGCCGGCGGGAATGGCTCGGTGAAGCCCGAGTTGACGAAGAGGCCCCAGACCCGCTGCGGCAGGTCGAGCCCGATCGCAAGCACGCCCGCCGTCGTGAACGCCAGCACCGTGGCGCCGCCGAAGGCCATACGGACGAGGTAGCGGTCGCCCCGCGGCGGCGGGAGCGAGAAGGAGAACTCTTCCGAGCCCTCGATCACCTCGGAGCCCCCGAACGACGGGCCGGCCAGGAAGGCATAGAACACACCGAACGCGATGATCCAGCCCGGATGGTAGAAGAGAAGGATCACCCAGCCGCCCGCGAGCCAGACGGCCAGCGCCCCGACCACCAGGCCCCGCCGCGCGAGCCACTCGCGCCACAGCAGCCCCAGCCACAGGTTGACATGCGGGGCCGCCTCACGGCTCGCCTCCGCGGACGTCGAAGCCTGTGTCGTGCTCACCCCGGTTTCTCCAGTGCGTCGGTTGAAGGTGGAGCGATCAGCCCGATGGCGTGCCGCGCGGCCGCGCGCACGGGCGGCGGCGAAGCCGCGTCGTCGGCCACCCGCCGCAGCGCGCGCTCCGCCGTGTCGCGGAAGAAGAAGGTCTCGGCCGACTGCCGGCACGCCACGACGCGCGACACCAGCGGGGCCTTCGCGTCGGCCATATGCGCGAGGTGCACGCCGAGCAGCGCCCGGTCGAGGACGACGACGTAGAGCACCACCGCCAGGCTCATCCCGACGAAGGCGGCCCAGCGACGGGCGAAGGCCTGGGCGAGCAGCGCCGCCGCGACCAGAAGCAGCCAGCACGACTCCCCGCAATAGGCGGCCAACGCCATCAACCCGGTGCGGCACAGCGGCGGCGGGGCCTTCCACGCAGGCATCTCGGCCTCAAACCGGCGTAGCGCGCCGAGCACGTCGGCCTCATGCGCCTCCACCCATTCGCCAAGAGGGACCGCTTTCAGCGGATCGCCCTTCGCCGCCAGCTCGACGAACGAGAGGATGAAGAGGCCCTGGCGAGGGCCGGCGGCGATCGACAGCGGGGCGTTCGTCAGGGCGCCGGCCCGCCCCAGTTGGCCCGGCCAGGAGATCTCGCCCGGGTGAAGGATGCCGCCGCTGCTCCCGCTCGCCACGTCCATGTTGCCCCGCGAGCTGAACGAGAAGCTCACGAGCGCGGTCGCCACCGGCTCCACCCCGCCCACCGAGAGGCCCCGAGCGTGCACGCGGGCATCAATGTGGTAGCCAAGCAGTTCGAATCGGTCCGGGAAGTCCCGATCCTTCTCCTCGGGCCATTCGATGACGTACTCGCGGAGGCCGAGGGGCCGGAGCACGCCCTCCCAGCAGTCGGCGAAGAGCACGCTGAAGAGGATGCGCCCGTCGGGGATTTCTGCGAAGTACGCCGGTCCGCGGACCTCGGGCAACGAGGCGGGCCGGGTGGGCACGCGAACCGTGGCCTCGCGGCGGATGTCGGCGCGCGCGTAGCAGCGCCGCACCTCGTGCACGGAGGTGAGGCCGACGGCAGCCAGGATCAGGAGGCCCAGAAGCCCGGCGGCCATCCTGAGCCCTCGGGGGTGCTTGCGCGGCTCGCGGGGCCGAGCCGCCCGCCTCCCGTCGCGCATGCGTCGCCTAGCCCAGCGCCACAGGCAGAATGCGGCGAACCACAGGGCGAGCAGGATCAGAAGTCCGTCGAGCCGGATCCCGAATATCATCGTGTGCCTCTCCGTGCTGCGCGCACGCGTTGCCGGGCGCGGCTGCCGGCGAATGAGGCCATCAAAGCTCGCCGTCCACAAACTCGGCCCGCGATCCGGGGCCGAAGAGCTCGATGAAGATCTCCTCGAGGCCCAGCGGGAAGACGTTGACGCGCACGCCCGGCAGGCGCCGCACCTCGTCGAGCTGGGCGTCGCTGGCCAGGCGCACGACGGCGGTGACGACCGGCCCCTCGGCCTTGCTGCGCACGGCGCCCGGCAGGGCGAACCCCGGCGGGGGCGCGGCGCCCTCGAAGACCACCTGCACCCGCTTCGTGCGGCTCTGAAGCTCGTCGAGGCGGCCCGCCGCCACGATGCGGCCGCGGTCCATGATCCCCACGTGCTCGGCGATGCGCTCGAGGTCGCTGATGATGTGGGTGCTGAAGAGCACGGTGCAGCCGTCGACGCGCGAGAGCACCTCGATCAGCTCGTCGATCAGCTCGCGGCGGGCGATGGGGTCGAGGCCCGCCGCCGGCTCGTCGAGCAGCAGCACGTCGGGCCGCGCGGCGAAGGCCAGCACGATGGCCACCTTGCGCTGCTCGCCGCCCGACATCACGCCGACCTGATAGTCCCACGGCACGTCGAAGCGGCGGGCGAGGTCGCGGGCGTAGGCCCGGTCCCAGCGGCCGTAGAAGTGCGAGGCATAGTGGCACAGCTCCTCGGGCGTCATCCAGGCGTGGAGCCGCTGGAGCTGCGAGACGTAGGCCACGCGGGCGCGGGTCTCGATGGGCGCGGTCCACAGGTCGGTGCCCAGAACGCGGGCGGTGCCGCGGTTGCGCCGCAGGAGGCCCATGAGCATGCGGATCGCCGTCGTCTTGCCCGCCCCGTTGCGACCGATGAGGCCGTAGACGACGCCGGGCGGCACGGCGAGGTCGAGGCCGTTGACGGCCACCACCCCGCCGGGGAAGGTCTTGGAAAGGTCGCGGGCCTCAATCACGGGATCGCTCACGGTTCAGTGCCTCCAATTCGTCGCGGACGACGCGTAGGACGAGGTCGGGCGAGGCGCTCATCTGGAGCGCCTCCACGGCGAGCTGGCGGGCGAGGCGGGCGAGGGCCTTGCGGCGCTCGGCGTCGGACATCGCGGGCGCCCCGTCGGCCACGAAGACGCCCTTGCCGTGGCGCAACTCGACCACGCCCTCGTGCTGAAGCTCGTTGTAGGCTTTGACCACCGTGGTGGGGTTGACGGAGAGGGCCTGCGCCAGCTCGCGGATCGACGGCAGCACGTCGCCGGGCCGTAGCGTCCCCGCGGCAACGTAGTACTTCACCTGGTCCATCACCTGCCGGTAGACGGGGATGCCGCTGTGAGGGTCAATCTGGAGATGCAGCATAGGGGCGGCCTCGCCTCAAGTGTACGCTGTATGATAACAGCCATACAGCTATCTGTCAAGAGAGAATCCGGGAATCCCTCAGTCCCGAGGGCCCGAGGATGGCGGGCGGGTATTGGCCCAAGGGAGCGGCGTGATATTCTCACATTCTATAGAATGATTGACCATCGCCCGCGCCACATGCCCGCACAGGCCGGCGGACAGCCTCAGTCCAGCGTGTTCAGGAAGCTCAAGACGGCTTCGGCGCGCGGCGTCAGGCGGTGGCGCACCCATCGCTCTTGATGCCGCTTGGCAACGAGCCCCGCGAGAGCCAGCTTGCGCATGTGCTCCGAGCCGGCTTGGTTCCCGATGCGGAGAACCCTACAGACCTCCCGCAGCGTGAGTTCGGGGCGCTGTTCAAGAAGCTTCATCATCTGAATGCGTCGGTGGTTCGCGAACCCCTTGACGATTCTCTCCAACTTCCGTTCGGTCGTCGTCTGCTCCATGTCGTGCTCTCCTTCAGGCGGGTTCCTGGACGGCTGGTGATGATCAAACATTCTATAGAATGATTGATCATTGCGCCAGCGTGTTGGTGGATCGGCCAGAGGGCGGAACGAGCGCGCGGCGCCTTCCTGCTCGTCCGGACGGAACTCGCCGGGCACCTGCGAACGGGCGCCAGGGTCAGCGGCCCATCGAGAAGGCACACCCCCTGTGGGTCCCTCCTCGGCCCCCTTGGCGTCCGAGTCTGGTCTGAGGGGGTGCCGCCGATGATCAATCATTCTATAGAATGATTGAATAACGGGAGGGTGACCTTGACACGTCAGACTGAAATGCGCATGCTCCACACAGGTGGACCGTAGGCACGCGATTCCGAAGGAGAGCGTGGATGGCGCAATGGCAGTTCCCCGACGGCTTTCTCTGGGGCACGGCGACCGCGAGCTACCAGGTCGAGGGCGGCGCGAACGAGGACGGCCGCGGCCCAAGCATCTGGGACACCTTTTGCCGCACGCCCGGCAAGGTGAAACACGGCCACACCGGCGACGCGGCCTCCGACCAGTTCCACCGCTACGCCGAGGACGTGAGGCTGATGCGCGATCTCGGCGTCGGCGCCTACCGCTTCTCGCTCGCCTGGCCCCGCATCTTCCCCGAGGGCACGGGGAAGCGGAACCCCAAGGGCTTCGACTACTATCATCGCCTCATTGACGCCCTGCTCGCCGCCGGCATTCGCCCCGCCGTGACGCTCTACCACTGGGACCTGCCGCAGCCGCTCGAGGACGCCGGCGGCTGGCCCGCCCGCGACACGGCGAAGCACTTTGCCGACTACGCCGCCGCCTGCTTCGCCGCGCTCGGCGACAAGGTGGACTTCTGGATCACCCTCAACGAGCCCTGGTGCTCGGCCGTCCTGGGCTACGAGCTGGGCGTCCACGCCCCCGGCCGCACCGACCGCGCCGCCGCCCACCGCGCCGCGCACCACCTGAACCTCGGCCACGGCCTCGCCGTCCAGGCATTCCGCGCCGGCGGCGGCAAGGGCGAGATCGGCACCACGCTCAACCTCGCGGCCACGCGCCCCGCCACCCGCCGCGAGGAGGACGTGCTGGCCGCCGACCGCGCGCGCGACAAGGGCTCGCGCCTCTTCCTCGACCCGCTGTTCGGTGGCGACTACCCCCAGCGCCTGCTCGACGCCTACCCCGACGCCCCGCTGCCCGTCGAGAACGGCGACCTCGAGACCATCGCCCAGCCTATGGATTTCATCGGCATCAACATGTACTCCGAGAGCGCCGTGCGCTTCGACCCCAACCACCCCGAGCAATTCGCCCACGTGCCCTCCTGCTACCCCAAGACGGAGATGGGCTGGGACATCACGCCCCTGGGCATCTACCGCCTGCTGAAGTGGGTGGACGAGGAGTACGGCCACCCGACCCTCTACGTCACCGAGAACGGCTGCGCCATGCCCGACGCCTTGAGCGACGACGGCACGCGCTGCCACGACCCGGGCCGCGTGGACTTCCTTCGCCGTTACATCGGCGCGTGCGCCGAGGCGCTCCGCGACGACGTGGACCTGCGCGGCTACTTCGTCTGGTCGCTCATAGACAACTTCGAGTGGAGCTTCGGCTACACGAAGCGCTTCGGCATCGTCTACTGCGACTACGGCGACGGCCGCCGCGTGCCCAAGGACAGCTTCTACTACGTCCGCGAGGTCATCGCGGGCAACGAGGGCTTCTGATGGCGAGCGCAGGCGCATGCCCTGCGCGAGAACAGGCAACAGGACATGACCGAGGCCGTCCCATACTGGGCACGCGCCGCGGCGCTCGTGGCGCTGCTGTCCGCCGTCGCCGCCGTGGACCTTGCGAAGCATGGCAGGAAGGCGACACGGTGGCGCGAGTACGGCTTCGTTCTGGCGGCGGGAGCTGTGGCCGGCCTCTTTGGGCTGGCGAACGACCTCGTCACCTCGTCCATCTCACCTGAATACTTCATCCTCGGCAAGGGCCTGCCCACCGAGTCGCTCCGTCGGAGCGCGGCGGCGCTTGGCCTGCGGGCCGGCTTCTCCGCAGGCGTCGTCGCCGCAGCCATCTGCGTGTACGTTGCCACGCGCAGGGCCGGCCGGCCCCCGTTCCCCATGTGCAGCCTGTGCCTTCTCATGTGGCGCCCGTTCGCGCTCGCGGCCGGGTTCGCCGCGTTGCTTCCCCTGCTGCTCTCTGGATTCGATCCGCTGGGTCTCGGGGAAGGACTCGGAGATCTGGTGGGACCACATCAGGTCCGGCGCTTCCTGAGTGTCTGGTGGACACATCTCGGATTGTACCTCGGGCTGCTGGCCGGGGTGGTTTGGATCGCTGTGGATGTGGCTAGGAAGAGGAGGCCCGAGCGCAGCGCTGCTGAGGAACAGGCACAGGAGTAGTGCCAGTTAGAATGCCAACCCCAGGGGATGGGAGTTGGCACTCTAACTTGGCACTCTAACCCCAGGCGCCGGACGGGCGCATGTGCCGCCGAGCGTAACGCCTTGGGACGTATGTGGTTGTGGCGGACATCTGCTTCGGAGGCGCGGTGTCTCGCCCGCTCGGCCCCAAAGGATGCCAACCCCTATTGCGCACGTTGGCATTCTTTGGGGGGCACTTGCGCTTGGCTCGGAAATGAGTAAAGTAGCGGTTCGGTGGGAGAATGCCTCTGGCTCCGTTCCGGCATAGGAGGTTGTCATGGCTGGAAGAGGATGGTCGCGTCGGGAGTTCTTCGGCGGCCTGACGGCGGCAGCCGCGTTTGCGATCGTGCCGCGGCACGCGCTGGGCCAGGGCGAGGCGCCGCCCAGCGACACGCTCGGCGGCGCGCTCGTGGGCTGCGGCGGCCGTGGCGGGGGGACGTTTGGCGGCCTGGGCCGAAACGTCCGCCGCCTCGCCTCGTGCGACGTGCGGTACAAGGGCACGTCCGACAACAAGGAGCGGTACGCCGACTTCCGCCGCGTGATGGACCGCCAGGACATTGACGTGGTGGCGATCGCCACGCCGCCGCACTGGCACCCGCTGATCTCGATCGCGGCCATGCAGAGCGGCAAGGACGTGGTGTGCGAGAAGCCGCTCACGCGCTTCATCGCAGAGGGCCGGGCGGTGGTCGAGGCCGAGAAGCGCTACGGCCGGATCATCCAGGTGGGCACCTACGGCCGCTACGGCGCCATCCGCGACAAGAATAGAGTGCTCATCCACAAGATCATGACGAGCGGCCTGCTCAAGAAGAGCCCCGTCGTGCACATCAAGGGCGGCGGACTCAAGGTGAAGATGTGGAGCGGCTACGTGAATCCCAAGCCGCAGCCCGTGCCCGACTCGCTGGACTGGGACATGTACTGCGGTCCCGCCCCTCTGCGGCCCTACCATCCGCACCGCGTCGGCGGCACCCACCGCGGCTACTGGGACTACGAGGGCGGCGGCATGGCCGACATGGGCCAGCACCACTTCGACCCCGTGCAGTGGACCTATGGCAAGGACTACACGAGCGCCGTCGAGATCGAATCGCACGCCCCGCCGGCCCACCCGCTCGCCTGCGGGATGTGGGGCTGGGCCGAGCTGAAATACGCCGACGGCACGCTCTTCGTCATGGACAGCCGCGAGTGGGGCAAGCCTTACGACCGCAACCCGTCCCGCGACGTGAGCCTCAGCGACCTCTCGGAGGAGGACCAGAAGAAGGTGCTGGCCATGCCTGACCCGGAGCCCTGGCCGAGCTTCGAGGAGGCCGTGAAGACCCGCAAGAAGACCGGCGGCTGCGCCGAGCCGGGACACCACTCCGCCGCCATCATGCACCTCGCCAACATCTCCATCCGAGTGGGGCGCAAGATCAAGTACGACCCCGTCAAGGAAGAAGTCATCGGCGACGAGGAGGCGAACCTCCTCGTCCACCAGCCCATGCGCGCACCCTGGCACCTTTGAGAGCGAGGAGCAACCCCATGAACCCGAAGCGAACCTGCGTTGTGGCTGTCCTCCTCGCCCTGGCGGTGGGCCTTGCCGGCGCCAGCGCCGCGCTGGCGGGCGAGGCCCCGGCCGACCTAGCGGCCCTCGTCGCCTCCATGCCGAAAGCCGACGCGAGTCCGGACGGCAAGTACACGGGACCTGACCAGGGGACGGCGCAGAAGGCCGTGGACACTATCCTCAAGGGCGGGAAGGAGACCCTCGCCGCCCTCCTCGGCATGCTTGCCGAGCCGGGCCAAGGGGAGGACTACAAGGCCAACTACCTCCTCCACGCCGTGGCGACCTACGTGCGACGGCCCGACGCCGAGGACGGGCGGAAGATGGTCACTGAGGCCCTCGTCGCGGCGGTCCAAAGCTCGAAGCCCGTTCTCGTGCAGCAGAAGATCCTCGAAGAACTCCTCTGGATCGGAGGCACGGAGCCCATTGAGGTGCTGAGCCGGCTGGCGCTGGACAAGGATCTCTACGACTACGCGATCCGCGCGCTCGAGGCCCGCAAGGCGGCGGCCCCTCTCCGCGCCGCGCTGCCCAAGGCTGGCGGCAGGAACCGCGTCGCCCTCGCCCAGGCGCTCGGCCGCCTCCGCGACCCTGAATCGGCTCCCGAGCTGCTCAGGCTGGTGGGCGACGCGGATGCCGACATGCGGCTCGCCGCCGCCGAGGCCCTCGCCAACATCGGCGACCCGAAGGCCGTGGACGCCGTTCTCGGCGCGGCGAAGCTCGACAAGGCGACCTATGAGGAGATGAAGCTGGCAGAGGCGGCCCTGCGCCTTGGCCAGCGACTCGCCGAAGCCGGCAACAAGGATCTCGCCAAGCGCATCTACGCCACGCTGCCCCAGCAGTATCCCGGCCGAGCCGGCCGCCACGTGCGGTGCGGCTGCCTGGCGGGCCTCGTGGCCGTGGCGGGCGACGAGGTGCTGCCCGAGCTGCTCGCGGCCATCGCCGACCCCGACCCGCAGGTGCGCGCGATGGGCGCCCAGGTGGCGAAGGCCCTCGCCGGCCGCGCCCCCGTCGAGCAATGGGTCGCGCTCATGAGAAAGTCCGCCGGCAAGGACCGCGCCGGCGCCCTGTTCATCCTCGGCGCCATCGCCGACGCCAAGGCCCTGCCCGCCGTGCTCGAGGCGATGGGTGACAAGGATGAAGCCGTCCGCCAGGAGGCAATGGAGGCGATGGCGGCCATCGGCGGCGAGGCCGCCGCAAAGGCCCTCATCGCACGCCTGGCCTCAAAGGACCGCGCCGAGCAGCAGGCCGCCTTCGAGTGCCTCATCAAGTGCCGGGGCGACGCGACCAACGCAACCATCGCCGCAGCGGCCAAGGACGCGGCCGACACGGCGCTCAAGGCGAAGCTCGTCGAGGTCCTCGGCGCGCGCCGCGCCGGCGACCAGATGCCCTTCATCCTCACCGCGGCGCAGGATACGAGTGCCGCGGTTCGCGCCGCGGCCGCGCGGGCGCTTCAGACCGCCGGCGGCGAGAGAGAGGCCCCCGTCCTCGTGAAGATGCTCAAGGAGGCGAAAGAGGCGGAGGAGCGCGGGGCCGCCGAGCAGGCGCTGACGAGCATCGGCCTGCGCGCGCGCGACCAGGTGGCCCGCCAGATAGCCCCGGCTCTCGACGGCGCGAGCGCCGACGCCGCGGGCGTCATGCTCCGCATCCTCGGGCGCGTCGGCGGCTCCGCTGCCGCCAAGGCCCTGACCACGTGCGCCGACAGCCCCGACGCGAAGATTAAGGACGAGGCGGTCCGCGCCCTCGCCAACTGGTCGGAGACGAGCGGACTCGTCGAGGCGACCGATGGCCTGCTGAAGATCGCGTCCACCACCCAGGACCCGCGCCACCAAGCCCTGGCGTTGCGCAACTACATCAATCTCGCGCGGGCCGAGCCCTGGCGCCGCGACACCAAGCGGCAACTGAAGATGTACGGCGAGGCGTTGAGGATCGCCAAGCGCGCCGAGGAAAAGCGCGCCGTCCTCGGCGGCCTCAGCGACATCCGCGAGCCCGAGGCCGTCACCCTGGCCGCATCCTGCCTCAAGGACGCCGAGATCGCCGAGGAGGCCGCCGCCGCCATCGTCCAGATCGCCAATCGCGTGAAGAACAAGACCGATGCCGGCGTCCAGGCCGCCCTCCAGGCCGTCGTCGAAATCTCCAAGAACCAGAACACCCTCAAGGAGGCCAAGAAGCTCATCATCGAGAAGCGCTGAAGAGGGGGTCGCTATGAGGAAGCAGGCTGCCCTTCTCGCCCTCTGGGTGGGCGCCGCGCTCGCCGGGGAGGCGAAGGCGCCGGAGACTCCGGTCTCGCTGGCCGACGCCCCGGCCAACACCTGGGTGAAGGCGCTCGAGACGAAGACCGGCTGGCGCGAGTCGCCCCTCTTCGTCTACGTGCCGGGCATCAAGAAGTTCGTGATGGCCAGCGGCATGCAGTCGCACGGCGGCATCGTCCCGCGCCACTACGACACTGAGGAGCTCGATCTCGCCCAACTCAAATGGGTGAATGCCTATCCTCCGGCAGTAGCCGCCGGGCGGCCAGAGTCCGGCCCGGTCGGGGAGGAATACTCGAAGGAACGCGCCAAGCAGGGCTACAACGGCCGCGTGCTGTTCTACAAGGATGGCGACTACCTCCGCGTCGGGGCCGGCGGCCAGTGGCTCGAAACCCGCACGAACTACGAGTGGTGCCACGTGCCGGACGGCGGCAAGGTCTATGCGTGCCTCCACGACAAGACGCTCCGCTATGACCCGGCGGCCCGCACATGGGAGGACCTGAACGCGAAGCCGCGAGCGAGCTGTCGCATCTGGGGCTCGATGTGCTACGACCCCGTGAACAAGGAAATCCTCCACGCCGGCGGCGACGGCGGCAGCGCGGACGTCGCCACGTGGGCCTACAGCCCCGAGAAGAACGAATGGCGAAGGCTCGAGTTCGGCTCCCCCGAGCTCCGCGCGCTCGGCTCGCGGGCCAAGGCCCTCCGCTGGCAGGCCAAGGCCCTGCTCGGCGCCGCCTGCAACCGCTTCGCCATCACCGAGACGGACCAGGAGGCCAAGGCCGACCTCGCGGCCCAGGCCGCCGAGCTGGTGGCACAGGCCTCCGGCCTGTGGGGGACTCAGGCCGGACGCCTGAGCCACCAGGTTGCCGCGAGCCGGTTGGACGCCGCCATGGCGGCAGTGAAGGCCGCAGGGCCGAAGCTCGCGGGTGAGATCACGCCGGAGATCATCGCTGAGGTCCGCGCGGCGCGCGTACTCTTCGAGCAAGTCGTAGACGCCCTGGCCGTCGAGCCGCCGGGCCGCGCCCGCTCGCAGACCGCCTACGACCCCGTCCACAAGAAGATCATCCTCTTCGGCGGCGATGGCCTTGACCGCGTGCTCTCCGACACCTGGGTCTACGACTGCGCGACCCGCACGTGGGAGCAGCGCTTCCCCGAGCGTTGCCCCGCACCGCGAGCCGGCCACATCCTGGCCTGGCTCCCCAAGGCCCAGAAGATCGTCCTCGCCGGCGGCTACAGCCGCGACTGGCTCGCCCAGGAAGTCTGGAGCTACGACGTGGCGGCGAACGACTGGAAGCTCCTCCTCCACGTCCCGCTCCAGCCCGAGGACTATGGCCGCCAGAAGTTCAGCCCCAATGCCCCGCGCGTGACCTGCCGCGACGTGCAAACCGGGGCGGTGAACGACGACGACGTGCTCATCTGCGTCACGCCGGCTCGCCCCAGCCTGATCACCTGGGCGTGCAAGGTGGACCCGAGCAAGGCCGACGAGGCCGGCACCGCCGCCCACGCCGGAGCCTCGGGCACCTACACCTTCAACCGCATTGACCCCGCCACCTGGGAGCAGGCGGCGAAGCCCGACCCCGAGGCCACCGCGAAGCTCCTCCGCGACCTGCCGCCGAACGTCTGGACCTCACTCGACTTCCCCCGCTACGCCCCCGGCGCCCGCAACCGCTGGGGCACGACCGCCTACGACACCGATCGCCACCAGCTCCTCTTCTGGGGCGGCGGACACGCCACCAGCAAGGAGAACGACGTCGCCCACTTCAGCCTCCGCGGCGGCTGCTGGACCATCGGCTACCACCCCGACGACCCCATTGACAAGGTCTACGCCAGCCAACCCACCCCGCTGAGCTTCAACGACCGCGTCCACGTGCCTGTCCACGCCTACAAGGCATATTGCTACGACGCGACCGCGGGCAAGATGTTCTACTTCGACCGGGCCTACAACCCGGCCGTCCGCGAGTGGGAGCCGCAGCCCTTCCCCGGCCTCGAGCACCGCGGCCCGATGCACAGCTTCATGGCCCCCACCCCGCGCGGCGCCGTGACCTATTCGGAGAAGGGGCTTTTCCTATTCGACGCCAAGGCGGGCAAGTGGCAGAAGCTGCCCTGGGACGGCCCTGCCTTCGGAGGGATCTGGTGCGACGGGCACGGTCTCCGCTACGACTCCAAGCGCGACTGCCTCTGGTTCGCCAACGACAAGGACATCTGGCGCTACGACCTCGCGACGGGCAAGGCCGCGAAGCTCGGCATCACCAAGCCCAAGGCCCTCGGCCAGTTCATCTTCTGGGGCGAACAGGTCTACCTGCCCGACGCCGATCTGATCCTCTTGATGAGGCTCTTCCAGGCTCCCGACGGCACGCTGCGCAACATCGCCTGGGACCCCGCCGACAGCCGCTTCTACTGGGCCGACCTCAAGTTCGAGGCAAAGGGCAAGCCCGTGGCCTTCAAGGACAACCCGTTCAGTTGGTCCGACGCCCTCTGCTACGACCCGGGCCTCAAGCTCGTCGTCCTCAACAACTCCAGCGACTACAAGGTCTGGGTGCTGAAGTTCGACCGCAAGGCCGCGCGGATGGAGGTGGTGGACTGAGCCTGGGGAGGCCCGCCAGCCTCACTTGGCGGCGCGGGGCTCGACGACGAGGCCGCGGATGAGCCAGTAGCCGCCGCCCTTGTGCTGGACCCAGCCGCCGAACGTCACGAGGGTCGCGGCGGACGCGTCGGGGGCCTTGAGCCGCAAGACCACGGTGTGCCAGGGCTGGTCCTTCAGCGGCTTCGCTGTGTCAATCACCACGGCGTCGGCGGTCGAGGCGATGGTAAGGGTGTCGCAGGCGGCCTCACGGAGGGGCAGCTCGGCGGGGCGCGAATCAGCGCCAGGCTTGGCCTTCCTGCTGAACTTGATCGTGCCCTGGTCGGTGGCGGTGACGAGCTTGACCTCCAGGTCGGCCCCCGCCGCGATGCGAAGCGCCTGGTGCTCGCACCACATGCGGGCCTGGCGCCCGCCCGAGCCGTTGATGCCGTAGGTGGTGGCGATGCCCCCGGAGGGCTCGGCGGGGAGCGCCTTGGGGGCCTCCAGGAGGCCCAGGCGCTTGTCGCCCGCGCGGAACTCGACGAGGCCCTTGCCGAGGAGCGCCGAGGCGTCAACGTCCGCCACGCCGCTGGCGGGGACCTCCCACGGGCCGGCGAGGGTTTCGACGGGCTTCCTGGGGGGCGGGGCCTGCTCGCGGAGTCGGCCCTCTCGCATGTCGGGCATCTGGTACGATTGGACGCTCACCCTGGCCGCCTCGCGGGTGAGGTTGGCGATGAGGTAGCGCGGCTTCCCGCCCTGCCAGTATTCCTGGACGAAGAGCCCGGTGCGCCAGTCCAGGCCCACGCCGATGCTCATCGCCACCACCTCTCCGAGGAGCACACACGCGAGCAGGAACACCGCCCAGGGTCGCACGCGCATCGGTACTCCTCCTTCCCCCTACTCGGTGGCGCCCTTCTGCTGGAGGAACTCGACCAGGGCGTGGTGGCGCATGTGGCGGGCGCGGGCGAGAGGGGTGCGGCCGTGCAGGTCCTTGGCGTTGATGTCGGCGCCGTGCGCCAACAGCAGCTCGACGATGTCCTGATGGTCATACACCACGGCGCGGTGGAGCGGCGTCTCCTCGTAGGCGTCGGCGTTGGCCTTCGCGTTCGGGTCGGCCTTCGCGGCGAGGAGCAGCTCCGCGATGTCCTTGTGCCCCTGCTTCGCGGCGGTGTGGAGCGGCGTGTCGTCCTGCTTCGCCTTGGCGCCGGGGTCGGCCTTGGCGGCGAGGAGGAGCTTGACGACCTCGACGCATCCGGCGTGCTGCGGGAGGCCGGCCAGGTGGTCGGCGGCCGCGTGAAGCGGGGCGTCGCCCTCCTTCGTCTTCGCGTTGGGGTCGGCGCCCTTGGCGAGGAGAGCCTTGGCCACGGCGGCGTAGCCGGCCTGGGCAGCGGCATAGAGGGGCGTGATGCCCTTCTCGTTGGCCGCCTTGGGGTCGGCCCCCTTGGAGAGCAGAAGCTCCACGACCTCCGCCTTGCCCCCGACGGCGGCGTGGTAGAGGAGGGTCTCGCCCTCGTCGTCGCGGGCCGTGGCGATGCCGGGGTTCTCCTCGACCATCGCCTTCAGCTTCGCCGCGTCGCCCTGCTTCGTCTGCTCGATCGCCTCGCCGGGCAGGGCGACCACGCCGCCCCTGCCGGCCTTCGACCGAGGCGTCCCCTCCTCGCAGCCCGTCACGGCCAGGAGCACGCCCAGAACCGCTGCCACGCTCGACGGCGTTCTCATCGGCTATCCTCCTTGTTCTTGCGCGACACCAGTATCATACCCACGGCGAGCCGCACGTCAAACACTGTTTCCCCTGTTCGCGTGCAGAGCCACCGGGATCGCGCGCACTCCTGCACGCCATGCCGTTCTCGATTCCCGTCATGCCGAGCGAAGTCGAGGCTTGGCCTGATTCCCTCAGAAGAAGTCCTTCACCACCTCGGCGAGGAGGTTGGCGTCCTGGGATTCGAGGATCTTGGCGATGCGCCAGGAGGGGACTTTGAGGTTCTTGAGCGCGGCCTCGGCCTTCGCCCAGAGGCGTTTCCGCTTCTTCTCGTCGTCGGTCACCATGATGTCCGACACCAGCTCGCCGAGCTTCTGGAGCATGAGGTCGGACCTGTGCTCGTAGTAGCGCTTGATGATGCCGCGTTGGTGAGGAGTGTAGTCGGGCATGGATCAGATCCGGTAACGTGAAACGTGAGACGTGATGCGTGAAGGGTGACGCGTGGAACGTGATGCGTGAAAGGACGAACGACTCCGCCCGGTCAGTCCTTGGGGCCAGGGTCTGGGGCCGGGGTCGAGGGCTGCGCGCCGGCCTCCCTGCCCCTCTCCAACTGCCCGATGCGCGTCACCAGCTCGTTCTGGCGAATGAACAAGGCGAGCGCCAGCGACATCGCTCCCAGCGCGAGGTCCCTCGCGACGGCCAGGGCCAGTATGGAACACCCCATCATCAACAGGGTGAGAATGCGAAGGGCGGCGATGAGTCGGGATCTGTTCATCTTCTCTCCTTTCGTTCTCACGGCAGGAACTTCTTGGTGTTCTTGAGCTTCTCGGGCAGGTACTTTTCGACGACGAAGTTGAGGCTGTGGGCGGCGAACGCCTGCTGCTCGACACGCACCTTCATCTTGAGCATCTGGTCAATGGCCTTCTGCCACTCCTTGTGGTGCTGGAAGAAGGGGTCGTTCTTCAGCGCGTCCTTGGCCCGCTTGATGTCTATGTCCTTCAGCGGCTGGGTGGGCAGGTTGTAGTCAACGATGTCCTGCGGCGTGACGCCGAGGTAGTGGACGCAGGGGACGCAGAAGAATTCGTTGAGGTGGGCGGCATTGCCCGAGCCGACCTTGAGGGTGCGGTAGATGTTGGCGTAGCCGTAGGGGTCGCCGTCGGTGAAGGCGTAGACGGGCATCTTGTGGGCGTCGGAGAGGCGGCGGATGAAGCGGCGGCAGGCGCGCGTGGGCACGCCGCCCATGGCGATGAGGACGCAGTTCGCCGTGTCCCAGAAGGCGTGCTTGACGAGGCGCTGGAACATGGCGGTGGTTTCGATGACGAGGATGAATCTGGCGCTGGTGTGGAAGGTGAGCTGCTCGACCTGCGGGGGCACGCTGTAGGCCCCTGTGCCGAAGCGGGTGCAGTCAATCTCGATGTCCTCGCCGGTGGCGGGATCCTCGTCCACGACGACGAGGCGGCCGGCCACGCTGCCGCCGTGCTCGTCGGGGATGAAGCCGATCTTCTCGCGGTTGAAGCCCAGCAGCGCCTCCAGGTCGTCCATCACCGTGTCGGACTCGGGCTGCTCGTGGAAGGCGGCCTCGGCCCAGGACTTCGAGCGGTAGTAGGCTTCTCGCTTGTTGATGATATCGTCGTCCTCGACGACGGCCTTGGAGAGCGCGAGCATGCGGATGGACTGGGCGAAGGTCTTGACGGTGGTGTAGGCGAAGTCGCGGCGCGAGGTGCGGCCCCGCATCTTGAAGGCGCCGGTGTGCGTGTCGTAGCGCACGTTGGACAGGGCGCGGATGGGGAACTTCATGTGCGGCTTCTTCTCGCGGCGGATGTCGCTGTGAATCTCGCGCGCGACCTCGACCATGCGCGTGAGGGCCTTCGCGCTGTCGCGCCTCGGGGCCTTCTTCCGAGCTTTCTTTGCCATTCAGGATAGTCTCCGGACGCGTGACCCGTGACGCGTGAGAAGAAGGAGAGCAGCTCGGCTCTTGTCACGCGTCACGCGTCATGTCCTCATTTCCTGCTCTTATGCAGCATCTCGGTCAGCTTCTCGACGATGCCCTGCTCCTCGCGCTGGCTGAGGGCGAGGATTTCGCGCAGCCCGATGCCGATGTGGGGGATGTACTTCTCGATGTAGGAGCGCTTGCGCTCGGCCTCGGCCTCGCGGCGGCGGCGCTTGATGTGCAGCGACATCTTGCGCCCGCAGGCCTGGAGCGCCAGCTTGATCTCCTTGATGATCTCGGGGTAGTGCGCGATCGCCTCCTTGCTCTCGGAGGTGAAGGGCACCCACACGCTGGCCATGTGCACGACCACGATGGCGGCGCCGACGGGCAGCGAGCCGCTGGACTGGGAGAGGCCGTAGGGCCGCCACGAGATGGAGCTGAGGGCGCGCGTGATGGCGCAGGCCGACTGCTGGTAGAGGAGCGGCACGCGGTTGGCGAACCGGTAGAGGCGGATCGGCCCCTCGTCGGGGATCTTGCCGCCGTAGGCCGCGGCGGCCTCGATGACGAACGGGTTGCCGCGGTAGACGGCGGGCGGGCGCGAAACGGCCGTGTAGAAGTCGCCCTCGAGCTCCTTCTTCACGCCCTTGAGCAGCAGCTCCTCGCCGATCGGCACGACGCAGTCGGTGGGGGGACACATGATCTTGACCGACTGGATGGCCTTGAAGAGCGTCTCGGCCTCCTGCCGGGCGACGCGGGACGGCCGGGCGTTGGCCTCGAGCTTGGCCATCTCGAGCACCTGGTCGGCCACGCGCGACGACACGCGCGAGAACTCGTGGGTGAGGAAGCCCTTGACGTTTCTGGACTTAGTGCTCTCCAGCATGGCCATGAGCATGCCCAGCTCGATGCCGTGGGGGTGCGGCTTGATGGTCTTGGGCTCGGGCGGCAGCTCGGTGGTGACGCGCGGGAACTCGCGCGGGTCCCCGTCGGGCGCGGTGTACAGCATCCGCACGTGGGGGTTCGTGATGGCCGTCTGCTCGAGGTAGGCATCCACCGACTGGCGGCCGCGCTGATACCGGGCCTCCAGCTCGATCTCCACGCGGGTCCCGTGGTCGCCGTTCCACTCGCACTCGCCCTCGCTGATGACGCGCGGCTCGTTCTTCTTCGTGTCAATCATCAGCTCGTAGCGCATGGCCGGCTTGCCCCGGCCGATCTTCGAGAGGATCACGGCGGGCTGGCCCGTCGTGAGCTGGCCGTACATGGCCGCCGCCGAGATGCCGATGCCCTGCTGGCCCCGCGACATCTTGAGGCGGTGGAACTTCGAGCCATACAGCAGTTTGCCGAACACCCGGGGCACGTGCTTGGCCACGATGCCGGGGCCGTTGTCCTCCACGATCACGCGGTAGCGCTCCTCCTTGCGCACCTCTTTGACCATGACCTTGATGTCGGGCAGGATGCCGGCCTCCTCACAGGCGTCGAGGCTGTTGTCCACCGCCTCCTTGATCGCCGTAAGGAGCGCCTTTCGCGGGTTGTCGAAGCCCAGCAGATGGCGGTTCTTGGTGAAAAACTCGGAGACGGAGATCTCGCGCTGCTGCTTCGCAAGTTCAACGGCGGTGGCACGTTGCCTCGTTGGTGCGGCGCGCGTGCCGCTGCTCTCGGGCGCCTTGCCCAGCCCCGTCGGCAGCGACGCGGCGGTGAACTCCAGGGTGCGTTGCGCCAGTTCCTGTGGCATGGGTTCCTCGCGCGGTTCCACTCAGACCGGCTGTTACGGGGACACCATCCTTGGCCGTGCTGCCGCAGAGCGGGGACGGCGAACCACTAGCCATTTGGTGCGACGGCATTGTAGCACGCACATATTGTGATTTCAAGCGCTTTCCGGCCCAATCCAGGCTGGAGCCGCTGGGGGAGCAACCAGGCTCCCGCCCGTGGCCCGTTTGACTTCCCGCTCCGGGCGTTCTATAATGCAGGATGCCCGATTGGCGCCCCAGGAAGGAACCCTGCTGTGGACAATCCGGTCTGCGTGTCGTGCCACAAGGGGCTGTCGCTCGAGGACATCGAGCGCGGCCACTTCAAGCACATCGGGGGGCGCCTTTACTGCGGCGAGTGTGTGGCCAGGATGCGCCGAGTCGGGCCGGTCCCCTGTCCCCAGTGCGGCACGAGGGACACCCCGCTCTACACGGGCACGGGCTACCAGTGCCGCAAGTGCGGCGCCCCGCTCCAGCCGACGCCTCAGGCGGCCAAGTCGGCGGCCCCGCAACACCCGCGCACGCGCCCCGCCACGAAGGCCTGCCCCTACTGCGGCGCTGCCCTGCTCGCCGACGCCCTCAAGTGCCGCTACTGCGGCGCCTCGCTCACCCGCGAGGCCCGCGACCTCGATGCCTTCAGCCGCCAGAACTCCCAGCTCCGCTTCTGGGTCGGCTGCCTCCTCAGCGCCTCGGTGTTCCTCGTGCTCTCGCTCTTCTATGCCCTCGCCACGCGCGGGTCGCAGACGGGTGCCGCGCAGGCCCCCGCGCCCACCCCGGCCGCGCCCGCGAAGGCCGACCCCAATGCCGAGGTCGTGCGCGAGCTGCGCGACGAGTTGCGAGCCGTGCGCACCCAGATCGCGGCGCTCGAGGCCGAGCAGCAGCGCCTGGCGGCCGCCAGGGCGGCCGCGCCCAGCACCTCCCGCATGCCCAAGGCGTTGGCCGACGCCCTGCGGCCGCCCACGCCCGGCACCGAGGGGGCGACCCCCCGGCCAGCCCCCGTGAAAGGGCGGCCCGCCGCCAAGGAGCCCGCGGAGAAGGCGCCGGCCCCCAAGGAGCCGACCCCGCCCACGAAGGCCATCGCCGTCGCCCCGCCGCCCACACCGGCGCCCAAGGAGCCCGTCCCGCCGCCGACGGAGGTCCCCAAGGCCAAGGCGGCAGAGCGCACCGCGGCCCAGCTCGCGGCCGCGGCGTACCCCGTGTTCGCCACCGAGCTCGACAAGCTGAAAGCCGCCCGGCGCTACGGCGACGCCTTCGGCGCCTGCCGGCAGTTCCTCGCCGCCCATCTCGGCACCCCAGAGAGCGAAAAGGTCCAGGCGGCCCAGAAGGCCCTCCACGAGGAGCTCGGCCGCATCCGCGACGACCACGCCCGCCGCTTCCGCCAGGCCCTCGACAAGGGCGACATCGAGGCCAGCCGCCGCGTCGTCGCCGAGCTCACCCAGTACGACGCCCCCGAGGCCCGCGAGGACCGCGGTCGCATGCTCGCCGAGATCAAGGCCGGCGAACGCAAGCCCACGCTCGACCTCGCCAAATACCTCGGCCAGTGGGAGGCCCCGCCCAACGTCGCCCGACTCCTCCAGGACCTGACCAACCCAAAGGACTGGACGGTTCGCTCGCGTGCGGCCAAGGAGCTGGGCCGCATCGGCCATCGGGCCGCCGTCCGCGGCCTCATCGAGACCCTCAAGGACCAGGAGTTCTACGTCAAGTCGTGCGCCATCAACGCCTTGTCGGAGATCGGCGACCCGGTCGCCCTTCCCGCGCTGGTGCCGCTCACCAGGGCATCGTTCCCGGTCGTCTACGACACGGCGGCGCGCGCCTGCTGCACCCTGGCCGCCGCCCCGCGCGCGAAGTTCGCCGACGCCTGGAAGCTCATTGACCCCAAGGCCGTTGCCCGGGGGATCGCCGAGGCCCTGAAGGTCCAGGACAAGGAGGAGTCCCCCGCCACCTGGCGCTACCAGACCGCTCTCATCGAGACCCTCGCCCTCCTCGACGCGAAGGAGACGGCCCCCGTCATCCGCCCCCTCTTCGAGAAGGCGAAGGACCCGGCCCTGCGCAAGGCTGCCGCCGACGCCATCAGGAAGCTCACCGGCGAGGCCCTGATGCCCGAACCGCCCCCGGCCGAGCCCCCCAAGGAGACCCCGAAGGCTGCCCCGCCGCCCGCCAAGGCCCCCGAGCCGAAGGCCGCCCCCTCCGCCCCCTCACCAAAGTGACCCGGACGGGCAGCGGCCCGCGGCCCCCCTCGCCCAGGCTCAGGATTGCGGCATTGACAGCGGAGGGGGCGCCGCGTATACTCTGTGTGGCGGTCGCCGAACCGCGGCCCGCTTCCCCGCCGAATGGCACTCCCCGACCCGTTGCGTGCGTGCATGGCCAAGCGTAAACACCAGCCTGCGGCAGGCGGCGCCCAGGGGCTCGTTCACAGCTACCTGCGCGACTCGCGCCACTTCGCCACCGGCTTCCTCTTCATCCTGCCACTGCTCATCGGCTACGAGGTGGGAATCCTGATCCTGCGCTCCGACGTGATCAACTGGGCGCACGGGATCATCCGCCTGGTGTTCCACGTCTTCGGCCCCGCGGAGCCGGTGGTCTTTGCTGCCCTGATCGCCGTCCTGGCCGTGCTGGCGCTGCGGCAGACCGAGGGGCGGCGGGTGGATGCCGAGCTGTACGGGCTGATGCTGATCGAGAGCGTCGTCTACGCCGGCGCCATGAGTCTCGTGTGCGGCTTCGTCGCGCGCCGGCTCCCGATGATGGGCACGGCGGGGCCGGGGAGCGACATCGCGCGCGACCTCGTGCTCTCCGTGGGGGCCGGGGTGTACGAGGAGGTGCTCTTCCGCGTGGTGCTGATGGGCGCGCTCTACTACGGGCTCAGGCTCTGGAGCGGCCTCGGGGCCGGCTGGGCGGCCGGCATCAGCATCGTCGTCTCATCGCTCGCCTTCGCACTGTGCCACCACCTGGGCGCGTGCGGCGACGCCTGGGGCACGGCCGTCCTGGCCTTTCGGTTCGCTATGGGCGTGCTGTTCTCCGCCGTCTACATCTACCGCGGCCTCGGCATCGTCGTCTACACCCACGCGCTCTACGACATCCTCGTCTCCCTGAGCCGCTAGCTCCGCACCTCCCACCAGCTTGGGGCAGACACCCAGGAATGGGTCATTCTGAGCGGAGTACAACGGAGCGAAGAATCTCTCAGGGGAGGTCACTCGGTTGACACAGCGTACTCGCGGCGCGACAGCTTCCTCCTTCGAGAGATTCTTCGCTTCGCTACGCTCAGAATGACCGGCTTCCGGCGCCGCGCCGCACGGGCTGGCGGGAAGTGCGGGCCAGCCCCGGGCCGCGTGGTCGGCAGGCGGTCACTTCTTCTTGGGACCGGCCTTCGGTGGCGGCACCTTGTCCTCCGGCACCTTGAACTGGGCGCGGAGCCGGTCCAGCTCAGCCTTCAGCTCCTTCACGACCACGGCATAGGCGGGGTCGGCATAGACGTTGTTGAGCTCGTGCGGGTCCTTCTCGAGGTCGTAAAGCTCCCACTCGTCCACATCGTGGTAGAAGTGGATGAGCTTGTGCCGCAACGTGCGCACGCCGTAGTGGCGCTTGACGCTGTGGACCGCGGGGTATTCGTAGTAGTGGTAGTAGATGGAGGAACGCCAGTCCTTGGGCGTCTCGCCGCCCAGGAGCGGCAGGAAACTGCGGCCGTGCATGTCGTCGGGCGTGGGCAGGCCAGCCGCGTCGAGGAACAGCGGGGCGAAGTCAATGTTCTGCACCAGGTCGCGGTTCACCGCTCCGGGCTTGATCACGCGCGGGTAGCGGACGACGAAGGGCATGCGGAGCGATTCCTCGTACATGAAGCGCTTGTCGAACCAGCCGTGGTCGCCGAGGTAGAAGCCCTGGTCGCTCGTGTAGACCACGAGCGTGTCGTCGGCCAGGCCCGCCTTGTCGAGGAAGTCGAGCAGGCGGCCGACATTGTCGTCCACCGAGGCAATGCAGCGGAGGTAGTCCTTGATGTATCGCTGATACTTCCACTTCTTGAGCGCCTGGCCGGTGAGGCCGGGGGGCGGGTCGGCCTTGACGTCACCCTTGGTGAGATGGTGCTCGATGGTCATCGTGGTCGTGCGGGCCGCGGTGCCGCGGGTCTTGTAGTCGTCGTTGAACGTCTCGGGCTCGGGAATGTCGGCGTCGTCGTAGAGCTTGGCGTGCTTGGCGTCGGGCTGCCAGTTGCGGTGCGGGGCCTTGTGGTGGCACATGAGGAAGAAGGGCTTCGACTTGTCGCGCTTCGTGATCCAATCAATCGCGAAGTCGGTGATGAGGTCGGTCACGTAGCCCTCGTGCTTCTTGCGCTCGCCCATCTCGATGAACATGGGGTTGTGGTAGGCGCCCTGGCCGGGGAGGATGTTCCAGTGGTCGAAGCCCGTGGGGTCGGAGGCGAGATGCCACTTGCCGATCATAGCGGTCTGGTAGCCGGCGGCCTTGAGCAGCTTGGGCACGGTCTGCTGGCTGCCGTCGAAGCGGTTGCCGTTCGTGCGGAAGCCGTTGACGTGGCTGTGCTTTCCCGTGAGGATGGCGGCGCGGGAGGGGCCGCAGATCGAGTTGCAGCAGAAGCAGTTCTCGAAGCGCATGCCGCCCGTGGCGATGCGGTCGATCTGCGGCGTCTTGTTGATCCGGCTGCCGTAGCACGACATCGCGTGCGAGGCGTGGTCGTCGGACATGATGAACACGACGTTCGGCCTCTCGGCGGCGAATGCCGGCGAGCCGCGGAACACGGCGGCCAGTGCCAGCCCCCCCAGCGTCCCAACCATTTCGCGACGGGTCAACTGCTTCTCGGCCATCTTGGGTCTCCTCTTGCAGGCATGACGACACGTAGCACTTCAGCCGACTGGAGTCCACGCCCCCACTGGGCTTGCCCCAGTGGAGCGGGGATTGGCAGCTACCGTGCCGCGGGCCTCACCCTTTTCTCCCCCTCTCCCCCCG
>Ga0307378_10002274_pt1 | contig 29780 bp, 29 predicted proteins | sample UN1MG_FD_202238 | JGI IMG/M metagenome (GOLD analysis project Ga0307378, IMG submission 202238) | Soil microbial communities from Risofladan, Vaasa, Finland - UN-1 | ecosystem: Environmental > Terrestrial > Soil > Coastal area > Acid sulfate soil | place: Finland: Risofladan, Vaasa | collected... | reverse complement strand
ATCGAGGGCTGGGACAATTTCGGCGGCGGCCTCGTCGCGCCGCCCATTTATGTTCACCTCTATCAGCGCGAGGACGACAGTTCGCTGGTGGTGACCAGCAGACTGTCCTCCGAAAAATATGTGGTGACCGACGCGCTGATCATCTCCAAGCCGTGGAAGGGCTACGCGGTCTCCATTGCCTGCATGCAAGGCGACGACTTCACCCTGCGCTTCATTGGCGACGCCAGGGGGCCAGACTCGGCGGAATGGTGGACCGAGGTGCGCCGCGCCTGGGCGATCGAGCTCGTGCCCAAACCCCAACCCGCCACCGAGACCGAGACGAAAGCCGAGACCGCCGAGACGATAGCCGAGCCCGCACCCGCGCCCCAGCCCGGCAAAATTGTCAAGGTCAACACCAAGGGCGTTAAGTGCACCAACCCGAACTGGTAGAAGACTGACAAGACCAAGGGGTGGGGGCGCTAACGCATGGAGCAATTCAACTTCGTGGTGACACTCCTGGCGGCGCTCGGCACCGGGCTTCTCGCCGGCAATTTCTTCGCCTTCTCCGCCTATCTGATGCGGGCGCTGACCGGCCTCTCCGCCGAGCGTGGCATCGTCGCCATGCAGGCCATCACCGCGGCGATCAAGAGCATCCCGTTTTTGATCTTGTTCTTCGGCACCGCTGTGCTCTGCGCCGTGCTCTTCTCCACCGCCATCCTCGCATGGGGCAAGCCGGACGCCTACTACCGGCTCGCCGGCACCCTGTTCTTCCTCTTAGGCACCTTCCCGGTGACCATGATGGCCAACAGGCCGCTCAACAATCGGCTCGCCATCGCCTCGCCCGACACGCAAGAAGGTCGCGAATTGTGGAAGCGGATACAGTCGTCGTGGGCTGCGTGGAATCATGTGCGTACTGTGACGGCACTGGCAGCTTGCGCGCTGCTCATCCTGGCGCTCGCCGCAAGCGGCAATCCCTTCGCCCACTGAGTCTCGCGCAGCAGCCGCGCCTCATCGTGGGCAGACCGCGCTCCGCCGCGCCGCCTGGTCCTTGATATAGGTCGGCTTGTCGCCGAACGATCTCGACAGATTGTCGATCATCGTCCAGCCGTCGAAATTGCCGTCGTCGTCATAGTCGACGCGCACGAGGACGCCGTTGCTCTCACCGATGCGCGCCGTGTTGCCATAGCAAATCTGTGCCACGAGACCGCGCCCCAGACGCGGCTCACACTCGACATAGCGCCGGCCGCAATGGTCGGTGCTCGCCAGCGGTCCCGGCGGCAGCGCGCCGGTGGCGCGGATCAGCGCATCGCCGTTGCAGGCGAAGCGGCGCTGATTGTAGATCGCCAGCGTCCGCGCCTTTGGCACCGCATAGGGGCCTTGCCGCGTCCAGAAGCCGATCGACTGGCCGGCATAGGCTGCATTCTGGATATCGGTATCGAGCGGCAGTCCGCCTTTGCATTTGCCGCCGGCTCTGCGCGCGAACCACGTCGTGTCGGTCCAGTTCTGGAACAGATGCCATTGCCCGGAATTGTGGAAGGCGGACGAGCCCCCGAAGGAGCGCGACGCCGACAGCCAGGTGAAATCGACCAGCCTCTGTCGCGTGAGCAGCATGAGCGCATCGCCGCTGCCGTAAGCGCCCACCAGATAGCCGGCGCCGCGCAAGTTCCGGTTCACCACCGTGAAATACTCGACCATCTTCTTGGCCGTGGCCGTGTCGCTCCGGTCGAAATTGAAGTCGACGCCAAAATAGATGGCGCTATTGGCCGGCTGGCCGAGCGCCCGGGCCTGAGCGATCGCCGCGCGGGAATCGAGCTCGGCTTCGGTCTTGGTCGAGTGCGGCGGGCTGGCGGCTTTGGCGCAATTGGCGTCCTTGAGCGTGAACAGTCTGCCCCGGCTGTCGAAGCTCTTGCCCTCGAACTTGTATTTGCTGCTGGAGAGATATTGGTAGATCGACAGCACCGCGAAGCCGTGATCGAGGATCGCGTCGATCTCGCTCCCCGGCCCTCCGGCCCTTCCATTGTCGATGAGCCGCTTGCCCCGCCACTGGGCGCAGCGTCCGAGATAGCGCCCGATCACCTTGACGCCGGCGGCGCGCAACTGCGGCAGATGCGGTGTCACATTGTGGGAGGTGTCGATAATGGCGATGCGGCCGGCATCGCCTTGCGCTGCGGCCAACACGCTTGTGAAAGGCGCGAGCGCCAGCGCCATCATCGCCGAAGCCAGTCGAAATCCCACGAGCGCGCGCCTCCTTGTTTGGACCGAATCTCTCAAAGACCGAGAGTCTGTCGAACATCATCGGCGGGTCAAGCGTGGGCGACTTAATCCCAGGCCGGTACTTTCTCTTCCGCCGCCAGCGCCGTCATCGCCGTTTCCAGGGCAGTGACGCACTGGCTGCGGTCGCCCGTGCCGTGCAGGGTCTCGCCGACGCTGACGATGCAGTTGAACGGCACCGGCAGCGCCGAGCCCTTGGGCAGCACCTTGCCGAGCCCATGCATGAACACTGGAATGACCGGCACGTGCGGCCGGCCGCAGGCCAAATGCCCGATGCCTTTCTTGAAGGCTTGCAGGGCTTCCGGGCGCCCTCGCGATCCTTCCGGGAACAGCACGAGGATGTCACCCCGGTCGAGCGCCTCTTCGCAGCCCGCCAGCGGATTGCCGCCTTTCAACGCGCCGCCGCGCGCCACTGGGATGATGCCGATAATGTTCTTGGCGAACCAGCCGAACGCGCCGGCTTTGTCGAAATAGTCGGCGGCTGCCACGGGGCGCAGGTGCGGCAGCAATTTCAGCGGCATCAGCGACATCAGCGCCAGCGTATCGAGATGGGAATTGTGGTTGGCGGCGAGCACAGCGGGGCCGTCTTTCGGCAGTCGCTCACGGTGGCGCACCGTCAAGCCGATCGCGAGCAGGATCACCGCCCGCACCACGACCGCGAAGAACACAAAGCGCAAGGCCCTGACCAGCGGGTTCGCGCTCATGGCGTGAAGAAATAGCGGAAGAAGTGGAAGAAGGCGGGCGCCGCATAGGTGAGGCTGTCGACACGGTCGAGAATGCCGCCATGGCCGGGGATCAGCCCGCCGGTGTCCTTGACCCCAAGATCGCGCTTCACCGCCGAGATGGTGATGTCGCCGAGGAAGCCCGCGACACCCAGCACGCCGCCGGCCAAAGCCGACCATTGCCAAGTCATAGGCGTAAGAAAGGGCCCGAGCGCGGCGCCCAACACCACCGTGGTCAGCACGCCGCCAGCGAGTCCCTCCCAGGTCTTTTTTGGACTGACCAGCGGCGTCACCTTGTGGCGGCCGAACAGCTTGCCCCAAGTGTATTGCGCCACGTCGTTGAACTGGGTCAGCACCACGAGGAAGAACAGCAACCCGACGCCCCCGGCGACCGGGTTGTAAACCTCGCCCGAGACCAGCAGCATGGCCATGTGGCTTAAGCAAAACACAGTGAGCATCAGCCCCCAGGAGAGCGTGCCGACTGCGCGCAGGAAACCTTGCGTGTCGCCGCGCAGCGCCATGCGCGCCGGGAAGAACAGGAAAAGCCACACCGGCACGAACACGAGAAACATGTTGTACCAGTCGGTCGCCGCCCAATAATACTGAACGGGGATGGCGAGATAGGCGAACAGCAGAAGCCCGCGGTCGATGCGCCGCGTCGGGATCAGCGAGAGATATTCTTTCAGCGCCAGATAGGAAATGAAGGCGAGAAAGACGATGGCGGCCGTGTGACTGAGCGCGATCGCCAGCGTGAAGGCGCCGATCATCCACCACCACGACGCGGTGCGGTCGACCAGCTCGCTGTAATGGCCGGGCCGGCGCCAATTGAGAAACAGCACCAGCCCCGTGGCGGCGACGAGCAGCGCCCACACGCCCGCCGTGGCGGCAACCACATGCTCCGGCAGACCAAACATCATGTTCATGGCGTTTTGCTCATGATGCGTTGCTCTCGGCCACGATGGCCCGCGCGCGATTGACCACGGTGACGGCCGAGAGCGCCAGCACGATGGCGAGATAGACGCTCGTCCAGAGTCCCGGCGCAAAGCCGATGCCGATCAGCACCGCCAGTAAGCCGAAGGCGAAGGCCCGGTCGCTTTTGCCGAGCGGCCCGTCATAGCGGCGCTGACTGCCGATCAGTGGTCCGAGCGCACCGGCCATCTCGGCGATGATGCCGGTCACCACCACCAGCACCACGAGGCTCCCATTGATACCCGGAATGAGCGCGAAGGGCAGATAGAGCACGGCATCGGCGATGACGTCCGACAGCTCGTTGAGCACGGCGCCGCTGGCGCTCGCCTGGCCATGCTCCTTGGCCATGAGCCCGTCGACGGCGTTGAGCGCCATGCGTGCAAACAGGGTCACCGGCAGGAGCAGCAAGGGCAATGCCGCGCCGGGTGCAAGCACCAGCCAAACGCCTTGCGCCGCACTCAATGCCAGGGCGGCCAGTGTGACGCCGTTGGCGGTGACCCCGGCGCCCACCAGCCACGCGGCGGCGGGGCGCAGGCAAGCCTGAAATTTCGGCTTCAGATCGTAGATGGTGGCCAAGTTGTCAGCCTTGGTGAAGGACGGTCAGCGAACCCAGTCGACGGTGAAGAATATCAGAGCCGCCAGCACCGCGGCAGACGGGACGGTGATTGCCCAGGCGGCCACGATGCCCATGAAATGCGACCGGCGCACCAGCTTACGTCGGCGCAGCTCATCCTGGTCGGCAAGCGCGGCGGGACGTCGCGGCCCTTTCCGTTTGTTGCTCGTGAGGATGTAGTAGCGCCGGCGCCGGCTATGGGTCGTGTAATACTCGCGGAAGAAGCCGACGCCGAACACCGCGCCGACGACGATATGCGTCGTCGACACCGGCAGTCCGAGCTGCGAGGCGACCAGCACCGTGAGCGCGGCGGACAGCGCCACGCAGAAAGCGCGCATCGGGTTCATCTTGGTGATCTGCCCGCCGACAATGCGCACGATACGCGGGCCGAACAGGAACAGACCGAGGCTGATGCCCACCGCGCCGATTAGCATCACCCAGAACGGCACGCCGACCTGGCTGTCCAGCGAGCCGGTGGTGGCGCTGTTGAGGATCGCCGCCAGCGGACCTACCGCATTGGCCACGTCGTTGGAGCCATGGGCGAAGGACAGCAGGGCGGCCGAGCAGATCAGCGGCAGGTTGAACAGCTTCCGCAAACCCTGATTGCGGTTCTCCATGCCGACCGACTGGCTGTGCACCCACGGCTTCGCCACCAGGTAAGCCAGGGCGAAGACCAGGATGCTGATCGTCGCCAGCGCCGGGAAGCCGGGATGCCAAACATGTTTCAAGCCCTTGGTGAGGAGATAGGCGGCGAAGATCGCCGCCAGCAGCGCCACCATCACCGGCACCCAGCGCCGCGCCGCGCCGATCTTGTCCTCTTGGTAGATGAGATTGATCTTGATGAAGGCGAGGAAGCCCGCGGCGACGCCGCCGCCGATCAGCGGCGAGATCAGCCAGCTGACGAAGATCGACGACACGACGACCCAGTCGACCACGCCAAAGCCCACAGCCGCGACGCCGGCCCCCAGCACGCCGCCGACAATGGCGTGCGTGGTCGATACCGGCGCACCGAGAAACGTGGCGAGATGCACCCATAGCGCCGAGGCGAGCAGCGCCGACATCATCACCCACACAAACACGCCCGCGCCCGGCACGAGCGCCGGATCGATGATGCCCTTGGAGATGGTCTCGACCACATTGCCGCCAGCGAGCAGCGCGCCGGCGCATTCGAAGATGGCGGCGATGACGAGCGCGCCGGTCATGGTCAAAGCGCGGGCGCCGACCGCCGGCCCCACATTATTGGCCACGTCGTTGGCTCCGATGGCGAGCGCCATATAGCCGCCGATCACCGCGGCCATGATCATCAGGATGCTGTGCTGACCGATGCCGATCTGGGTGCTGGCCAGCACGCCCGCCGTCGCCAGAAAGAGCAGGGCGATGCCGACGGCGATCCGGTTGCGCGACACCGCGCGCGTCGCGTCTTCCAAACGCTCGATCTTGCGAAGATCCTTATCGAGCGAGGATTTGCGGGTCCCGCCTGCGCGTGCGGCCGGTACCTTCTGATCGCCAGTTGTCACGAATTTAGTTCCCTCTCCTTGCGGCTAGGTCATAGGGGGTCTGCAGGACGCTCACAACTGCGCCCGGCAGTTCGCCACAGCTTTTCACCCGGCGGCCCGGAAATCGGGGCTTTGTCTAGGTTAGGCCGAGCTTGGCAAAGTCCCGCAGCACGTCCGCAAGCTGTGCGTCGCGCACCATGGCGGCGGCTTTTTCGGGCGTCACCCATCGGAGCGTCCGGCTCTGCTTTTCCGGCCAATCCAGCTCCTGCCACCGGGTCCGCAGGCCAAAGACATCGACGCTGCACCGTGTCCAGGAGAACAGATGCAGCCGCTTGGTGTAATCGTAGGAGCCGACCGGCTTAGGGCTGATCTCCCCCTCGACGCCGGCCTCCTCGAAAGCCTCCCGCGCCGCCATCTCGGCATCCTCCAGGCCCGCTTTGGTCCAGCCTTTGGGGATGGTCCAGCGGCCCATGCTGCGCGTCGTGATCAGCAGGACCAGCGGACCGCTCGGCGTGTCCACGAAGGGCAGCGCGGCGACTTGCTTCATAGGTGGCTTCATTGGGACAAACCGAATGCGTGGCGGGGATTGATCCCCGCGACGAGGCGTCCTAGCACACTCACTCCGACAAATTCGTGGCAAGGAAATCGGAAAACGCATCCCAGGACTGTTCGTCGGCCTGCTTCCGATAGCGCTCGGAATCCCAATTGGTGAAGGCATGCGGCGCGCCGGAATAGACCTGGATCTCGTACGGCACCCCGGCGCTCTCCAGTTCTCGTGACAGCGCCGCCACGTCGTCCATGGTGATGGAGCTGTCCGCGCCGCCATGCATGACGAGAATGGGCGGCGTGTCTGACGGATAGCTCTGGCCCTGCGGCGTCGTCAAACCGCCGTGAAAGGTGGCGTAACCAGCGATGTAAACCGCTTTCCCGGAGCGGGCCAGCTCAAGCACCGCCGCGCCGCCGAAGCAATACCCCATCACCACGACCTCTTGGTCTCCGTCATTGCGCGCCTTCGCGAGTCCGCCGAGTATCAGCGAGCGCATGCGCGCGCGGTCCTCGTAGAGCGCGGCCGTTGCCGCCTTCTTGGCCCCGGTATCGGCCGGACGGTTGCCCTTGCCGTAGAGATCGACGGCAAACGCGTCGTATCCCATGTCGGCCAACATGTCGGCGCGCTTCTTCTCATAGTCATCCAGCCCGTCCCAATCGTGGATGACCAGCACCAGGCCCTTGGACGCGCCCGGCGCGTCGGCGCGATAGCCCTCGAAGCTCTCGCCACCGACGTCATAGGTGACCGCCTCACCGGCTAGAGCGGCAACCGGTGCCCAGGCAAGCGCGGCTGCAACTGCGATCGATCTCATGCCGGACGTCGTGCTCATGGACAAAACCCTACTCCTCCATTTTTGCTTGCGTCTCCGCCTGCGCCAGAAGCGCTTCAACCTTCGGCAGCATGTTCTCTACGATCACAGCCACCCCCTCGCCGTTGGGATGGATGCCGTCTTTCTGCATCAGCCCATCATTGAGCGCGGCGCCCTCCAAGAAGAACGGATAGAGCAGCACGTCATATTGCGCGGCGAGATCCGGATAGATGGAGCCGAAGGCGGTCACATAGTCCTCGCCCATGTTGCGCGGCGCCTCCATGCCGGCGAGCAGCACCTTCAACCCGCGCGCTTTGATCTGTTCGATGATTTTGGCCAGCGCCGCCTTGGTCCCCGCGGGGGGAACGCCTTGCAGCGCATCGTTGCCGCCAAGTTCGACGATCACCGCACTCGCATCTTCGGGCAGCGCCCAATCGAGGCGTTTCGTCGCGGCCGAGGCCGTGTCGCCCGACACGCCCGCATTCACGATCCTGACATTCGCCCCACGCGCTTTCAGCGCTGTTTCGAGCTGCGCCGGGAAGGATTGGTCCTGCGGCAAGCCATAACCGGCGGTGAGACTGTCGCCCAAAGCGACGATGACCGTCTCGTGTTCATCCGCCGCGGACGCGCGCAACGGCAGCACCAACATCAAGGCTGCGGCGACAAGGCCCACAATGTGCGCGCGAACTATCATCATTTCGACCTGTTTGCCCCTGTCTAATGCGGCTATGTCTAATACGGCTATCTAACGTCTATCCTGCCATTCGCTTCCCGAACCGGTGACCCTTCCTGCCATGGATCAGAGTTTGAAACAGCACCCCGCGATCCATCTCGAAGGCTTGCATGTCACCTTGCCGTCGCGCGCCGGCGCCGTCGCCATCCTGCGCGGCATCGATCTAAGCGTGCCGGAAGGCGAAGCTGTGGCCGTGGTCGGCCCCAGCGGCTCCGGCAAATCGACGCTTCTCATGGTCATCGCCGGTCTCGAACGCGCCACCAAAGGCCGCGTCACCGTCACCGGCACCGATCTCGGCACGCTGGACGAGGACGGCTTGGCGCGGCTGCGGGCCGCCAATATCGGCATCGTGTTCCAGTCCTTCCACCTGGTGCCGACCATGACCGCCATCGAGAACGTGGCGCTGCCAATGGAATTCCTCAACCAGGACGACGCCTTCGCCAGAGCACGGGCGGCGCTCGCCGAAGTCGGGCTGGCCCACCGCGAGGCCCATTTTCCCGGCCAGCTCTCCGGCGGCGAACAGCAACGCGTGGCCATTGCCCGGGCGCTCGCCACCAAGCCGACGCTGATCCTCGCCGACGAGCCCACCGGCAATCTCGACCTCGCCACGGGTGAGGCCGTCATGGATCTCCTGTTCGAGATGAAGGAGCGCACCGGCGCCACGCTGCTCCTCATCACCCATGACAACACGCTGGCCAAGCGCTGCGATCGCACCGTCAACGTCGCCGACGGACGCATCATTACCGGCGGCAAGCGCCGCGTGCGCGCCACGTGACGGAGGCTACCATAACGGCGGCCGCGCCCACTGCGCGCCTCAAATTGCCGCTGGCGCTGAGGATAGCCCTTCGTGAGCTGCGCGCCGGCGCCGGCGGGCTTGCCGTCTTCGTGCTGTGCATCGCCCTCGGCGTCGCTGCCGTCGCCGCCATCGGCTCGTTGGCCGCCGCCTTCGACAAGGCGCTGGCCCAGCAGGGGCGGCTCCTTATCGGCGGCGATCTCTCTTTTGAGCTAATCCACCGCCAGACCAATCCGGAAGAAACCGCGGCGCTGCAAAAGCTCGGCGACATCAGCGGTTCGGCCAGCTTCCGCGCCATGGCGCGCGCCGAGGACGGCAAGAGCGCGCTGGTCGAGGTGAAGGCGGTCGACGATCCCTACCCGCTTTATGGCGACGTCGCCGTGCTGGAGCCAAAGGATGCCGGCGCCGTCTGGCGGGCCCCCGGCGTTGTCGTCGCCCAGCGCGGCCTGCTCGACCGGCTTGGCCTGAAAGTCGGCAACCCGCTCAAGATCGGCCAGACCACCGTCAAGATCGGCGGCATTCTCGGCGACCAGCCCGACCGCCTAGCCGACCGGCTGTCCTACGGCCCGAAGCTGCTGATGTCGCGCGACACGCTGGCTGAGACCGGCCTGGTGCAGCCCGGCAGCCTGATCCGCTGGACCTATCGCGTGAAGATGCCCGACGAGATCGGCGTCGACCGCGAAGCCCTGACCGCCGCGCGCAAGGGCATCGAGACCAAGTTTCCGCAATCCGGCTTCGCCATCCATGACTGGACCGATCCGGCCCCGTCGCTTAGGCGTGACGCCAAGCGCTTCACCCAATTCATCAACTTCGTCGGGCTCACGGCGTTACTGCTGGGCGGCATCGGCGTCGGCAACGCCATCCAAAGCTATATGGCGAAGAAGCGCGACATCATCGCCACCTTCAAATGTCTCGGCGCCTCGAGCCGGCTCGTGCTTAACGTCTATCTAATCCAGGCGCTGCTGCTGGCGCTGATCGGCATTTCCATGGGGCTAGTGCTCGGGGCGCTGGCGCCCGCGGCCATCGCCACCCTCTATGCCGATGCGCTGCCCATCCAACTCGCGGTCGAGCCGCACCCTATTCCGCTGCTGGTCGCCGCGCTGGCCGGACTTCTCACCATGGTGCTGTTCGTGCTGTGGCCGCTGGGCCGCGCCAGCCGCATCTCGCCCGCCGTGCTCATGCGCGCCCATCTGACCGAGGAGAGCGAGCGCTCGGCGCTGCCCTTTGCCATCGGCTCGGCGGCAGCGGGGCTCGCCCTGTTCGCGCTCGCCATCGCCGCATCCGACGAACGCATCGTCACCGCCGCGATCTCCGCCGGCATCGTGGTCGCCTTCGTGCTCCTGCTCGGCTTCGGACTTCTGGTCCAGCGCCTCGCCGCCCGCTTTCGCCGCACCAAGCCACCCGCCTGGGGCTTGGCGCTGGCCAGCATTGGCGCGCCCGGCTCGCTCGCCCGTTCCATCGCCGTGTCGCTGGGTTTAGGTCTCGGCCTGCTGATCGCCGTGGCGCTGATCCACACCTCGCTGCTGACCGAGATCGAGAGCCATGTGGAGGTCGACGCGCCGGCCTATTACTTCCTCGACGTGGAGCCGGACGACCTCAGGACCTTCCAGGACACCGCCAAGGCCATTGAACCCAAGGCCAAGCTGGACGATGCCCCCATGCTGCGCGGCCGCATCATCGAGCTGAACGGCATCTCCGTCGACAAGGTCGAGGTCAAGCCGGATGCCCGTTGGGTGCTCTCCGGTGATCGCGGCCTCACCTATACGGACGCGGTGCCCGGCTCCTCGACCGTGGAGGAAGGCGAATGGTGGCCCAAGGGCTATGACGGCCCGCCGCTGGTGTCCTTCGACGGCGAGCTCGCCAAAGGGCTTGGCCTGAAGCTCGGCGACATGGTCACCGTCAACATTCTCGGCCGCAACGTCGAAGCGAAGATCGCGAGCTTACGCAAGATCGACTGGGAATCGCTCGCCATCAATTTCGTCATGGTGTTCTCGCCCAACACGCTGGAGGGCGCGCCGCATCGCCTCGTCACCACGCTCGAACTGCCGAAGGGCACGCCGCCCGCCACCGAAGCCAAGATCATCCAGTCGCTGGCCGAGCGCTTCCCGCTCGTCACCGCCATCAAGATCGGCGACATCATCGAGGCGGCCAAGGCGCTGCTTGCCAAGCTGATGACCGCGATCACCGCCACGGCCGGCGCCACGCTGCTGATCGGCGCCGCGGTCCTGGCGGGGGCGGTGTCGGCCGGCCAGCAGCAGCGGAAATATCTGACCGTGCTCTATAAGACGCTGGGCGCCACGCGCGGCCGCATCATGCGCGCCGAGTTGCTGGAGTTCGGCACCCTCGGGCTCGCCACCTCCCTACTCGCGCTCCTCATCGCCACTGTCACGGCCTGGGCACTGTGCGTCTTCGCCTTCGACATCAAGTTCATCTTCGCGCCATGGGCCGCCATTCAGACCGTGGCGCTGGCGCTGGCCCTTGTGCTGACCGTCGGCGCCATCACCACCTGGCGGGTGCTTTCGGTGAAGGCGGCGCCATATCTCCGGGCGGAATAGGCGTTTTCTAACGTTTCGATAGGCAATTTCGATCAGCCCGGACACAGTGTCTTCACCTTGCGCGGCTAGCCTTAAACCACCATATTCGTAACCAAATTGGCTCTCTGACCAACCGTTCAGCAAGGGATTCTCTCAATATGGCGGAACTCGACAGACGTTATGGGCAAGGCACGGTCGCCGGGCGTACCGACGCCGGCGCCATCGACCAGGGCCTGCGCGCCTACATGCTCCGCGTCTACAATTACATGGCCTCCGGCGTCGCCATCACCGGCGTCGTCGCTTATGCGATCTATGCCATGGCGGTGGTGACCGGGACCGACGGCGCCGTCACCGGCCTGACCCCGTTCGGCAACTTCATGTTCGCCAGCGCCTTCAAATGGGTGGTGATCTTCGCGCCGCTCGCTTTGGTGTTCTTCATCTCGGCGCGCATCAACTCGATGAGCCTCGGCACGGCCCAGTTCGTATTCTGGGGCTTCGCCGCCCTCATGGGCGCATCGATCTCCTCGATCTTCCTCGTCTATGCCGGCGAGAGCATCGCCCGGGTGTTCTTCATCACCGCCGCCTCCTTCGGCGCGCTGAGCTTGTGGGGCTACACCACGAGCAAGGACCTCTCCGGTTGGGGCTCTTTCCTGTTCATGGGCCTGATCGGCATCATCATCGCCTCGCTGGTGAACCTGTTCATCGGCTCGACCGCCCTGCAATTCGCGGTGTCGGTGATTGGCGTCTTGGTGTTCGCCGGGCTGACCGCCTACGACACCCAGCAGATCAAGGAGATGTATTCCGTCAACGACGACGGCTCTGTCTCCGGCCGCAAAGCCGTGATGGGCGCGCTCAGGCTCTATCTCGACTTCATCAACCTGTTCATGATGCTGTTGCAGCTCTTCGGCGACCGCCGCTAGAGCCAAACAGACAAATACGAACGACAAAGGCCCTGGCGTCACCGCCGGGGCCTTTTCACGTCCGTCATCCTGCTTCCAAGCAGCGCATGCCGGGCGCTTGAAAAACCCGCTGCCGCCGCCCATTTGCTGGTCGTGATGGGAATCCCTCCCCGTCACAGGTTCCCCCCGTACGGAACCGGAGAAGCCCCGAGTCCCCCCGTCTCCGGGGCTTCTCCATTTTCTGGGGTTCTCTTAGGCCTCCACCAAGCGCAAGCCCTTGTCGAGCGCGCGCAACACGCGGGCGAGATCGTGCCCCCGCTTGACGATGAGCCCCGTCGCCGCGATCACGCTATAGGCGCCCTGGCGCCGCGCCAGCTTCGGCGCCTTTTCGATGCGGTAGAGCGGGCATTCGGACGACCGACGAAACACCGAGAACACGGCCTTTTCCTTGAGCGTGTCGATGGCGTAGTCGCGCCACTCGCCGCTCGCAACCTTGCGACCGTAGACACTGAGAATTTGGCTGAGTTCTTGGCGGTTAAAGGAGATGTCGGCGCGCCGGGACCCCTCGGAAGGGTTGAGATGACCGCCAGCCTTGCGGGCTAGCGGCAAGACTATCGGCTCCGTATCGCTCAATGGCGCCTCCTGTAACGGAAGCTTCATGATGACCGCGCAGCCAAGGAAATTCAAGCCGCACAGGGTCATCACACGAGCTGTAACATAACGAAACATAAGTCACAGTTCCGCCCTAGTTCAGCCCTTGGTCAGCCCCAAAAATTGATATGATGATCCATGTTGCCTCTCGGCCCGGTCCAACTAGAGAGGCTTCGGAATCTCAGCCCCCCAGCCCCCCCGGGGCCTTCTCTCGGACCGGGCCATCTTCATTCAAGAGGCCACGAAAAAGGGCCGGCGAAAGCCGGCCCTTTTGTTTTGCGTCCGTCGCGAGAGAAGCCGGCGAACGTCAGCTAACGCTGTTCAAAGACGGCGGCGCCGAGCACCGGCCCCGCGCCTTCCACCTGCACCATCGCCACCAGGCAGTCGCCGCCAATGGTCTGCAGATCCTTGAGCGGCAAGCGCAGCGTCATCTTCTCGCCGGCCCACATGCCGATGGGCGTGAACTCGCGCACCGGATGGGTATAGGTGATTTCCTTGCCGCGATTCTCGCCGCGGGTGATGGCCACGGTTTCCTTTTCCTTGGCCACGGCGAGCCACACCGTGCCCTCGCGCATGTCCGAACTCTTCGGCGCCGCGCCGATATCGACCACTAGACTATTGCCCTCGGCGTGCATCATCACCGGCACCCTGACGTCTTGCAGACGCCTGGCCGCCTTCCGCATCGCCATCTCGATCGCCGCCTCGCTGCTGCCGTTCACATGCAGAATGCCGTCGACCACGACCTGCGGCGTGTATACGCGGCCGTCACCGCGAGCCATCGCGTAGTCACGCTGACGCTCCGTGTTCTCGTGGCTCGACAGCGTGTCGTGCCAGCCGAGATAATTCCAATAGTCGACGGAGAAGGAGAGCGTGATCACGCCCGGCTTGTTGCCATACTCGGCAAGAAGCTTATCGGCCGGCGGACAGGACGAGCAGCCCTGGCTGGTGAACAGTTCGAGCAGGCTCACGCCGGCCGCGGGCGGCTCGGCTTGGCTTGGCGATGTCAGCCCGAAAAGCGCAAGAGCGCCGGCGCCAACAGCGAAGAAGAAGACTGGCCTCATGCCCGCTAGAATGCCGGAATTAGCCGGAGATTTCCGGGAAAAACCGCTCAACTGGGGTCACAACTCGGTGACTTACGCGGCATCACGGGCGAGCGATCGCAGCACGTAATGGAGAATTCCGCCGTTGTGGAAATAGTCGAGCTCATCGAACGTATCGATCCGCAGTTGGAGTGGCACCGCCCGCGTCTCGCCGCCAGCATAGGTAATATCCGCCTCCAGCCACTGACCCGGCTTGATTTCGGTCAAGCCGCGTAAGGACACCGTCTCGTCGCCCTTGAGGCCGAGCGTCTCCCACGACATACCCTCGGCGAAGACCAGCGGCAGCACGCCCATACCGATCAGGTTGGAGCGGTGGATGCGCTCGAAGCTCTCGGCGATCACCGCGCGCACACCGAGCAACCGCGTGCCCTTGGCTGCCCAGTCGCGCGACGAGCCCGTGCCGTATTCCTTGCCGGCGAAGACGACGAGCGGCACGCCCTCGGTTCCGTAGCGCATCGCCGCGTCGTAGATCGCCAGGTGTTCACCGGAGGGGTGATGCACCGTGACGCCGCCTTCCACCCCCGGCACCATCAGATTCTTGATGCGGGTATTGGCGAAGGTGCCGCGCATCATCACCTCGTGATTGCCGCGCCGCGAGCCGTATGAATTGAAGTCATGCACCGCCACGCCATGCTCGGTGAGGTAATGACCGGCCGGGCTGTCATGCTTGATCGCGCCCGCCGGCGAGATGTGGTCGGTGGTGATGGAATCGCCAAACAGGCCGAGAATGCGCGCAGTCTCGATGTCAGTCACCGCGTCCGGCGCGGCCGTCATGCCGGCAAAATAGGGCGGCTCCTGCACGTACGTGGACTTGGTGTCCCACTGATAGGTGAGGCCGTCGGCGACCGCGATCGCCTGCCATTCCGGATCGCCCCGGAACACATCGCCATAGCGCTCCTTGAACATCGACCGCTTCACGGCCTTGCGCACGAGCTTGGCCACCTCTTTCGACGACGGCCAGATGTCCTTGAGGTAGACCGGCTTGCCTTTGTGATCCGTGCCGAGCGGCTCGGTGGCGAGATCGACCATGATCGAGCCGGCCAGCGCGTAGGCCACCACCAGCGGCGGCGAAGCCAGATAGTTCGCCTTCACGTCCTGATTGACCCGGCCTTCGAAATTTCGGTTTCCCGACAGCACCGAGGCGACAGCCAATCCGTGTTCGTGGATGGTGTGCGAGATCTCCTCCGGCAGCGGCCCGGAATTGCCGATGCAAGTGGTGCAGCCATAGCCGACGAGATTAAAGCCGAGCTTATCCAGATCGTCTGTCAGGCCGGCTTTGTCGAGATAGTCGGTGACCACTTGCGAGCCCGGCGCCAGCGAGGTCTTGACCCAGGGCTTGACGCTCAAGCCCTTCTCGACGGCGTTGCGGGCGAGCAGGCCGGCGCCCACCATGACGTAAGGGTTCGACGTGTTGGTGCAGGACGTGATGGCGGCGATGACCACATCGCCATGGCCCAGATCGAAATTCCTGTCCTTGACTGGCACCCGCTTGCCGGTTTCCGCGGCCTTGCCGTATTCCTTATCGAGCACCTCGGTGAAGGAGGATGCAGCGTGATCCAACGGCACGCGGTCCTGCGGGCGCTTCGGCCCGGCGATCGACGGCACCACGTCGCCGAGATCAAGCGAAAGCGTGTCGGTGAACTCCGGGTCCGGCGTGTCGTCCTTGCGGTAGAGCCCTTGTGCCTTGGCGTAAGCCTCCACCAGCTCAATGCGGGACTCTTTTCGCGCCGTCGCCTCCAGATAAGCCAGCGTCTCCTTGTCGACCGGGAAGAAGCCGCACGTCGCGCCGTATTCCGGCGCCATATTGGCGATGGTGGCCCGGTCCTCGAGCGGCAGATTTTCGAGACCGACGCCGAAAAACTCTACGAACTTGCCGACCACGCCCGCCCGGCGCAGCATCTCCGTCACCGTCAACACCAGATCGGTAGCGGTGACGCCTTCGCGCAAGCGGCCCGTCATGCGGAACCCCATGACCTCGGGGATCAGCATGGAGATCGGCTGGCCGAGCATCGCGGCTTCCGCCTCGATGCCGCCCACGCCCCAACCGAGCACCGACAGGCCGTTGACCATAGTGGTGTGGCTATCCGTGCCGACCAGCGTGTCGGGGAAGGCGAGCTTCACGTCGCCCTCGTCCTTGGTCCACACCGTCTGCGCCAGATATTCCAGATTGACCTGGTGGCAGATGCCGGTGCCCGGCGGCACCACGCGGAAATTGTCGAAGGCGCCCGCGCCCCAGCGCAAGAAGGCATAGCGCTCGTTGTTGCGCTCATATTCCTTGTCGACATTGAATTGGAAAGCCGCGCCCGTGCCGAAGGCATCGACCATCACCGAGTGATCGATGACGAGGTCGACGGGGGCCAGCGGATTGATCTTGTGCGGGTCGCCGCCGAGCGTGGTGACGGCGTCGCGCATGGCGGCGAGATCGACCACGGCCGGCACGCCGGTGAAGTCTTGCATCAGCACGCGCGCCGGGCGGAAGGCGATCTCGCGGTCGCTCTTCTTGTCCTTCAGCCAGTCGGCGACCGCGCGAATATCGTCGGCGGTGACCGTGCGCCCGTCTTCATGGCGCAGGAGATTCTCCAACAGCACCTTGAGCGAGAAGGGCAAACGGCTGATGCCGTCGAGCCCTGCGGCTTCCGCCTCCTTGAGATCGAAATAATCGTAAGCGCGCTTGCCCACGCGAAGTGTGCGCCGGCACTTGAAGCTATCGAGCGAGGTCGAAACCACCGATGTCAATGAAGTCTCCTTCGAAGCCCCGATAGGGGCAGGTCCCAGCAAATGAGCAGGCAAAGGTACGGCCAACCGGCCGCGAGAAGCTTCCGCCATCTCACGCCAGGACGTCCTTGGCTTTTGGATACGCGCTCTTCGGCCCACTATAAAAGCCCTTGCGGCGACGAGACAATGACGCGAAGAGACGCGTAGCCCCTTGCTGCAACCGCTGCCCCGCCGAAAATCTGCACAGAATCCATGCAAATGCCCTTCAAGCTTAGCCTCAGCGCCCATGACATCGCCTGCGAGCGGGGCGGCCGCACGCTGTTCCAGGGCTTGCGATTTGCGCTCGAGCCGGGCCAGGCGCTCCTCGTCAGCGGGCCGAACGGCGCCGGCAAGACGAGCCTGTTGCGGCAGATCGCCGGACTTCTGCCACTTGCTGAAGGCCGCATCGCCACGAAAGGCGCCGACCCCGACACGCCTATTGCTGAACTCAGCCACTATGTCGGCCATCTGAACGCGGCCAAGACGGCTTTGAGCGTGCGCGAGAACTTGGCCTTCTGGGCGGATTATCTGGAGGGCGGCGACGGCGGGTTGGACCAGGCGCTTGCCGCCTTCGGCCTGAAGCCGCTGGCCGATCTTCCGGCCGGACTGCTGTCCGCAGGGCAGAAGCGCAAACTGGCCCTGTCCCGCCTGTTCGCCGCGCCGCGGCCCTTATGGCTGCTCGACGAGCCATCGGTTTCGCTCGATGCCGCCTCGGTCAAAAAACTGGACGACGCGATCCGCCATCACCTGAAGGCGGGCGGCATTGCCATCGTGTCGAGCCATGTGCCGCTCAAGACCAAATTCGCGCACGAGCTCACCCTCGGGCTGGAGCGCGCCGCGTGAGCGCCGCCCTCGCCCTCCTCAAGCGCGACGTCATGCTGGCCTGGCGCGAAGGCGGTGCCATCGGCACCGCGCTCGGCTTCTATCTCGTGGTCGTCGCCATCATGCCGTTCGGCTTGGGGCCCGACCTCAACCTGCTGGCCCGTGTCGCGCCCGGCATGTTGTGGGTGGCACTGCTGCTGGCCGCCCTGCTGTCCGCCGACCGCATCTTCCACAACGACTATGAGGACGGCACCCTCGACGTGCTCGCCGCCGGACCGCTGCCATTGCCGGTCGTCGCCGCCATCAAGTCCCTGGCCCATTGGCTCACTACCGGCGTACCACTGGCGCTCATGGCGCCGATGCTCGGCCTCCTGCTCAACCTGCCGCTCGACTCCATACCTCTTTTGGTGCTGGCCATGCTGGCCGGCACGCCGGCCGTCAGCTTCGTCGCCGCCATCGGCGCGAGCCTGACGCTGGGCCTGAGGCGCAGCGGCCTTCTGCTGGCGCTGCTCGTGCTGCCGCTCTACGTGCCGGTGCTGATCTTCGGCGTCGCCACCGCGTCGGCGGCCATTGTCGGCCCCGCCTCACCCTGGCCGCCCTTCCTCATGCTGTACGGCCTGAGCCTTGCCAGCATCGTGCTGGCGCCCATCGCCGCGGCGGCCGCGCTGCGCACGGCGCTGCGCTAGGCCTAATTGCGCTTCATGCCCAAACCCACTAGATCAGCCCCATGATCGGCCTCGCCAATCCCACCCGCTTCCTGAGCCTTGTCGACCGCGTCGTGCCGTGGCTCACCGCGCTCACCATGATCCTGCTTGGCCTTGGGCTCTATCTCGCTTTGTTCGTGGCGCCGCCGGACTATCAGCAGGGTGAGACCGTCCGCATCATGTTCATCCACGTGCCCGCCGCCTGGCTCGCCATGTTCGGCTACACGGTGATCGCCGTCGCCGCGCTGGGCACGCTGATCTGGCGGCATCCGCTGGCCGATGTCGCCGCCAAGACCGCCGCCCCCATCGGCGCCACCTTCACCTTCGTCGCGCTGGTCACCGGCTCGCTCTGGGGCAAGCCCATGTGGGGCACCTATTGGGTGTGGGACGCGCGCCTCACCTCCATGCTTATTCTGTTGCTGCTCTATCTCGGACTGATCGCGCTCTGGCAATCCATCGAGGAACCGGGCCGGGCCGGGCGCACCGCCGCCATCCTGGCCCTGGTGGGCGCCATCAACATCCCCATCATCAAATTCTCGGTGGATTGGTGGAATACGCTGCATCAGCCGGCGAGCGTGTTCCGCGCCGGCGGCTCGACCATCGATGCGTCGCTGCTGACGCCGCTCTTCGTCATGGCGGCGGGTTTCACCGCACTATTCATGCTGTTACATCTTCTCGCCATGCGCGCAGAGATTCTGCGCCGCCGAGTGCGCGCGCTCCAGCAGACCCAAGTCGAGCGCGCCACGCTGGCCGAAGCTTAGAAGCGAACCCATGCTCGATCTCGGCCCGCACGCAAGCTTCATCGTCGCCGCCTATGGCGTGACCGCTATCGCCGTCGCCGCGTTGGTCCTTATTACGCTCGCCGACGACCGCAGCCAGCGCCGCAAGCTCGCCGAGCTGGAGCGTCAAGGCATCCGGCGCCGCTCGGCGAGGTCACCCAAAACGACGACGACGCCAAAGACGACGCCGGCGATGACAGCGCCGCCGACCGGGGTCGAGACCGCCGAAACGACCACAGCCAAGACGAAGACAGCCAAGACCACGACAACCAAGATCACGACAACCAAGTCCGTGCCCAAGCGGAAACCGGCAGCGAAGCGAAAGACGGCGGCCAGAACGAAGTCTGCCACCCCGCGCACCCGGAAGCCCCGCTCATGACCGCCAAGAAGCCGGCCACAAAGTCGACAGCCAAGTCGTCCACAAAGTCGACCGGCAAGACGCCTGTGACGACCGCAAAGACACCAGAGCGCAAGCGCAGCCGCTGGACCGTCGCGCTGCCTCTCCTCGTTTTCGCCGGCCTCGCCGGGCTCTTCTTCTACGCGCTGCAGACCGGCGATCCATCCAAGCTGCCTTCGGCGATGATCGGCAAGCCGGTGCCCGACTTCACCCTTGCCCCTCTCGACGGTCTGAAGACGGAAGATGGCGCGTCCATGCAAAGCTTCACTTCGGCCGAACTCGCCGGCGGTAAGCCCACCATCGTCAATGTCTTTGCCTCCTGGTGCGTGCCTTGCCTGCAGGAGCATCCGATGCTCATGGCGCTCGCCAAAGACACCGATGTCCGCCTCTACGGCATCAACTACAAGGATGATCCAGCCTCGGCCCGCCGCTTTCTGGGCCGCTACGGCAACCCCTTCGCCCGCGTTGGCGCCGACCGATCAGGGCGCGCGGCGATCGATTTCGGCGTCTACGGCGTGCCGGAAACCTATGTGATCTCCGGCGACGGCAAAATCGCCTATCGCCATGTGGGCCCGCTCACCGAGCAAGCGATCAACGAGAAGATCCTGCCGCTCATGCAGCTGCCGGCGGCAAAGCCCGCCGAGTGAGGGCCGCCACGAGCGCAAAGACCGCGACTACTTGTCGACGGCTTCGACTATCCGAATGAGGGACTCGATAAAGTCCTGGCGCTTGGCCGGCGGCAGGCTCGCCATGAGCCGCAAATCCGCCGCCGTGGCGCCCGGCTGCGCCTCGCGCAAAGCCTTGGTGCCCTGCGCGCTCAGCTTGATGGCATAGGCTCTGCCGTCATCCTTGGCGCGGCGGCGTTGAATCAGCCCGCGGCTGAGCAGCCGCGCGACGATATCGGCAAGTGTCGACCGGTCGATGCCGGTCCGGTCCACGAGTTCGGTCTGCGTCAGACCCTCCTCGTCGGAAACCACCGCCAGTACGGCATACTGGCGTGGCGTCAGGCCGCCGGCCCCGGCCTCATCCGCAAAGATGTCGGCGGCGCGTTGACCGGCCTGGTGCAGTAAATGCGCCGCCGAGCGGTTCAGTGGATTTCCGGCCTTTGCCATAATGCGCGCGCTGCCAATCTCACGCAAAGCGTGTAGGAGTCATGAGCGTCCCTAGCTTTCCCGGGCCTTGCGTGGCTCCTTTTACAACCCGAAATCGCAATCAGCAAACGCCAGGTTGCAGGAGTGCCCTGCCGGGCCGCGGGACAACTAGGTCCGACCAACGGGGTCGGCTTTCATATCGGAAGGTGTCATTCCGTATGCTAGCCAATGAACGCGAGGCGATTTGGAGTAACCTTAAGCAAGCAGTCTGCTATTCTGCGGACTCGTCTTGGGGTGCACCATAACGTTGCATCAGGGGCACTTGGCCCATGGCAAACAAAAACGTGATCGGCAGGAAGCCGAACGCTTTGAAGCTGACCCAGGTGTCGGTCGAGAAATTGCGCCACACGAACTCGTTGACCAGCGCCATCGCCAGGAAGAACACGGCCCAGCGCAAGGTCAGCTTGCGCCAGCCTTCATCCGTCAGATTGAACACCGGCCCGAACAGAAGTTCGAGCACCGGCTTCTTCGTGAGCAGTCCGCCGAACAGCAGCACAGCGAACATCGTGTAGACGATGGTCGGCTTGAGCTTGATGAAGGTGTCGTCGTGCAGGTAGAGCGTGAGCCCGCCAAAGGCGAGCACGATCACCGCGCTGACCAACGGCATCACCGGCACTTTGTGATAGCGCCACCAGGCAAAGCCCAGCGACAGCACGGTCGCCACCATGAAGGCGGCGGTGCCGGCATAGATCCCCGCGGCGGCATTGCCGCCAAAGAAGACGAGCAACGGCCCAAGCTCTATGGCGAGCTTGGCGCCGACAGACTGGTCCGGCGCCGCAGGCTTGACGGCAGGGGCCGTCTTGTTGGCCGCTTCCACTTCGGGCTCGCTCTCAGGCTTCATTTTCACGTCCTGCTCCGGCGATGGCGCGGGCGAAGTCATGGGCATCGAACGGCTCGAAATCCTCGATCCCTTCGCCGATGCCGATGGCGTTGATGGGCAGCCCGAAGCGCTCGGCGATGGCGACGAGAATCCCGCCGCGCGCCGTGCCGTCGAGCTTGGTCACCACCAGATTCGTCACCCCGGCAATCTCCTGGAAGATCTGCACCTGATTGATGGCGTTCTGGCCCGTGGTCGCATCGAGCACCAGCACCACCGAATGGGGCGCATTCTCGTCGACCTTCTTCAGCACGCGCACGATCTTGGCGAGCTCGGCCATGAGGTCGCCCTTGTTCTGCAGCCGCCCGGCGGTATCGATGAGCAGCACGTCGGCGCCTTCAGCTTTGGCGCGCTCCAACGCCTCATAGGCAACGCCGGCGGGATCGGCGCCGACATCCTTGGCCACGACCTCGGCGCCGACACGGCTGCCCCAAATTTTCAGCTGATCGATGGCCGCGGCACGGAACGTGTCGGCGGCGGCGAGCATGACCTGCTTGCCGTCCTTGTCGAACTGGTGCGCCAGCTTGCCGATGGTGGTGGTCTTGCCTGTGCCGTTGACCCCGACCACGAGCATGACATGGGGCTTGGTGTTGTCATCCAGCGTGAAGGGCTGGGCGACCGGCTCCAGCACGCGCGCCACCTCCTCGGCCAGCACGCGGCGCACGTCCTCCGCCGTCAGTCCTTTTTCGAAGCGGCCCTTCGAGAGCGCCTCACGCATGCGGTCGGCCATACCCATGCCGAGATCGGCGCGGATCAGCACCTCTTCCAGCTCGTCGAGAGTCTCCTCGTCGAGCTTGCGCTTGGTGAGCACGCCGGTGAGATTTTCCGTCAGCGAGTTGGAGGTCCGCGAGAGGCCCGCCTTGAGCTGCGCGAACCAGCTCCGCTTGCTCTCGGGCGACGCGGGCTTATCGCTCATGCCGTCTCCGCCAGCAGCGACGCCCCGTCATCGCCGGAGACCACCGCGTCGATCAGGGCCCCTGCTTGCGCGCACGCTTCGAGCCGCACCGGCGTGAAATCCGCCGAGCGGCCATGAGCCTCATTCTCCATAAGCACCTGGATACGCCGTCCGCGCGCGCTTTCGAGATGGCGCTGCAGCGCGGCGACGCCCTTGGCGCGTAGCTCCGACGCGCGTCGGGTTACGACTGTCCCATTCACGGGCGGCATGCGCGCGGCGGGCGTGCCCTCGCGTGCCGAGAACGGAAACACATGCAAGAAGGTGAGACCGCAATCGTCCACCAGCGACAGCGAGTTGGCGAACATCTCTTCGGTTTCGGTTGGGAAGCCGGCGATGATGTCGGCGCCGAACACGATGTCAGGACGCGCCTTGCGCATGGCATCACAGAATTCAACAGAATCGGCGCGGGCGTGACGGCGCTTCATGCGCTTCAAGGTGAGGTCGTCGCCTGCCTGCAAAGACAGATGCAGATGCGGCATCAGCCGCTCTTCCTTGGCGATGGCCGCGATCAGCGCCGGGTCGGCCTCGACGGAGTCGATGGAGGAAATGCGCAAGCGCGGCAGCTCTGGCACCAGCTTGAGCACAGTGCGGACAAGCTTGCCGAGCGTCATCTCGCCCGGCAGGTCCGCGCCATAGGCCGTCATGTCGACGCCGGTCAGCACGATCTCGGCGTAGCCGTTTTCCACGAGCCGTCGCACTTGCGCCACCACCTCGCCCGCCGGCACCGAGCGCGAGTTGCCGCGGCCGAATGGGATGATGCAGAAGGTGCAGCGATGATCGCAGCCATTCTGGATCTGCACATAGGCGCGGGCGCGATTGCCGAAGCCTTCAATCAGATGGCCGGCCGTCTCCGTCACCGACATGATGTCGTTGACCGCCACCTTCTCGCTGTTGTCCGTGCCCAGACCTTGGAAGGTCGCGGCCTGCATCTTCTCTTGATTGCCGACGACGCGGTCGACCTCGGCCATGGCCGCGAAACGGTCCGGATCGATCTGAGCCGCGCAGCCCGTGACCACGATCTTGGCGTCGGGGCGCATGCGGCGGGCTTTGCGGATCGCCTGGCGCGACTGACGCACGGCCTCGGAAGTCACCGCGCAGGTGTTGACGATCACCGCGTCAGTAACGCCGGCGGCGTTCGCATGCTTGCGCATAACCTCGGACTCATAGGCGTTGAGCCTGCAGCCAAAGGTGATGATTTCGATATCCGACATTGGGCGGCTTCTAACACGAATTCCTGAAAGGAGTCAGACCTCTGAGGTCGCAAGCAGGCCTTCTGGCAGCGTGCCCTCAAAGTCGAGCGCATAAGGCCCAGTCATCAGCACATGGCTGTCCGCCTCACGCCACTCGATGACGAGATCGCCGCCCGGAAGGCTGACCGTAACCTTGCGGCCCGCGACTTTCCGGCGGACCGCGGCCACCGCCGAGGCGCAGGCCGCCGTGCCGCAGGCACGCGTCAGCCCCGCGCCCCGCTCCCAGGTGCGGACCTTGAGATGGTCGGGGCTGAGGACTTGCACCAGCGAGATATTAGCGCGCTCGGGAAACAGCGGGTGATGCTCCAGCATCGGCCCGATACAGGCGAGATCGATGGCATCGACATCCTCCACAAAGAAGAGGGCATGCGGGTTGCCCACATTAACCACGCCCGGCGAATGCATCACCGGCGCATCGATCGGCCCCGCCTGAAGCTCGATGCGGCGCGTGTCGTGGAACGGCTCGGCGAGCGGGATCTCGTTCCAGGCGAGCCGGGGCACGCCCATGTCGATGGTGACTTGCCCATCGCCGCCGACCACCGCGCCGAGCACCTGATCCTCGGTCTCGATGGAGACCTGAGGCCGGCCCTGCTCTTCGGCCATGAGCGCCGCCACGCAGCGGGCGGCATTGCCGCAAGCCACGACCTCGCCGCCATCGGCATTCCAGATGCGCATGAACACGTCGGCATTGGTCGAAGGCTGGAGCGCAATGATCTGATCGCAGCCGATACCTTCCTTGCGGTCGGCAATGGCGCGGATCGCGTCCGGCACCAGCGCCAGCGCATCCGCACGGGCATCCAGCACGACGAAGTCGTTGCCAAGCCCGTTCATCTTGAGAAAGCTGCGGACGCCCGCGGTCATGACCAACTGCTCCAAAATCCTGGCGCCTCTATAGCACCGCACCGTAAGCGCCGTCAGCCGGCTGCGCCCATCTTGCGCGGGATGCCCAGGAAGGCGGCGAGCGACAGCCCGGCAAAGCCGGCGCCGGCAAAAAAGGTGGTCGCCGGGCCGATGGTCTCCCACAACACGCCGGCCAGGACACTGGCCAGCAGCGCCGCGAGCCCGGTGACGAGGCCGAACACGCCGAAGGCCGTGCCACGAAGGCGAGAAGGCGCGGCTTGCGCCACCAGGGCCGACAGCACCCCTTGCGTCAGCCCCATATGGAGGCCCCAGAGCGCGATGCCAAGGAAGATGGCAAGGAGCGATTGACCGCGCGCCAGCAACAGGTCGGCGGCGATCAGCACCACGAGACCGGCGACGAGGAGCGGCCGCGCCCCGAACCGGTCCTGGAGACGCCCGGCCGGATAGGCGGCGCCCGCATAGACGAGGCTCATCACCGCGATCACCGCCGGCGCCAAGGCCAGCGCCAACCCGGCATCATGGGCGCGGATCACCAGAAACGCCTCGCTGAACCGGGCCAGCGTGAACACCGCGCCGGCCCCGACCACGAGCCAATAGAACCGGCCGAGGCGGGCGATCTCGGCCGCCTTGATTGGCGCAATCTGTTCTTTCGGCGCGGGCGCCAGCTCGTGCACGCCGAACACGAGAATGGCCACGGCGATGGCCGCCGGGATCACCGCGAACCACAGCACCGTGCGGATGTCGTCGCTGAACGCATACATCAGCCCGATCGCCAGCAGCGGCCCTATAGTGGCGCCCACCGTGTCGAGCGACTGGCGCAGGCCGAAAGCGGCGCCTCTGCTGGCGGGCTGCGTCACGTCGGCGATCAGCGCATCGCGCGGCGCCCCGCGAATGCCCTTGCCGATGCGGTCGAGGAAGCGAGCGGTGGCCACGAGCCAGACGGAACTTGCCAGCGGAAACAGCGGCTTGGTGATCGCCGCCAGCCCATAGCCGGCCACGGCCAGCGCCTTGCGGCGGCCGAGCCGGTCGGACAGCCAGCCAGAGAACACCCGCGCGATCTGCGCCGTCGCCTCGGCGATGCCTTCCACCAGGCCGAGCACGGCAGCGCTGGCGCCCAGGCTGACCATGAGGAACAGCGGCAGCAGGCCGTGGATCAGCTCCGAGGAGATGTCCATAAACAGCGACGTGAAGCCAAGCGCCCACACCGTTTTCGGCAGGCGCGGCGTTCTGGGCAGGCGCGGGCCGCGTTTCCTCTCAGCGCTCAAACGATCCTGCCGGTCTCAAAACGTTGCGAAGCCTTCACTAATTTAGCGTTGTCTCGCATCATCGCATATTGCCAGGAGAGCCCCATGGTCTTCATCGCCGTTCCCAAGAACGACACGATCGGCGCCCTCGTCCCCCACACGCTCGAACAGCCGATGGTGGGACGGAGCGAAGGCCCGCTCGCCGGCCTCACCTTCATGGTCAAAGACCTGTTTGCCATCAAGGGGCGCAAGGTTTCCAACGGCAATCCGGACTTCTACGCCCATGCGGCACCGGCGGCCGAGACCGCGCCGGTCGTCGCGCGGCTGCTGGACGCTGGCGCCAGCCTGATCGGTATTAATGTCTGCGACGAGTTCTTCTACAGCGTGCTCGGCACCAACGCTCATTACGGTCAGCCCATCAATGCACGCGCCGGCAACCACGTGACAGGCGGCTCGTCCTGCGGCTCGGCGGCGGCGGTGGCCGCCGAGATCTGCGACTTCGCGCTCGGCGCCGACACCGGCGGCTCGATCCGCGTGCCGGCGTCCTTCTGCAGCCTCTATGGTCTGCGCCCCACCCATGGCCGCATCGACGCGCATGGCGCCACCCCCATGGCGCCGAGCTACGACACGGTGGGCTTTCTCACCCGCAATGCGAGCCTCGCCCGCACACTCGGCCAGGTCCTGCTCCAAGGCGAATCCGTGAAGGAGCCCATCACTCGGCTGATCCTCGCCCAGGATATCGTCGGTGAGTCCGAAGCGAGCGTGGACCAAGCGCTGTGGCAGACCCTCAACAAGCTCTCAGGCGTGATCCCCAAGGCTGAGCATGCGGAGATCGCCGGCGGAGACATCGTGGCCTGGCGCAAGGCCTTCGCCACCATTCAGGGCTTCGAAATCCAGTCGACGCTGCTGCCTTTCGTGCAGTCCCATGACGTAAATCTCGGCCCCGGCATCCAGGAGCGCTTCGAGATCGCCGCCACGATTAGTTTCGACGATGTGGAGGCGGCCCGCGCCATCCGCGCCCAAATCGCAAAGCGCCTGAAGCAGATCGTCAAGCCCGGCACGGCCATCGTGCTGCCGACCACCCCGACGCTTCCCCCCGAGCGCGACATTCCCGACGGCGCCTCTTTCGCCGAGTTCCGCACCGCGACCCTGCAAAACACCTGTCTTGCCGGTCACGCCGGCCTGCCGCAGATCTCGATCCCCATGGGTCAAGCCTCGGGCTGCCCCGTGGGCCTGTCGTTCATCGGCTGGAAAGGCGGCGACGAGGCCTTGCTGGACCTTGCCGTGGCGCTGGAACCCCTTATCCGCGCTTGACTTAAAGGGCCGCCTCGCCGACATTCCGCTCGAAATTCAAGGCAGCTCCTAATCCGAGCCGCCGCCCTGGACATTTTGGTTTGCTACCGGCCCGGGCCTGCTTGAGCACTTACTCTCAAGGGGCGCAAAGCGCGGTAGAGCAAACTAAAGGGAGCCAGGGGGGTCAACACCCGTCAGCGCGATGCGCCCACGGGTGCTTTTTTCGTTGTTTATCCTCATCTCGAGGAGGAGACCATGGTGACAGACCGCTTGCAGCGCGCTACCGGCATCCTTGCCACGCTGGTGCTCGCCTGCCTGCCAGCGGCGACCATCGCCCAGCAGAGCGCCGTGCCGGTCATCGCCGGACAAAACCCGGGCTACGACGCCTGCGGCACGGTCGGCATCGTGCGCGGCCTCGATCCGCAAGGCGGCGACGGCTTCCTCGCCGTGCGCGCCGGACCCAGTTCCAACTACGCCATGCTGGACAAGGTCTATAACGGCTATCTTCTGAGTATCTGCGATCAGCGCGGTCAATGGCTCGGCGTCGTCTATTCCCATAACAACCAGGACTGCGGCGTCGGCACGCCCTGGCCCCGCGCGGGCGCCTATACCGGCCCCTGCGCCTCGGGCTGGGTCTACCGCAAATATGTCGTGGACTACGCCGGCTGATGTTCGAGACCCTTTCCGACCGCCTCTCCGGCATTCTCGACAAGCTCACGCGCCGCGGCGCGCTGAGCGAGGCGGACATCACCGAGGCCATGCGCGAGGTGCGCCGCGCCCTGATCGAGGCGGACGTCGCGCTCGACGTGGTGCGCTCCTTCACCGACCGGGTGAAGCAGAAGGCCCTCGGCCAGGACGTCGTGCGCTCGGTCACCCCCGGCCAGATGGTCATCAAAATCGTCAATGACGAGCTGGTGCGCATGCTGGGCTCGGACGCTCAAGCCATTGACCTCGCTGCCACGCCGCCCGTCGTGATGATGCTGGTCGGCCTGCAAGGCTCCGGCAAGACCACCACCACGGCCAAGCTCGCCAAGCGGCTCACGACCCGCGACAAGCAGAAGGTCATGATGGCCTCGCTCGATACGCGCCGTCCCGCCGCGCAGGAGCAGCTTCGCATTCTCGGCGAGCAGGCCGAGGTCGCCACACTGCCCATCGTCGAGGGCCAGACCCCGACCGAGATCGCCACCCGCGCCGTCAAGGCGGCGAAGCTCGGCGGCTTCGACGTGCTGCTGCTCGATACCGCCGGCCGCACCCATATCGACGAAGAGCTCATGGCCGAGACCGCGGCCATCGAGAAGATCGCCCAGCCGCACGAGACGCTGCTGGTCGCCGATGCGCTCACCGGCCAGGACGCCGTCAACCTCGCCAAGAATTTCGGCGAGCGCGTGAACCTCACCGGCATCGTGCTGACCCGTGTCGACGGCGATGCGCGCGGCGGTGCGGCGCTGTCCATGCGCGCCGTCTCCGGCAAGCCCATCAAACTCATTGGTGTCGGCGAGAAATTGGACGCGCTCGAAGAGTTCTATCCCGATCGTATCGCGGGCCGCATTCTCGGCATGGGCGACGTGGTCGGCCTCGTCGAGAAGGCGATGGAGACCGTTGAACTCGACCAAGCCGAAGCCACCGCCAAGAAGATGAGGAAGGGGTCCTTCGACCTTCAGGACCTCTCCGATCAGCTCAAGCAGATGCAGAAGCTCGGCGGCATGGGCGGCGTGCTCGGCATGCTGCCCGGCCTGGGCAAGGTGAAGAAGCAGATCGACGCCGCCAATCTTGATGACAGCGTGTTGAAGCGCCAGCAGGCGATCATTAGCTCGATGACCCGCGCCGAGCGCAAGACCCCGAAGCTGCTCAATGCCTCGCGCAAGAAGCGCGTGGCGGCGGGCTCCGGCACGTCCGTCCAGGACATCAACAAGCTGGTGAAGATGCACCGTCAGATGGCCGACATGATGAAGGCCATTGGCAAGAAGCGCGGACCTTTGAGCGCGCTGTTCGGGGGCGGAGCGCCGCCGGAAATGCCCGCCGATCTTCCGGCCGGCGCCGATCTGCCGGCGAATTTTCCCAAGCTGCCGCCCGGCGGCTTTCCCGGAGGGCTTCCAGGCCTACCTGGCGCCATGCCGCGCGGCCTTCCCGGACTGCCACAGAAGAAAAAACGTTGACCCATTTTTTTGAGATCGAACGACTAGGAGAACCAAAGCAATGTCACTGAAGATCAGACTGGCCCGTGCCGGCGCCAAGAAGCGGCCCTTTTACCGCATCGTCGTCGCCGACTCGCGCAGCCCGCGCGACGGCCGCTACATCGAGAAGATCGGCACGTTCAATCCGCTGCTGCCGCGCGACTCCGCCGAGCGCGTGAATTTCGACGAGGACCGCGCCAAGCATTGGCTGTCGCATGGCGCGCTGCCGACCGACCGCGTGCTGCGCTTCTTCGATGCCGCCGGCCTGATGAAGCGCGAAGCGCGCAACAACCCGGAGAAGGCCCAGCCCGGCAAGAAGCGCCTCGAGCGCGAGGAAGCCAAGAAGGCCGCCGACGAGGCGAAGGTCAAGGAGGCCGAAGACGCCAAGAAGGCCGCCGAAGAGG
>Ga0307378_10002272_pt1 | contig 29796 bp, 23 predicted proteins | sample UN1MG_FD_202238 | JGI IMG/M metagenome (GOLD analysis project Ga0307378, IMG submission 202238) | Soil microbial communities from Risofladan, Vaasa, Finland - UN-1 | ecosystem: Environmental > Terrestrial > Soil > Coastal area > Acid sulfate soil | place: Finland: Risofladan, Vaasa | collected... | reverse complement strand
GACAGCGGCATCCAGGGGGGCAGCGCAGAGACTATGCTCACCGACGATCACATGCGATGGCTGCTCCGGACGGTCGGTAGCACCGCCGAGGCTGCACAGCCGATTCCGTCACTGGCGCGTCACTTGCCGCCGTTGAACCCTGCTGGGGTCGTGGCACCCGGAAGTGTGGGGACCGGTCCCGGCAATCCGGGCGGATTGTCGGATGCACAGTACGGGGAGATGATGCGCGAAGGGTTCGCTGGATCGTCGGCCCGTCAGGCATCGGCACCGAAGCCCATCAAGTTCGAGTACTAGAGGTCAACATGAAGTATCACATCTGGCGTCAGTTCGATCACGAGCCCTACACGCGGTATGGCTGCACGCTCGAACAGGCAGACACTCCGGACGGCTATCGCATGGTCGATAGCGACCCTTCCGTGGCCTCGATGGACTTCTTGCATACGTTGGCTGACCATCTGCGACAGCCCATCGGTGTGCAGTCAGCCGCTGTGGACGGTGACGAGATCTCTCACTTCATGCACACTCGCGGTCCTGGCGAGATCGGCCATTTCGAAGCTGCGGTGCGTTCAATCCCCGGCGCCTACCTGTGCGCTGTCGGGCGAGGCTGAATCATGATCTTCGTCATCGAAAACGACGACCTCTACAAGGCGATCGGCGACCAGCGCGCCAACCACAAGTATTGGCGACGGGTCCCGAGAGGGCGTGATGCGCAAGGACGCATGCGGTACAACTACTACTACGACAACGAGACCAGTCGGAAGAAGTACGCCGAAGACAAGGCCGACTACGATCGACGTCGTGCAAAGTTTCGTGCCAACAAGCGCGAAGCCGAGGAGATGGCCGAACACCGCACCCAGGTGCAGTTCGAGGTCGACTTTCCGCCGCTCAGGCAGGCGCGGATGCCGCTCAAGAAGCTGAACACGGAGTACCTCGGCGGGTTGTGGGGTGGAAAGCATCAGCTTCGTGTGATCGCGCCTGAAGAGGTCGCCAAGCCGTACCATGAGGAGATTTCCTCCTACTACGGCGGAGCCGAGCCCGACGACATCATGGGTCTTCCGCAGTCAGTCTTCCGGTCGCTGGAGATGGCGCTGCAGCGTCTGCCGTCTGGGCTGCGTGAAGCGTTCGATGGGACAGTGTCCGCGATCGAGTTCAAGAAGACGTCTAAGGACTCTGCTGGCAGATGCCATATTCATGGTGATGGCACGAGCACGATCGATATTGACCCCGAGAAGGTTCAGTCGGCCGGTGTCGGACGTGGACCGCATCTTCGTGGCGGCACGTGGGCCACCGACGCGATCATGCACGAAATCGGGCATGCGCTCCTCAACCGGCTGGACAACAACCCGCCCAAGGGGATGGAGAAGCTCTCCGAGCAGTGGGAGAAGTTCTACAAGGACGAGGCGCAGCGAGAAGCGGGTGTCACGGGCGGGGCGGAGATTGAGGGGGCCGGAGGGGCGAAGAACTCCCACGAACGGTTTGCGGAGTCGTTTGCGGCGGCGCTGCTGTACCCGAAGCAGCTCGCTCACGCTGCGCCGGTCATGTACGAGTGGATGCGGGACTTCATCGGGCACGAGACGATGTTGCCGCTTACCACCGAGACCATCCAAGGGTTCCCGGCTCCCAGGGCTTCAGATCGTCGCAAGTGGCGCGCAGCGCGTAAGGCGCTCGAAGTCGCTGGAAGGAAGGACGATGCTGGCGAAGCGTTCAAGCAGGCGCAACTGGCTGAGCACTACGGTCGGGGCATCATGCAGACGCCGGAAGACAGCACCAAGCTGACCTGGTGGAAGCAGCCCGAGACCAAGGTGCAGGCGCTCTTGCGCACCGAGCCCGACTCGAAGAAGGCGCCCAAGGGGTCTGTCTACACGCATCCGAAGGACAAGTTCTACGAGATGCACCGCAACGGACGCATGATCTACATGCGGATCGGGAAGTCCGGTCCCGACAAGGATTTCAGTGGTTGGAACCCCGATAGTGTCGGGGACGAGTCGAAGTGGGACCCCAACGGCACCGGCCGGTACCAGCTCGGAGCGAACGAGATCAAGGAAGTCTATGACGCCGACGGCAACGCGTTGTCGACGTTGTCGGCGATGTACTACCTGGAGCAGGACGAGCTGCCTGATGAGCCGCCGCCCGGGTGGAAGCCGCAGAAGGGTGAAATGTGGAACCCGTCTCGACTCATCGCCTTCGACAAGGCTGCGATCTACGGACCGGAGAACGAGAGGGCGGTCGACGCGCGGCAGATCGGTCGGAAGATGGCTGACATGACGCACAAGGTCATGAAGGTTCGGCGCTACGGAGAGGAAGCAGCAAGGGGTGTGAAGGGCGCCGACAAGCTGCTGGAGGCTGCGAAGAAGGCGGTAGACGAGATCGAGTTGCTCATGCCGGTGGAGATCGATGAGACGACCTTCCGGCAGCGCTCCGGCACGTTCGTGTTCGATCGTTGGGAGGCGGCCGGCGAAGACCTGGTCCAGGCAATCGCCTCTCTCCCAGCGGGCAGCGCAGAGCGGATTCGGCTGGAGAAGGAGTACCTGAAGCTGCAGCCGAACACGGCGTTCAAGTTGGAGCGCGACGCACGTGGACGGGTGATTCGGCGGGTGCCGATCATCGACTTCACAGCGCACGGCAAGGCGAACATGCGGATGCACACCATTCGCTACCGCAACCCGAATCCGGATGGGACGTACACGGAGATCGAGTGTGAGCGGCAGCTGAAGGGGCCGCATGCCGGCGCGTTCCACATCGCGAACCCGGTGTGGCGGGCGTTGCTCACGCCCAACAACGAGCCGATTCGGAAGGCGTCAGATCTCAAGAAGCTCTGCGCGGACGCTGCAACGCTGCGGCGGCGCATCTGGGTCTCTGTGCGGACCAGGACTTCAGGGCGCGGTCAGCCGAACTACCTGCACTTGCAGGTCGAGTTCGATGGTCGCGGGTCTCCGCTCCTGGTCGGTCACGAGTGGAAGCGGATGCTCGGATCGTCGGAACCGCGGCTCGACATGTTGCTGGACCGTGACAACGCCGGAAATCCGCTGTTGAAGGGTGAGACGATTCGTCCTTCGATCGTCGAAACGGCGAAGCCTCGCAAGATCGTCGAAGAAATGGTCGAGAGCTACAAGTCTGCCGCGGTCGCCCTGGCGCAGAACCCTAACGCCAATCCGGACGATTTTGGCGGAGAGTTGATCGTCATCAACACGCGCAATGACGAGATCAGGGGCAAGGAGGGTCGTCAGGTCGCTGCGCGTCTCGAATCCATCCTCCCCGCCAAGAAGGCCGGGGAAGTCCCGTCGCCTCCGGGGTGGGATCGGATGCCGGAGACGGTTTCTGAGTATCTCCCGTTTGCAGGCACTGACGGCAAGAAGAAGCCGAAGCTGCGCCAACGTGAGCGTGAGTTGATTGATCGCGGTCTGCTGCCGGGCTGGTACGCCGGAACCAACGAGCAGCGCGACTGGCTTCGGAAAGTCTACGAGCCGGCATACGAGCAGTGGCAGTTGACTCTGGCAAAAGAGACGGCGAGGACCCTGCCCGAGCGCTTTGTGTTTTGGACAGCTGCTGGATTGGGGATGCCCGGTCGCAAGATCGTGAGGTACGGCAGGAAGGAGCTGTTGCGGGATATCGAAGGAACAAAGCACAGCTCTGTTCCAGACCCGCTCAAGCACAACGTGTTGGCGTACATGTACAAAGATCTCCACGCTGCGACCGGTGATGTGAAGAACGCTCGCGTGCGGCTGCTCATGCCGCGAGACGGCTCCGTCACATTCGATGTGTTCTCGATTCCGGGGGCTACGGTTGACAAGGAGACCGGGACGATCGACATCAGCCTCAACTCTTTCGCGCAGATGCGGAACCGGTTCGGCATGTTGAACATGACCGACGACGTTCGTCGCGCGATCGAGGCTCGTGCAGAGGAGGTTCGTGAGGCCGCTCGATCGCAGGTCGAATCCCATGCTCTAGATCTCGTAGAACTCGATGCCGAGTACGCCGAGGCGCATGGCGGTGCCATTCGAATGGGGAAGCTCATCGATAAGGGTGTCCACCTGCAAAGAGTCGTGAAAGGACGAACTTTCACGCTGCCGCGGCATCAGATCGGCGGCATGCTGAAGGCGCTGGACAACGGGGGTCGGTGGTTCTGGACGCACTGGATGGGGACCGGCAAGACGATCACTGGTCTGTCGACGATCAAGGTGATGCAGAGCGATATGTGGGGCAAGATCGCCAAGAAGAAGCCGCTCGGTAGAACGATCGTGCTCTCCCCGCTGAGTGTCATCAGCCAGTGGCGCGACGCCTGTTTCGACTTCAACGACGGGTGCAAGGTGATCGGTGCGGCATCGGACATGACCAGCATCGACACCTACCTGAAGTCAGGCGCAACCGACGAGATCTTGCTCGTTGGCCCCGAGTACTTCACTCGCAACTGGGAGAAATTCCTCGATGCAGAGGTTGTGATCGACGGAAAGACGTACAAGGGGCTCGACCTGTCCGGGCTTCTACAGGACGAGGCGCACAAGGGGAGCAAGAACGAGAACTCGAAGCTGGCCAAGATCTTGGACAAGGTGCAGGAGCGTTTCGCCGAGCTGGAGGCCAAGGGGCAGCAGACCGCGCTTGGGATGATGACCGGGACGCCCATGACTCGCGCGACCAGTGACGTGAAGGAGTACATCACGACATTGTCGGGTGGGAAGATCTGGGGCGACATGACCACCAAGGAGTGGGAGCGTCTGTACTGCGACGAGTCCACCATTCCGCAGGACGTCGGGCTGACGAAGAAGGAGGCTAAGGGCGAGCGCTTGACGCTCAAGCCGACCAAGATCGCTGACGTGGCCGCGACGCTGTCGCAGTACATGGACATCGCGATGTCCAAGGACGTCAAGGGCAAGATGCTGCCCGCGGTGCGCATCAACGAGACCGAGTTCGAGGAGATGGTCGGCACTCAAGCTCTGTTGTACGCGTCCAAGATCTCGAAGCTGTCGGATTCCGACCGGAGCGCACTCGAAGGCCGAGCAGGGCTGTCCCGTGAGGAGGAGGGACGGGTGATGTCCGGGTCCGGCGGGGTCGCCATCCAGCAGGCGAAGGCGATCGCCAACAACCCCGCCTACAAGGCGGCATCGGAAGACCTGTTCGTGAAGGTGACCCGCAAGGTCGCACAGGGTGAGGAGTCAGATAAGGCGTTCAAGGACGAGTCCGAGAACTGGATCCCCTTCGACCCGCAGTGGCTGCTCGATCGCCCGGACATCACCAATGCGAAGGTGCGTCGCAAGCTCGCCGGTCTGTGGCCGACCGCAGAGGAGCTTGGAGACGAGATCACCGGCCTGTACAACTTGCACATGCACAAGGCGCTGCGTGAGATGGGGGTCGACTCGTACGAGCAGCTTTCTGGCACGCAAGTGACGACCGCGCAGCTCAACAAGATCGCGCGCAAAGAGGGTGGCAAGTGGGTGCGTGACACGATCAAGTGGCCGAGCAAGGTCATCAACCCCGAAGAGGGACCCTTGGGGATCATCTGCCGAGGGAGCGATACGATCCGGGCAACGGACCCGGAGCTGTGGGACCGTGCCCAGAAGTTCCAGCGTGAGTTTCGAGCCGTCATCAAGAGGATGGTCCCGCCAGCTTGGCCCGGTGACGCGAAAGCGCATCTTTCGCGGATCAAGGAGCTGGTCACGGTGAAGGGCGCCAACGTGCAAGCGGTGTTGGATCTGGTGTCGCGGATGAACGGCATTTCTGCGGATGAGGGACAGCGATTGCTAGGGACTCGTTCCACGCAGATCGAACATCATGACACAGTGAGTTGGGGCGAGGGCAAGCACAAGGTCACAGTCCCTGAGGGGAAGTACTGGGTGTCCGACAAGCGGGGGTCGCTCCACCTTCCCTTCCGCAAGGAGGACTGGGATCGAGAGTTGAACAAGCCAAAGTCGGCGGGCGGGTTTGAGATCGTCAAGGATGGCGATCGGGTTGAGATCCCCGAACGGTTCGACAAGCAGTTCAAGCCCAAGTTCGGTGCGAAGCCGAAGGACATGACGAAGGAGGAGTGGGAGGAAGAGAAGCGTTCGACGCTCGCCGAATGGGAGGCTCCGTCGTTCAAGTACAACGCAGCTCTCGGCGAGAAGGGCGACAAGGTAGCGTTGATCGAGGAGAACAGCGGCGAGACCGTCTGGGTGTCAAAGCGGGAGGTCAAGGCGCGTGTGCTCAACCTTCTAGACCCCGGGATGCGCGCGGAGCGTCATCAGTTCGACATCGTGAACGTGGTAGGCAACGCAAAGGCCGAGTCGATCATGAACCGTATCGAGGAGTTGATGCGTACTTCCGATCGAAGCGAGGGCAACGCGCGGCAGTTCATCATCTTCGGTGGTGGCATTTTGGAGTCGTGCCGGGTCGCGGAATCCGTGATGCGTCTCATGGGCTTCAAGGACGTGAATGAGGCGCTTCAGGGGTCGAGGGAGTACGACCCGAGCGACCCCAATCCGGGCAACGGGTACTACTACGTCACCTACATCGGCAGCAACTACACCGGAACTCGCGAACTGAACTCCGAGGTCTTCAAGAAGATGAAGGATCGACGGAACCGGGACTCGTATGTGTCGGTGTTCGTCGATCGATGCATGGAGGGGCGCAGCTGGGCCCACCACGCCGACGTCCAGCTGAGCCAGTGGTCGGCAGACGCCCGTGTTCAGATCTTCCAGCAGTTCAAGATTCAGGCGCCCGAGGCGTACTTCGTCAAGGACGGTGTGCAGTCGTACTTCTACGGTACGCCCCACTCGCACAAGATTCTGAAGGAGATCGAAGATATCGGGAACATCGACCGGCTCCCGAAGGACAGCCGAGCAGCTGCGCAGAAGCGCGTTGACGCGCTCGCGAAGGAGTACCACGATCTCGTTGAGAAGAACGCCATCAAGACGCCTCCGCTCGACAGGAAGCAGATGACGGTGTTCAACAACACTGTCGGCATGGTCGCGAGTGACGCGGCGAACACCGGGATGAACTGGGGCAACGCGCCCGAAATGATCAACTACGACTCGCTTTCGTCGCCGATGTCGGAGTGGCAGCGGATGACGCGCGCAGCGCGGCTTCTGCCCGATCCGATCCCGCCGGAACTCATCCAACGTCCAGATGGCTCGCTGGGGCCGGTGGGCAAGCTCATGGAGATGGAGCACGAGATCTTCGGTCCCGTTGCGACCATGAACGTGACTGGGACGGTTCTGGGCATGGAGATCGACGGAACGCCTGTTGGCGGCGAGATCGACTTCAATGCTGGGCTTCTGGCGGTCGCGGAGTACGCCCGCAACAAGGCGTCGGCGAAGAAGACCCGGGAAGCCTGGCAGATGATCGCTGCGAAGGCGGAGGTCGCAGCTACGCTGGGTGGTGAGGCTGCGCGGATGGCGTTCACGACGCTGAAGCAGACGCCGGTGCCGGGCGGGACTCGAAATGTGATCGACTTCGAGAGAATCGGCTCGTACACCGACGTCACCAAGGGGACGTATGGTGGTCGGACCGCGATCAAGGGGCCCGTTGCTGCTCTCACGGAGGCGATCAACCAGTTGACCGAGACGGAGCGAACCGAGTTGCTCAGCGCGCACCTGTACCAGAAGGACGCCGCCAAGAAGCAGCGGAAGTCGCTCGACCCGACCGAGGTGTACCTCGCGATTCGAGGCATGCAGGTGATGCTCTTCGTTCAGGACCAGCTGGATGTGGTCGGAGCAGAGATGCGCACGGCAGCTGGCGGAGCCGTCGTCCAGTCGAGCGACGTGGTCAACAAGATCATCGACGGGCTCACTCCAATGGACCGTGCGGTGATCAAGGAGAGCAAGTTCCTCGTCAACGTCACGCGCCTCGGGGTCGCTGCAGAGGTGCCGAGTATCGTGAAGGTGGGGCCGCAGAAGGTGTTCACCGGCTACGAGCGGCAGAACCCGATCATCCCCGAAGCACGTGTGCGCGCCATTGGCCGGTCGAGGTTCACCGCGATCGAGGAGTTCCTGCAGACCGTGCAGGACAAGACCCCTATTCGTACGGACTTGGACATGATGACAGTCGATGCGTCTGCGATCGAGTCAACGTCGAAGGTTCAGAAGAGCTTCGAAACCGACCTCTTCCTGGAGTTGTGAGATGGAGATCACGGAAATCCCCCTACCGAAGTTGCGGTGGCTCCTGGAAGGTCCGTTCCCAGATGCCCCGCTCCACGACTTCGAGGGGCAGCTCGTGAAGATGGCGGCGTGTGAGACCGAGCATGACTGTTTCTACTACAACGCATGGATCGAGGACCAGCAGGTATGCGGGGTCCTCTTGAAGTGGCATGGGCGTGAGGGGCTGCAGGCGGTCCTGAAGGCGATCGCCGAGGCATCGGTGCGTCTCGACGTCTCGATGACTGACCGCGTTCGGTCTACTGCTGACTTCTACGGGATCGGCCCCGAGTGAAGCTGCGCTGCCCGCACTGTAGTCGCGCAGTTGGCACCGCCGCTCCCCAGGGTGGGATGGTCGTGCGTGGGCTGGCGATCACCTTGGTGAAAGCCGATGGCACCGTGTACGGGCCCTGCCGCTACTGTCGTGGTGAAGTGGAGTTGGTCTGCGGCGGCCAGCTGTCCAAATCGATCGAGGTTCCTACTTCATCAAGCGGCCGACGGCGAGTGGTCTTCGTGATTGACAGCGAAGATTCTTGACCCCGGATCGAGTACCGGATTACTGTCACGGCAGCTAAAGCCTACCCCATGCGGACAAAAGGCGGTCGATCTCATTGAGGTCGCCGCCTTTTTCACGTTTGGAGATCGAGTTGGTCGCAACCCCCGAAGAAATCGATTTCACGGTCCATGCGGAGTTGACTGCGTTCGAGAAGAGCGACGCGGAAACTCCGATGTTCATCGGTGGACTCGTTTCGACTGACGACCTGGATCAGGACGGGGAGCGGATCGTGCAGGAGGGGCTCGATTTCAAGCCCTTCCTCTCGAAAGGCTGGTTCAACGACAACCATTCCAAGCAGACGGCTGGCGTTGTCGGCTACCCAACCGCGGCTTTCTACGTCAAGAAGGGCAAGAAGCTCCCAAATGGCCGGATCGCGAAGTCGAACGGTTGGTGGGCCGAGGGCTACCTGCTCAACACCGACGACGGGCGCAAGCTGTGGGGTCTCGTCAAGGCGCTCGAAGACGCACCGCGCAAACTCGGTTTCTCGATCGAGGGGAAGGTGCTCTCGCGGCATCCACGAGACGCGAGCCGAGTCACCAAGGCGGTTGTGCGCAACGTTGCGGTGACTCACTGCCCGGTGAACGACAAGACGGAGTTGGGGCTCTTGGCGAAGGCGCTGGCTGCCGGTCACGCGATCGGATCCGGTGACATCAACGCCGGCCCCGGGTCGGGCGCCGCGCTGCGCACCGAAAGTCTCGATGACGAGCTGTTCGACATCGAGTACGCAGGCGATGACACGACCGAAGACGAAGACGACGATACGACCGGCGAAGTCCACAAGTCCGAGATCTCCGGAGAGTTGGACGACATCGACGAGTTCGGGTTCGTCGCCTCTTGGGCCCCGGCGATGTCCCGGGTGAGCCCGGCTCCTCAATTCACGATGGACGAAGCTCGTCTTGTCGTCAAGTCCGAAATGCCCGATCTCGACGAAAGCGAGATCGACGCAATCATCAACCGCGCGATCGCAGGAGTGTGAGAAATGCGCAGGATCAAGATTTCCGACCTCATCAAGTCCCTGGAGAAGGGCGTTCGCCCTGCTGGTCTGGGGTACGGGGACTACTCCGCGGCCATGCGCAAGGCGGGCAAGGACCCGATGTCCAAGGCCGAGTACGAGGAGAAGGAAGAGGAGGACGACGACGACGATGACGAGGAGGAGGAGGAGGAAGAGGAAGAGGAGGCCGAGAAGTCGCTGAAGGTCGACGGTGACGCTCTCCGCAAGTCCATCGACACCTACGACACCATCGAGGACGGCATCCAGACCCAGGGTGGCAGCCGTGAGGCGTACCTGCGTGCTCGGATGGACAACGGCACGATCACCAAGTCCGAGCGCAACGAGTTCGGTCACCTTCTCATGGGTGAGGATGACTCGCGCGGCACGCCGATGCGCAAGAGCCTCTCGGAGCGCATCGAGGACGACAACCCCGACAGCGCCCGTCTCGTGCGAGCGAACGACTTCCTGAAGTCGCTCACCGCTAGCATCGACGACAGCCTGGAGTCGGTGCACGAGGCGATCTCGCAGGAGAGCGCCCAGACCCGCGACCTGGTGAAGGCGCAGGGCGACATGGTGCGCATGCTCGCCGGCTACTCGATGTCGCTCGGCGAGATCGTAGAGGAGCAGACCGAGATCATCAAGTCGCTGCGTGGTCGGGTCGACGACGTCGAGCGTCAGCCGGCGTCGCGTCGCGCGCACCAGACTCCCAAGGGTCCGGACCGGAAGCGACCGCTGAACAAGTCGGTGATCGGTGACGACAGCGCGGATGACGGCCTGAAGCGGGAGCAGATCCTTCACGGGTTCCGCATCCTGGTCAAGTCCGCTGCAGAGGATGGTGACAACAAGCTCGCGAAGAGCCTCACCGAGCAGTCCGCGGTGTTCGAGTCGACCAGCCGCATCCACAAGACCACCTACCAGTCGATCGAGAACGCCCTCCGCTAGTCGGCGGCGGTCTCTTCGGCTCCAACCCCTTCAACTTAAATTCATCTCAGAGGAGATCATCATGTACGGAATGGTCAGCTGGTCGGACTACGCGGGAGTCGGTTCTCACGCGATGGGTGCCGGCGGCATGCCGACGTTCGACGTCGACGACAGCGATGGCGTCTACAGCGGGGTGCACTCCGCTGGTGAGGTCGACGCGCTCAACAAGGCGCTCGCGGCCGGTAGCGACATCAACAACCCCGGATCGAGCGCAGGCGAGGGCTTTCCGCTGAGGGTCGAGTCGCTGGACAGCACGCTGTTCAACGTCACGTACTCGGCGGACAAGATCAAGTTCTGGAAGATGATCGCCAAGGACCCCGCCTACAACACGGTCGAGGAGTTCAACCGGCTCGAAGAGTACGGTTCGGGTGACGCGATCTTCATCGGAGAGGGCGACCTCCCCGAGGAAGACGACTCGACGTACAGCCGGCAGTACACCAAGATCAAGTTCATGGGCATCACTCGCCGCGTGACCCACGTGATGAGCACGATCCGTGCCGCACACGGCTCCGCAGTGGCCCGCGAGACCGTCAACGGCACGCTCCACCTGCTCCGGCAGATCGAGCGCAACCTCTTCGTCGGCAACGAGGACTACGTCCCCATCCAGTTCGACGGCATCGAGACGCTGATGGCCAAGGCGTTCGGCTCTTCGACGGCTGAGGACGGTCAGTACCTCGGCTACGAGGACGACACCAACGTGATCGACCTTCGCAACGAGCCGCTCACCGAGGACGTCATCACCGACCTCACCGAACAGCTCGTCGCCGAGCCCAACTACGGGTCGCCGAGCGACCTGTGGGCACCGACCGGGCCTGTGAAGGACTTGTCCAAGATCATGTACCCGAAGGGGCGCTACGATCTCGACAAGCCCGACAAGAACGGTCGCGTCGGCATCGACGTCAAGGGGCTGCGCACTCCGTTCGGGGACATCGACATCAACCCGAACATCTTCATCCCGCAGTCCACGGTGCCGCAGGCATCCGGTGTCGGCAAGGCGTCCAAGCGGCCCCTGTCGCCGACCGTCGCTGCGCCGACGTCGCCCGCCTACGCTGGGGCCAACACGGCGTACTTCACCGCTTCCGATGCCGGCACCTACATCTACAAGGTGGTCGCTGGCTCCCGGTACGGGAAGGCGGCTCCGACCACGTCCGCATCGATCGCAGTGTCTTCCGGCGACCAGGTGTCGATCGGGGTGACCGACAACGGGCCCGACACGTCCTACTACGAGGTCTACCGCTCGGACAAGGACGGCACCGCGGCGACCTGCCGTACGATCTTCCGGGTGCCGCGTACCGGCAACACCCAGACGATCGTGGATCTCAACCGGTTCCTGCCGAACACGGCGCGCTGCTACCTGCTGTCGCAGAGCAGCGAGGTCTTCAAGTGGAAGCAGCTCGCACCGTTCACCAAGATCCCCCTCGCCACGATCGACACCTCGATCCGCTGGATGCAGGTGCTCTACGGTGCGCTGCAGCTCATGAAGCCCCGCTACTGCGGCATGTTCATCAACGTGGGCAAGCTCCCGACTGGCGCCAACGCGTAGTCGGCAGCTGGGCCGTTCCGAGCTAAACACTTGGCTAAGGCCCACCTACCAAACCTGGTGGGTGGGCCTTTTCTTCTAAAGGAGATCTCCCATGTCCACCGTCACGTCTCCTCTCCTGACCGCAGAGCAGGTTCGGAGGATCCGAGACAACATCCCCGTGCTATCCGATCGGCCGGACGGCAACGTCGACCTTGCCGACCTGCTCAACACGTTCGTTGCGGCAGCCCTCGTCGACATCGACGCGCTGGAAGCTGACTCGGCTGCCGCGCAAGCGGATGTCGACGCACTCCAAGTGCTCACCGTCGCGATCGCCATCGGTGCGGCCTCAGGCACCGTTGCTGCTGTCGGTCTCGATGGCAAGCCGGTGTTCGCCATGATCGTCCAGGCGGCCACCGATGCGACCTTGACGCATCTGTTTCGCGCCAACATCGCGAGCGATGTGCTCACTGTGGTCGGCAACGCGACTGCGACAGCCGAGGTGACGGTGAAGTGCCTCGTGGATGGCCGCTGATGTCGGCGTCCAAGAGTCGACAGGAGATCGAGGAGATCTTCGAACGCGAAGTTGGGGCCTCGCTGGAAGGGGCTCTGCTCCTGCAGGTGGTCAAGCTCAACGCTTGGCGATTGCGCTCGGAGCGGCATGCCGGCCTGTCCGGCATCGTCTACGTGGTCATCGACGACCTGCTGTACATGGACGTGCGCGGACAAGGCCCCACCGAGATGCCGGGCTGTCTTGCGAGTGATGCGGCGGAGTTCGACCAGTTCGAGGCGTACAGCATCGTTCCGTGGGCGGAAGAGGCGGAGCCGCCCATGGAGCGGATCGACCGTGAACGCCACGAAGCCATCGAGGTGGCGGGCGCCGCGGACGACGCTTCTGTCGATCCTAGCGCCGAAGTCGTGCCGCCCGCCACCTTTCCCGCGGACGACGCCACTGTGGGGACGTGGTCCGATTGGGCGACGGAGCGCGGCCTCGAAATCGACAAGAAGCTCAACAAGGGCGACCTGATCGCCTCCATCAAGGCGCAGGCAGCGCCCGAGGAGTAGCTCATGGCAGCGGAATCGGATCGGCGAGTGTGGTCGCAGACCCCGGGCCGAAGGATCGACGACTGGCGCGGTACTGCGTTCGACTTCAAGGGCGAGCCGCGGCCCCTCGCGGGGGACGCTGATGCGGACGCCGTCGCCACCGAAGGCGCTGCTGCGTGGGGCGCCGCCGTCGAAGTCCTCGGATACGACAAGGTGCACCTGCTCATCGATCACACCGAAGGAACGGATACCACCGGGATCGAAATCCGCGCCCAGATCTCGCAGCATGGGGGGTCGTCGACTTCTCCGTGGTACGACTTCTACGTGCGACCCGATCCGTCCGGCGCGCCAGGTCGCTGGGCGGTGTCGTTGGCGACTATCGTGGCTCTGCAGGCTGGGATGTCTGAGCCCGTTGGTGGGCGCTTTATGCGGTTCAAGGCTTGGGTGCCTGGGGCTGATCAGACTGACTCTCGTGTTCTCGTGAGCGGCATCTTCGACAAGAACAGCGTCTAGCGGGGGCACTTCGTGGCAGTCGTCGCGATCACAGGCACGATTCAGGATGCCAGCGGCAACGGAGTCGAAGGCGTGGTCGTGGAGCTGCGGCCGGAGAGCCCGTCCGCAGGTGGAGCTGAAGCCATCGGCGGGATCGGCATCGTGGTCAACGCGGTGTCGGTCTCAACTGGTCCAACAGGCATCTTCTCGATCGACGCGGTCCAGGGATTTCGCTACAGGCTCGTGATCGAGGCAATCGGGTTTGCGCGCGTCTTCGTCGCTCCTGCAATCTCGACGGTCCGGTTCGATACCGTTGCGATCGAGCCCATCATCGAGGCAGTTGTCGACTACATCGATGACTCTGACCCGGACAACCCCGACATCGAGACCAATCGCATCACGGTGCAGTGCGCCCCGCTCGCTACAGTGCGAGAACGTTTCGATCAGGTTCGAATCACGCGTTACGCCACGCTCGGAGCCGGATCGGGCACAGAGGTCGCAGCCATCGATCTCCTCGACAACGAGGAGTTCTATGAGTACACAGATCTCGCTGTCAACACAGTTGCGTACTCGGCGGACTACTACAACACCGCCAACCTCGACGCATCGCAGGGGTCAGAACGACGCGCTTCAGACAGCGCTGCCGCAGCGGTCCTGCTCTCGACGGACGAGTTGATCGCGCTGTACCTGTTCGGTGTCGACCTCACGGACCCCGCTACCGGCGAGCCTTACCCAGACCGCATGTTCGAGCACTACATCGACGTCGCTGTGCAGTGGCTCCAGAAAGAGCTTGACATCGATCTCATCGCTCGCGACTACTACGAGGTACAGGACCACTACGCCGGAGACTACGGACGCTGGGGCTGGTTCCAGCTCGATCACTACCCAGTTCGGCGCGTCGACAGCCTGGAATTCCAGTACCCGTCGATGTCTGCGGGGGTGACCATCCTCGATGATTGGATCATCTTGGTCGATGATGGGCTGACCGGGGTGGTGCAGGTGGTGCCGGGCCAGGGCAACATCGCCGACGTCCTGCTCATCCCAGGCATGCTGATGCCCATCTGGAGCGGCGCGACGGGGCGTGTCCCGGGTGTTTGGCGCATCTCCTATCGGTCGGGCTTTGAGCCCGGAAAGACGCCGGCTGAAGGCGGCCTGCCGGCAGACCTCAAGCATCTGGTTGCGATGGCGGCGTCAATCGGCGTGCTCAACATCGCCGGTGATCTTCTCGCTGGTGCAGGCATCGCTTCGCAGTCCATCAGCGTGCCGGGCCTGTCACAGTCGATCGGCACCACGTCATCGGCGACCAACTCTGGCTACGGCGCTCGCATCATCGAGTACCAGAAAGAGATCAAGGAAGCCCTTCCGAACCTGCGTAGGTACTACGGCAAGGGTACGCGCCTCGTGGTGGTCTGATGGGGCTCGTCGACAAGGGGGTCGCGCCCGGCGTACAGTCGAGATTCGCACCGGACGAGTTCACCCGGGCGATCGAGCAGCATGGTCTCAAGTTCCGGTGGTCACGTGCGCTCCTCTGTACGTGCCAGCTCAACGCCGCCTCCGAGCAGTACGACCCGACCTGTACCAAGTGCTATGACGGTTGGCTCTACATCAACCCGCTGTACCGGATCGAGTCGCACCTTCCGAACAAGTTCGCGCTCATTTCTGCTGTGTTCTCCTCGATCGCTTTCGACCCTACCCGACACGAGTACACGCCGTCTGCGTGGACCACGGGACAAGCGGTCATGACGGTCGACGGACACAACGCGGTGGCGTATCGCGACCGATTCGTAGGCATCGAGCAGCGTGCCACCTTCACCCAGGTACTCCTGCGGGACACGTCCGACGTGAAGGTGCCTGTTGGTTGGCTGGGGCGCACCCGTGAGAAGCAGCTCACCGCGTTCCGTTACGAGCCACTCGAAATACACTATGCGGAGGACGTCAACGACAACATCTTCCGCGTGGGAGTCGACTTCAAGATCACGACTCCAACCGATCTAGTCCCGAGCCAGGTGCAGTGGGTTGTTGGGCGTGGACCGGCTGATGGAGTCGCTTACTCGGTGAGCTACGACTGTCGGCCGGTTTGGGTGACGGATGACGCTCAATTCGGCGTACAGCACTCGATCGGTCCCGCAGCGGGCATCAGCGGCGCCAACGTCGTGCAGAACCTTCCGCGTACTTTCAAAGTGGAGCTGGACTGGCTCACCGAGAGGCGAGGATGATCCACCCCATCGAGATCAGCGAGAAGATGATCCCGCGAAACTTGCTCGCTTACCCGGAGCTGATTCACCAGCTCATCCGTGAGCTGGGCGAGGAGGCGCGGAACGAGATCTTGCGACTGGCCATGGTGGGCCTGCACACGTCCTTTGACGACTACGCTGCCGGTGTGCAGCCGGTGGTCTACCATCTGCCGGCCGACACCAAGAAGATGCCGAATGGCCATGTTGCTACGATCGAACTCGTCGGCATGATGCCGAACATGATCGAGGAGGGGTGGGCGGGTGGCGACATGAAGCCGTTCCTGCTTGCGGGTCGGAATTCCAAACCGACGAAAGACGGTGGGCGGTACAACGTGGTGCCCTTCCGCCACATGGGCCCCGGAACGACTGGTCGAAATGGGCAGCCGATGGGCTCGCAGTATGCGCCCATGCTTGGAGCACGCGGCGCAGAGCAGCTCGGCAAACAGGTCTACAAGCGCGCCATGAGCCTGCGACCAGGCAAGCGCCTCGCTCCAGGAACGGCGCCGATCTTGAAGCCGCATCACGCCACGGACTTGTACGCTGGGATGGTCCGCGAGCGAAAGACGTATGCCAAGGCGACCCAATCGCAGTACAAGACCTTTCGGGCTGTCAGCTCTCGGTCAGATCCGTCCTCCTGGATTCATCCGGGCATCAAGGCACACGGCTTCTTCGCGGAAGCCCAGAGCTACGTTGACCGAGCTGCTACCGCTGCGTTTCGCGCAGTAGTCGGAGGTTTGTGATGCCGGGGATCGTGCCAGACAGAGTCATCATCAACATGATGAGGATCGGTGTCACTGCGATTCGCGACAACCTCGAAGAGCTGGACGACATCCTTGGGACTGACCAAGAAGGCGGGTTGGAGTCGGCCGAAGTCGAGAAGATCAAGGCTGTCTTTACGAGCAACCCGCCGACTGTGATTCAGAGCTACCCACGGTCCGATTCGACGTTTCCGGTGTTCGCGGTTGCCCTGATCTCCGACACGGACCATACCGAGTTCATCGGAGAGTCCGAACGGCAGTTGTCGGTCGATTTCCTTCTGGGTGACGAGACGGTCTCCGAGGTCCGAGAGCGACGCCGCTCCGACAACATCGGGGTCTACGTGTACTCGGAGCACCCCGACGTGTGCGCCTACTTGTATCGGGTGGCGAAACGGATCATCGAGGCGGGCACGCCGCACTTGATCATCAAGGGGCTTGATATCACCGCATTGAGCGGGCAGGAGCTAGCTCCGGAGCCCGGCAAGGGTGCCGATCATCTGTTTGTACGACGGCTCACCGTCGGCCTCCAATACGAGGACGAGTGGCCGACGTCTGGTCCGTTGTGGACCGCTCTCAACGGCGAAGTCGAAGGAACGGCCACGAAGATCGACCACCATCGTGAGGACATCGGCTACTACGAGGACGAAGATGGCGATATCTTCGGCCAAGGCAAGCTCGGCACATATGACGACACCGAATAGGAGACAGACAACATGTCCAGCATGACCCGCAAGAAGAAGGACGAGACCACTCCGTCAGTGGTCGAGAACGCTGTCTTCCCTCGCAAGGAGCGGAACCCGAAGCCCGGCGTCGGTTCCAAGGGGACAGTACGCACCGAGCCCATTTCCGGCACGCGCTACTCGGCGACCGAGGCAGCAGCGCTGTCTGATCTCTTTCCTCACGGGAAGGAGGCGTTCGCCAGCTGGGTCGAGTCCCAGGGTCTCTCCAAGCTCGCTCGGCTGACTCTCGATGAGTGGCAGGTGCACTTGACGGCGTTCACTGAGCGCCCGATCACCGGTCACCGTCGCAAGAACGTCGATGACAACCATCGCAGCAATCGCAACCAGATTCGCCGCCGTCGTCGGTAGGAGGAATTCATGGCATCAAAGGTGTTTTTCAACGGTCGTACCACGTCGACCCCGTCTTCACTGACGAAGATCGACGCGAGCGGCCTCGCCGTTGTCGGACTCGGCGCCACTGGCATCATCGCCTGCCTCGGTGAAGCGGATGGCGGGTCTCCGTGGAACGGGGTTGAGCCGATCATCAACATCACCAACCCGGCTCGGGTCAACGAGACCTTCCGTGAGGGCGATCTGCGTGAGTCGGGCCTGATGCTGTTCCAGGGCTCGAATGACCCCGAGATTCCGGGTGGGGCCCAAGCGGTCAAGTATTGCAAGGTGAACCCGGCGACTCGCTCGACGGCTTCGTTCTCGAATGTCGATGGCGACGCTCTCGACATCACGAGTCTCGACTACGGCGTGTACACGACGCAGATCAACCTCCTGATCGAGTCCGGCACCGTCCAGGGCAAGAAGGTCACGATCGTTCTGGGGGACACGTCTGAAGTGCTCGACGACGTCGGCGGCGACCCCATTTGGACGGCATTGTACGTGCCCGGTACCAACGGCGCCGACACCATGACGATGGCGCTCGATCGCACCACCGGAGTCACCGCGGCGTTCACGAAGACCGCGGCGGGGCTCTCGACCGACTATGTCGGCACGATCTCGACCACTGGTCTCGATGGTGACATTTCCAACCCGATCACCGCAGCTGCGGTCGTCAATGTGGTGTCGGACAACGCCGCTGACGTGGGCTCGATCACTATCTACGGCACCGACAACGCGACCGGTGATCCGGCGACCGAGACCTTGGTGCTCACGGGGGTCACCCCCGTGGTCGGAACACAGCAATGGGCAAAGGTGCTAGGAGCGATCATGCTCACGGCGCCAACCGGAACGGTGTCGGTGGACGACAACGGCGATTCCGACCTACTGATCACGATCACGCCTGCTGACCCCGACGACGGGCTGTGGCACTTCGGCTCCGACATCATGGAGGTCGCCGGCACGGTCGTGTCGTTCGTCCTCGATGCCGGCGGGTCGCACGACGTGCTCATCTTCGGCGACAACTCCGTGGGCACGCCGACGTCGGAGAAGGTCACGACCAACGGGACCACTCCGGTTCCAACCATCACGCTCTGGAGCGAGATTCAGTACGTTGTGATCGGCGAGGTCGCTGCGGCGCGCACCATCACGATGACCGGGCTCATCTTCAACGTCGGAGAGGCGGCGCGTGTCGTATCTGACGCCGCGGGCGACATCGGCACGATCACCCTCTACGGGCTCGACGACTCCGGAGACGCTCAGTCGGAGACGCTCACCATGACGGGCACCGTCGCGGTGACCGGAACGGCGACGTGGAGCGAGATCATGGGGGCAACGCTGTCGGCTGCGGCTGTCGGCACCATCTCCGTGACCAACGCAGCGGGCACCGTGGCGGTGTTCTCGATCACGGCTGCTGAGACCTCACAAGGTGTGGTCCTCATCGACAACATCGCGCTCAAGTCGACTGCGATCGACTCCATCGTGGCGGATGGCGCCACGACGCAGACCGCTGTGCTCTTCGGGTTCGGCGCCACCGGCTCTCCCCAGGCAGAGAAGCTCGTGCTTGCCGGTGCGGTTCCGGTGGTAGGCGTTTCGACCTGGTCTCGTCTGACTGGAATCGCGACCGGTCATGTGGAAGCGGCTCGCACGCTCACGATCGATGGGGACGTGGCGGTGCTGGCTCCGGCTTCGTACCCGGTCGCCAACGACATCGCCTCGCACTTCAACGCGCTCGGCGGCTGGACGATCACGCTGACGGGTGGATCCGGCACCGTGATGATCTCGGACATGGACGACAAGGCCGCGACGACCGTGATCGGTGCCGCAGCTTCGTTCACTGGAGATCTGGCCGCGCTCGTGGCTGCGATCAACGCCCGCTCCGCGCTCGTCGAGGCCGATGCGGCTGCTGCAGCGACCGGTGTGCCAGACAACACGGCGTCCCCGGTCTTCTTGTCCGGCGGGGTCGAGGGTACGACGGCGTTTGCCGACTGGCAGGGGGCGCTCGACGTGCTTCGTGACACGTTCGCGAACACCGTGGTCGCGCTCACCGACGACGCAGCCGTACACGCCGCCGTGAAGGCCCACTGCGTGTACATGGGAGGCCAGGGTGGTCAGGAGCGCGATGCGGTCCTGGGAGCCCCTTCTGGGACGACCAAGGCGGCAGCGAAGACGCTGGCACAGGCGCTCAACACCCGCCACGTCCGGCTCTGCATTCAGGACATCGTACGGTTCAACACGGACGGCGAAGAAGAGCAGTTTCCGCCGTATTTCTCGGCCTGTCTGGCCGCGGGGCAGCAGGCGGGGTCTCCTGTTGGCACGTCGCTGACTCGAAAGTACGTCGATGTGCTCGATGTCATCGGACAGTCCTCGTACAACATCCAAGATGACAGCGACGAGATGATCGATTCCGGGCTCTGCATGTTGCAGTACAAGGACAACATCGGTTGGCGCTGGCTGCGCAATGTCACGACCTACCTCATCGACGACAACCCTGCCTACGTCGAGGCTGCTGTCAACGAAGCGGTGAACTTCGTAGCGTACAATCTTCGGGTCAACCTCGAAGCGGCGATCGGGAAGAAGGCGTTTGCCGGCTCCGCGAACGCGATCGCTGACATCGCCATCGCGACGCTCATCGAGATGGCCAACCCGAATGGCCAGTTCGCGATCACGGCGTGGCGCAACCTGACCGTAGAGATCACCGGAGACGTGGCCAAGGTGGATCTTGAGGTCGCGCCTGTGCAGTCGACCAACTTCGTCACCACCACAATCCATCTCGTCAACGCGTCATTCGCGGCAGCGGCGTAGGGAGTAGCTCATGGCATCCAGAGACATCGTCACCGGTGCGCGAGCCCGATTCAGCGTCGATGGCGTCAAAGTGGCGTACGCCACCGACGTCAGTGTTCGCGAAGCGATCGCGCTCGAAGCGCTCAACGTTCTCGACAACGTCGAGGTCGAGGAGCACGTGCCGGTCGGCTACGACGTGAGTTGCACGGCAGGGTTCGTGCGCGTCGTGAATGCGTCTCCCAAGGCGCAGGGCTGGTTCCCGAAGGCTGGGCAGACGCCGGCTGAGCACTTGACGAACATCATCAACGCAGGCGAGATGACTGCGACGATCGAGGATGTCCCGACGGGCAAGATCATCATGCAGCTCTCCGGCGTCAAGATGTCGGAGCGCAGCATCCAGGTGACGCCGCGAGGCATCACCGGTGAGAACGTGACTTTCGTGGCCAAGGTGGCGCGCGACGAGGCCGACCTGGCGTAAGCTGGGTCGGGCAACCAACATGAGAGAGGATCGGCAAAATGGGCGAAGACACGGACAGGGGGCCGCTCGGAAGTCGAGCGCGAGAAGCAGCGAAGCCGCCGACTCTGGCTGAAGCCAGGGCCAAGGTGATCGAGCTGGTCGGACCCGAGAACGACGACACCGGCGCGAAGAGCCTACCGAAGAACTACACCTTCGAGGTCGACTACCACGATCAGCGACGCAACCGTCGCTGGTCGGGGTCGTTCAGAGCCCACGTGTTGAGCCTCGGCGATCAGCTGCAGTTCGGTCGGCTCCTCGCTCAGCTTCGAGGCAACGTTCCGGAGGTCGCGCTCGATTTCACGACGGCGTCGATCACTGAGATGGCGGCGTACATCACGACTGCCCTCGATGAGGCGCCCGTGTGGGCGCGGGGCAACAAGCTCCTCGACATGATGGATGCCGGTGTCCTCGCCGCCGTTTACAAGGAGGTCCGAGACTACGAGGCTCGATTTTGGGGCGCAGACGGCGAAGGAGAGGATCAAGGGGATGGTGCGTGATTCGTTCGAGGTGGCGGAAGTCCTGTGGGCTGTGAACACGGGTCGACCTGCTCGATCGATCGATGATTACGACCTGACTACGCTGGCAGCCCTGACTGTCGAGCTGGATACGGCAAAGAAGGAGTGGGAACGGATGAGCCATGAGGCTGATATTCGTCACTGGACTTCCCCGGCCCCCGAGATCGTAGATTCCGGCGACCCATTGATCGACAAGTGGGAGCGTGCGATCGCGGAAGGTCGAGTCCCGAATCTGGACGAGGTGCCGTAGTGCCGAATAACAGCGCGCTGAACATCCGAGTCAACACGCAGCAGCTCACCGGTCTGGAGAAGCTGCTGCGCAAGGTGTTTGACCGCAAGACGCCGCGGGAGTTCAACTCCGAGATCGGGTCCGTCAACCGTCAGCTCGACGTCAGCCGCCGTGCTATGGGCGCGATCGTCAAGCAGATGGACGGTGTCGCCCGCGGCACCGCCCAGTTCAAGAAGCTGAAGGACCAGCTGAAGGACGTCAACTCCGAGATCTCGACTCTCGACAACTCGCTGCGACGTTTGAGCGGAGGTGGAGGCGGTGGCAGTCGAGGCGGAGGCAGTCGAGGCGGAGGAGGGTTTGGAGGCGGCCGCGCGCCCCAGATCCCATCGCCTTCGATGGGCGGGCTCGCAACGGCTCTGGGGGCGATTCCCGTAGCTGGTGCGCTGGCAGCCGGCGGGTTGATGACTGCGGCGCAAGCCTATGGCTCGCACCTGTCGTGGCAGCAGGCCCAGATGCAGGCGGCCCCCTACCTGATGTCGTCCGCAATGGGGTTCCGCGGTCCGACAGGCGGTGGGGGCGGCAATCCGTTTGGTGCCCGATCTGTTGGTGGAAACTTCACGAACTCACAAGAACGCATGATGGAGCTGTACGGCAATCTGCCCGATGACATCGGGGGGCAGATGAAAGCGGTCCAAATGCGGGCGAAGTCTAGATCAGCCAGGATCGGTATGATCGCTTCGGCTTACGAAGGAGTTCGCGCGCTGTTTACTTCCCCTCTAACGGTTGCGGGCAAAAGGCAGGTCGCTGATTCACTCTCGAACTCCCCCCAGATGGATGCCGAGTTGGGCGCGATCGCAGGCGGCGCAGGAAACTACAAGCCGGGGTCCGATCTCTTCGATAGGTGGGGCTATGCGGATGCGGGCAGGTCATTCGGGCTGACTCCGCAACAGGCGTTGGCCCAAGCGAGTGGCCTGTCCCAAGCCGCAGGACGCCCTGTCGGGGTCGGTGAATTCGGTGTGTCGCTCGCTATGACGCAGCGATACGGTGTTTCCGGGCAGCAGCAGGGCGAATTCATGCTCGGTTCTCGGTGGACCGGGAACACCGGAGACGCACAGGAGGTCGCTGACCAGATCGGTATCGCGGTTACGCATGGGCTCGAAGGGTCTGAGATCGCAACCTACTTGCAGCAGCAGAGCAGCTGGTTGCACGGGATGTACGAGCAGGGCAACAACGTCAGCTTGCCCGGCCTCCTGAGCGGTGCAGCGGCCTTGAACGCCAGTGGGGTCGACGACCCGTTCCGCTTCATGAGCTATTCGCGCTCTTTCGGGGCTGGAGCCGCCGCAGTGGGGCGGAATGGGCCGCAGAGCGGCGCAGACCTGCGAATGATGCGAGCGATGGGTTTTACGGGTCAGGGCGGCTTCGGGGAGTACGCCAAGATCCGCCTGAAGATGCAGGACGCCGGTGCCTCCGCTGCAGCGATGCCGGAGTACCTCAAGTCGTTCCTCGTCCCAGGCATGGACGAGTACAGTCAGGGCTTGATCATACAGCAAGCTATGGGTGCGCTCAAGGCGAATATCACCGCTGAAGACGCAATCAAGCTGGGAAAGGGCATCAAGTCCGGGACGTTCGGTCATGCAGACATCCAGGAAATGGTAATCCAGGGTCAGGGGCTCGCACGCGCAACGGGGTACTCGGTCATCGCCAACGCCGGCATCGAACAGGAGCGAATCGGTGTCGGCGGCCAGGTCGCCCCAGCGGTGCAGGCTCTGGAGAGGGCTTCGTTGAACATCGCCAAGACGATTACTGGCACGTTGGGGCAGGCGATCAACGATTTTGCGTATGCGATCGAGGACGCAACCGGTCGGATCTCCAGTACGCTCAATCTCGGCACGAGTTTGCGATGAGCCAGCTCGCCAAACGGAACACGACCCACGCGCGGCTGTCGTTCTACACGCACTCGGTCATCAACAACAAGATCGACGTGTTCGATGTGTTCGACCTTCCGGGGATTACGGGACGGAAGAAGACGTCCCTGATCTCGTTCACTTTCGGAGACGGTATCGAGGCGCCTTTCGGCTCAGTGACTTTCATGTTGAAGGCACGGAAAGAGTCATTCGACTTCTTCTACCGGCAAGGGAAGCTCTGGACCGAGCTGCTCGAACAGGGCGACTGGTGGAAAGTCGAGATCTATAAGAACGATCAAGTGGTCGAGCTGTCGTTCGGCATCATCGACGCGGTCGGGCATCTCGTTTCCGCGGGCGGTGGTGCGGTGGAGACCGTGATCCAAGTCTCTGGCAGATCATACGGGTTTGCACTGACAGATACGCCGGTGTTCTTCAATCCGTACGACGTTACGATCGACCAAGCTGCCGGCATCAATATGACGCAGATTCTGCAGCAGTGTGCTGGTTCGCCCGACTCGATCGTGAAGACCATCATCCGCGGGTTCATGGGTGGCATCAACAAGCCGCTGCTGCTCGGTGGGTACATCGAGGTCCCGTTGGGGCTGTCGGTCGGTCCGTTGCCGCAGAAATGGATCGCGTTCCTCGATGATTCGTCCGTCTTGGTCGGTGGAGGCGTGCAGGACGAGCTGCGGGGCATCACGCTCATCACCAACTTGATCAACCCGTCAAGCGGTGGCAGCGTGTGGGACATGGTGAAGAGCTGGAGCAACCCGGTACTCAACGAGGTCTTCATAGATTCGAGCCCACTGCGCAGTCTTCTGGGGCCCAAGGTCAAGTTGATTATGCGTGAGAAGCCCTTCGTGAACCTAGTCGACAACAAGCTGTCTCCGTGGTTCAAGCTGACGACGTGGGAGGTCGATGCGCGGCTGGTCGAGCAGCTTTCGCTGACCAAGGGCGCGAACCGTATCAACTACGTGATGCTGACAGGCGATCTAGCCCCAGTCTTGCAGCAAAACGCACTCGGCGTGTATCTGCCGGTTTCGAATGGCAGTTCTGTCGACAAGTACGGGCTCAAACGTATTGAAGAGAGCACGATCTACTTCGACGGGGAAGCAGCACAAGTGGCGGGGCAGCTGAAGCCGCAGCCACCGATGAGCATCGCGTACCGTGAGCAGCTCTTTCTGCTCGTGTGCTGGAACATGCTCAACCATCGGTACTGGTCGGGGACGATCACCATCGGTGAGATGCGCCCAGAGATTCGGAAGGGGGAGAAGATCCGGCTGAGCAATGCGTACCTCGCGGAGCTGCCGGGGTTCCCACGCGATCTGCTGCTCAAGGGTCTCGACATGACCTTCTACGTCGAGAGCGTCCAGCACAACTGGTCGGAGGGTGATGGTTCCCCTACTTCCAACACGGTCTTGACGGTGTCCCGCGGCTATCAGGAGGACTTGCGGCTTGTAGCGATGGCAGAAGAGGCGGTCGACTGGTCGCTGATCACGACCATCCCGTCAGGCTCGGCTGACGCTGCAGCGGCGAAGCTCGGCCTTCTCGACCAGATTCAGCAGCTACAGATCGACAAGTTCATCAATCTGACCGTGCCAGACCCCATCATCTCGCTCGGAGGTAGAGTCATCGGATGAAACGCCTTCGCCCCATGCTCCCCTCTGCGCTCGCACATCTTGCTCGCGGCACGTCGCCGAACGGGTCAGCACGTGCTGCGAACGGTCTGATGCTACAGGGCGTCATCACGAAGGTGTACGGAGTCGCAGACCCGGAATTGGCGACTAACCGCAACCCGACGCAGCTATTCGCCCCCGCAGTCATGTGCGATGTCTTCATCTACGATCCGCGTCACACGACTACTTTGAGGCAGGTGCCGATCATGCGCGAGTCTGCCGGGCTCGTGGACAATGACGTGTGGATCCCAAGAGCGTCAACGATCGACATCAAGACGGGGCTGCTCATTTCGGACGGGGGCGGGGCTCTTGGTCCGCCCGTACCGGTGGTTTCTGACCCGCGAAACATGGACGGCGACCACGTGATCGTCGGATTCATGTCAAACGATCTGGCACGCCCCATCATCCTGGGACAGGTCGACCATCCGAGCAACGTTCGCAACCTGCCCACGGACAAGACGCTCTACAAGAAGAAGCGCACGCTGCGCGGGTGGACCATCGGCATGACGATCGATGGGAATATCGATCTCAACGGCATCGTGGCGACCGCAGGGATCGTGACCCCTGGCATCCCGTCGGTCGAGGTGCCGGCTGTTCCGGTCGCTGGGAACGTAAATATCGCGACTGCCGCAGGCGCCAAGGTCTCGATTGGCCTGCTGCTCGCGCCCAGCCCGACCCAGGAACCGGTCATTCTGGGTCGCACGATGCTCACGGCGCTTCAGACCCAGCTGACGCAAGAACAAGCGATGTGGCTGACGGAACAGTCGACCTGGACCACGATCGCGGCTGCGCATACTGCGAACGGGCTGGCATTCACGGCGCTGGCTCAGGGTGCTGCCTCGACAGCAGCGGGGGCTGCAGCGACCGCTGCAACGGCTGCCGCGGCAGCCGCAGGTGCGACCGCAGCAGCGATCGGCGTTACGTTGTCCGCGATCGCGACCTCACTGTCGGCAGGTCGACCCTACTTGGCGACACAACTGGAGACGGACTGATGGGGTTCATCGAGGAGATCGCGGAGGTCGCTCGTCGGGCCCTCACGGGCGATAGTTGGTACGTCGAGGGGCAGGCGAAGCACCCGTACGTGCTGGAATTGCGTGCATCACCGCTCGCTGGCGTGCTTCTGATCCCCCCGATTCAGTTCATGGTGCTACCACTCGGTTTGCAGAGCTACAGCGTCAAGCGCGTCTACCGTCAGAAGATCACGCCGACGCTCGGCGGTCTCGTCGTAGAGGAGCGCGGAGAGCTGTACAAGCAGATCTCAATCATGTGGGATCCGGGGCTCAAGCCGAAGTCGTCGCTCGACACGTCGCTGCTGCCTGACTTCTATGTCCCCGGGGTCGCGCTCTCCGGACCGGCATGGAGCCGGCGCATGCTGTGGAACTACTTCGACAACTACAGCAAGCTGAAGAGCGATCCGCAGTTCGCGACGGGCTCGTACATGATCTGGCACGACACCAAGACGGACGAGCACTTTGTCGTGGTGCCCACCGAAGCGACATTGTCCCGCGCGATCTCGTCAAAATTCCGCTACCCACTGCAGCTGGAGTTCATCGCCATTGGGCCCGCTGACGGCATCCTCCTGCCCCCAACCCCGGCAAGCGTGCTCGGCAAGATCAAGAACACGATTTCGGACGTCAACAAGGGGTTGTCGCTCGCCTCTGCCGCCATCCAGGAAGGCTCGGCGATCTTGGGCGAGGTGCGCTACTTCGTCGCCACCATCGACCAGGTGCTCACCAACGTCGACATCATCATCAACAGTGCGAACAGCTTCGTTGACGGGGTGACAGACACGCTATCGATCGGACGTACCTTCATCACAAGCACGGCTACGATCCTCGAAAGCGCTATGGGGCTGATGGAGAACGCTGCGGACATCCCCAACGAGGTGCGCCAGAACTACCAGATGGCGCTCGATGGGCTCCACACCATCGCAGCCCAACGGGATGCGTTTGGGGACACGTACTCGACGGTCGCTGGGCGCATGTCGACCGCGGAGGCCGGCAATATCGGGAACGCGTCGCAAGCTGAGCTGACCGCTGCTGCGGATGGCGATCCGGCTACCTCGGTCGGGCGCTTCGGCTCACAGGCGCTGACGAAGTCGACGGCGGCGCTGGTCGCAGCCGGAGCTACCCCGTTGCAACGGGTGTACGCGCGGTATGGTTCGTTCATCGACTACGTGGTGCGCTCGCAGGACACGCTGCAGTCGATCGCGGCCAACAAGCTCGGCGACGGGTCGTTGTGGTACGACATCGCGATCGTTAACGGTCTCAAGGCCCCTTTCATCTCGAAGGCGGCCATGCCCAGCACGGCGCAGCCTGGCACCAAGATTCGGGTCCCCGTGATTTCCGCCGCAGGGAGCGACAAGGTCGACCAGGAAGACGAGTCCATCTATCTGAAGGACTTGCGGTGGGTCGAGACCGGAAGGAGCCTCCCTGGCCAGCCGCGGGTGTCATTCGCGATCGATCGAAGCACCCTCACCGACTATCAGATGATCGATGGCATTGACAACCTGAGCCAGGCGCTTCAGATGCGGATGTGGACCGAGAGAGGCTCAATGCCATTGGTACCGGATTACGGCTTGCGTCGCACCATCGGTCTCAAGATCACGCAGGGCGCAGTCGAAATCATCAAGGTACAGGTGCGCGAGACGATGCTCGCCGACCCGCGAGTGCGGCTGGTCAAGAACGTGCGGATCGTGGTACCAGATGGTCACCCCGATCAGGTCGACATCAATGTCGACGTAGTGCCAATCGGCGAAACCGAGGCTCGCGGTATCCGCGCGGTCGTCGTGTAGGAGCGGTAATGGGCTTCCAACCGAAGCAGTTTCAGGACATCTTGCAGCGCATGATCAACCGCGTCGTCGCTCGGAGTGAACTGACAGATGTGATCGAAGGTGGCGGAGTACACAGCGTGCTGTCCGCCATTGCGCGCGAAATCGACGGTACTTACTTCGAAATGACGAACCTCATGGAGGTTTGGGACATCGACACCGCTACGGGAGATGAACTCGATCTCCGAGCCGAAGACATCCCTGGAGGCATCATCGTTCGTGAAGGCGAGGCCAAGGCGCTGACCACCGCAGTGTTCGGGCGCGCTGGGACGAGCGGAGCGGTGTCTATCCCGATCGGTACCATCTTTCGGGTGCCCGAGGGCGGGCCTGCCTTCCAGACGACATCGGCGGGCACGATCCCTGACCTGTCATCGACGTCTGCTACGATCCCTGCACAGGCGCTGGAGGCCGGAGAGGCCGGCAACGCCGACGTCAATACCGCCGACCAGCTTGATGGGATTCCGGGGGTCGAGACCGTCTACAACAACACCGCGGCGTCCGGAGGCCAGGACGAGGAGAGCGACGCGCACCTTCGAGACCGGCTGCGCACCTATTACCGGACCCTCGCGAGGGGCACGGAAGATGCCCTTGTGGGCGCCGCGCTCAATGTCGCGGTCGACGGGTTCGGTAGCGTCGTCACGGCACAGTCAGTGACCTTTCCGGGGATTCGTCCCGGAGAGGTCGAACTGTACATCGACGACGGGTTCGGCACGGTGGAGCGGATCGAGGACAACTCGGGCACTCCGGAGACCGTCGTAGCGTCGGCTGCAGGCGGCGAGAAGCGGTTCTCTCTGGGCGAAGTCCCGGTGCACGAGGGTTACACGATCTCTTTGGAAATCAACGCCGCGGCGATCGTTCGAGACGTCGACTACCGACTCGACCCGACCAGCGGGCTCGTCATCCTCGATGAGACGCTGTACCCGAGTGGGCTGACCGCGCTCGACACCGTGACTGGGGAATACACGTGGTACGTCGGGCTGATCGAGGAAGTTCAGAAGGTCATCTACGGCGATCCGACCGATCGCGCGAACTACCCCGGGTATGGAGCGGACGGCATCCAGGTGTTCGTCCTGGCTCCGGCGACGACGCAGCTCGTTATCACAGCCGTGATCGCAGCGGACACAACCTATCAGGGCGAGCTGTCGACCCTCAAAGACAAGGTGAAGAGCGCTCTCATTCGATACGTCAACGGGCTAGGGATCGGCCAAGACGTCATCTGGAGCGAGCTGATATTCGCAGCGCAATCGATCCCAGGCGTCCAGGATATCGAGTTCACGAACCCCACTGCGAACGTTACGGTGGGCGACGGCGAACTGATCCGGGTGCGCGCTTCGAACATCGCAATCACGTAGGAGTCCTGGATGTCGAGTGGAGTCAAGGGGCTGCAGTCTTGGGACTTGCTCCGTTTTGTAGTCGATCTTGGAGAGGCGAACACGGGTCTGACCGTGACCCTCACCATCCAGGCAGTCGGCAACGCCATGTACTGGACAGGCGCCGCGTGGCAAGCTGGTGCAACCACTGTGGGCGCGATGACTGAGGTAGACGCGACCAACTT
>Ga0307378_10002271_pt1 | contig 29801 bp, 23 predicted proteins | sample UN1MG_FD_202238 | JGI IMG/M metagenome (GOLD analysis project Ga0307378, IMG submission 202238) | Soil microbial communities from Risofladan, Vaasa, Finland - UN-1 | ecosystem: Environmental > Terrestrial > Soil > Coastal area > Acid sulfate soil | place: Finland: Risofladan, Vaasa | collected... | reverse complement strand
ATAGCGGGAGCACAGGCTACGTGTCCGACCGCGCGCTGCACGTCACCTTCGCCGGGGCGGAGAGCGATGAACTGAGCCTGCTGGCGGTGGCGGCACCCAGCGGGCCGGACCAGGTGATCACGGGCGGTTGGACCGATATTTCTGGCATGAGCGGCACGCTCCACCTGGAGGCAGCCAGCGACCTGGCCATCAGCTTTAGCGCTGAAGCGTATGCGACCAACGACAGGCGCTTTTTCATCCGCGTGTTGGTGGACGGGCAGGTGGCTGCCCCCAGCGACATCGTCCTGGCCGTCGGAGGATATACCGGGACGCGGACCTTTACGCTCGTCAAGGAGAACGCGAGTTCCGGCGATCACAGTATCGTCGTCCAGGGACTCGTGGATGGTGGTGGCGAAGCCCACGTGGGTGACCGAACCCTCAAGGTGGTCGGCGTGCGCCGCTCCGGCGTCAAGCACGCCGGCAGTCTCATGGTACCTGCGCCCAGCGGCGGCTGGGAAACCACGACGTCCACGAGCTGGGTGGACATGCCTAACCTGAGCGGCAGCCTGTACGTGCCCACCAGCGGCGATCTGGCCGTCAGCCTCAGCGCCTCTATTTATGCCACGAGCGGGACCCCCCTGTTTGTGCGCGCTTTGGTGGATGGACAGCCTACCAGCCCCAGCGACGTGGTCCTGGTCACGGGTGGATGGACCGGCTCCTTCGCTTACACGTTTGTCAAGCGCAACGTGAGCCGTGGTTACCACACTGTCACGCTCCAGTGGCTCGTCGGCTCGGGCGGCACAGGGTACGCGGGCGACCGCACGCTGACCGCAACCACGTTCGCCGGCCAACTGCCGACGCTGTTCGTCGCCATGGAATCGGAGCGCGGCGAGACGGGCTATCCATACGGTGGCTATTTTGCCCCCAGCGTGGTCAACGTGGACCTGGGAACCGGGCTGCGGACGTTCAAGCCCTACGTGGCGAGCCGGCTGTTCCTGGAATTCCCCAGCGTGGCGGATTATTTCCTGGAAAACTCGGATGATCGCTTCTTCGTCGTCCCGGCCTCCAACGCGGGCGCGTTAGGGCCCTACCTGAAGCAGTACCCCGAAAAGTATTACCGCGAACAGGTGTCCGATTGCTTCACGGTCATGAAAATCGAAGCCCTCACCCGTGCCGACCAGGCCGTAGATTACAGCCTCTACGACCGCAACGGGGACGGCAGCGTGACGCGGGACGAACTCGCCCTCACCGTCATCTTTTACCAGGATACCATCTTTGGCGAGGTACGGAACATCCCGGCCGTCTCCACCAGCGATGGCGTGACGCTGGATGGCAGCGAGATCGCCACCGTCTACACGCCGGATTTTGACCAGCCCGGACACATCGGCATCTTTGCCCACGAACTCGCGCACGTGTTTATTGACGCCGGTGACATGTACGAGTCGTTCTGGGATCCCACCGCGCCCGGCCCCTACACCCTGATGGACCAGCAAGGCAACCATCCCCACCTGGACCCCTATCACAAGCTGCACGCCGGCGATTGGTTTGACCCCATCGTCGTGACGCAGGACGGGTACTATGATATTCCTGCGGTCGAGCAGCAAGCCTGGATCTACGAGCTGCGCGACGCCGGGTCACATTCCGGCGAATTCTTCCTGGTGGAGAACCGGCAGCTCCTGGGCTACGACCAGTATCTACCGGACAGTGGCCTGGCCATCTGGCACATTGACGAATCGCGGATGCCCAACTACCGGACTGCCGTGGAGATGGAGCCGGCCGTGGGGCAGACGAACCCAATCCAGTGGCAAAACTATCTCTACGATGGGACAGGCAGCCTGTGGGGCAAGGACTTTTGGGACAACTCCACTGGCTCCAACGCCCGGTGGCACGATGGGGGCACCAGCCAGATCGGCGTCTGGGCAATCCCGCCGTCAGGCACCCCCATGCGCGTCTTTCTGGACGTGCCAGGAGCGGGAGTGCTGGTGGATCTGAAGCCCGACTCGGTGGTTGCGCCAGCAGGGAAACAGACCACGTTGCAGATACGCCTGGTCAACACCGGGCCGTCCAGCGATCAATTCGTTCTGTACACGAGTCTGTCGAGCAGTTGGATCACCTGGTCGCAGAATCCGGTCTCGTTGGCCTCTTACCAGGAAAAGATCATCACGTTGACCGTCACACCCGTGTGGTCGGGACAAAACCGGATTGACTTTTCGGTCACGGGCCAGAGCACGCTCAACACCGGTGTAGTGACCATGCATTCTGGCGTGCTGACACCGGGGTCCAACGTGTACCTCCCTCTGGTGGTGAGAGAAAGCTAAAGCGGAGGGTGAGCAGGCGGTAGAGAGATTCAGAACCTCCCACGAATTCGCCGGGGCCTGGCAGCGGTCACTTCGCCAGGCCCCGGTTTGGTCCAGATCGAGATCCCCCTGAGTTGGTTTCGTGACCCGGAATAGCACGGTCCTGGGCCGCTTTGTCTACGGTCAGCAGCCGGGCGAATTCCGCTGGCTCGACGACACGGATGCCTTCGTACTCCTTCAGGCCCAACAGGTGAGCATCGCGGCTCACGATGACGTCGGCGTTCCCTTCGACGGCACAGGACACGACCCTATCGTCGTCCGGGTCAGGTGTGACGCCGTGCAACTCCAGCGCCCCAGGAGTGTGGATCGCCTTGGCATAATTCGGCGAATTGATGAAGTTCGATCAAGCTGATTTCAATCGTCGGCGCCGCCTGTCCCAAATGCGATACGCTCCCGATCCTGCGATTGCCCTCGCGCTGAGAATCTGCTACAATCTTCGCGTCGGGCCAGCACCCCGAGTATGAGTGTACACCGTGGGGGTGGGCTGGCGCCCCCACACCAGGCGCAGTGCACGAGGAGGTGTGCGATGACAGTGCGACAGTCGTTTCAATCCATCCCATCCGCATTTCAGACGCAAGGGAAGCGTGTGATGAAAAGGCCACAGATTCTTGCAGGTGTACTGACCCTGGCGCTTCTGCTGGCGGTGATCGCGGGGGCGACCCACGCCCAGGGACCGGGGCCTGGGGGTGAAGTGAGTACCCAGGCAACCCTGATGGGTACCGCCTTCACCTACCAGGGAAAACTCAAAGCAGGTGGCGAACCTGTCAACGATGACTGCGACGTGACCTTCCGCCTGTATGACGATCCCAATGTGGGTAGTCAGGTGGGAAGTGCCATCACCCGAACCGTCCCTATCTCTGACGGTTTGTTCACTATAGTTCTGGACTTTGGCGGCGGCGTCTTCACCGGTGATGCCCGCTGGTTGGGGATTCGTGTCAAGTGCGGGGGGGACGGCGACTTTACGACCCTCACCCCGCGCCAGGCGCTGACCCCGGCTCCCTACGCCCTGGCCTTACCCGGCCTGTGGACGCAACAGAACACCACCAGCCCCAACCTGATCGGCGGCTACAGCGGCAACAGTATCACGGCGGGCGTGGTGGGTGGTACCATCGGCGGCGGGGGTGTAAGCACTTGCACCAACCGCGTGACCGACGATTACGGCACGGTGGGGGGTGGATACGGCAACCGGGCTGGCGACAACGCTGGCGGGACCTCAGACGCGCCCCACGCCACTGTCGGCGGGGGTTACGGCAACGTCGCCAGTCAGTACGAGACCACCGTCGGCGGAGGTTTCGAGAACACCGCCAGCGGCTTCCGCAGTACCATCGGCGGGGGCGTGTGGAACTCCGCCAGTGGCGCCTGGGCCACCGTCAGCGGGGGCGCGGGCAACATCGCCAGCAGCGACGCCGCCACCATCGGCGGGGGTTACTTCAACAATGCCAGCGGCGGGAACGCTACCATCGGCGGGGGCGTGCGGAACTCAGCCAGCGGCGGCAGCGCCACCATCGGCGGGGGTTACCAGAACACCGCCAGCGCTGACGTCGCTGTCGTCGGTGGGGGTCTCAACAACACCGCCAGCGGCGGAAGCGCCAGCGTCGGCGGGGGTCACGGGAACACCGCGAGTGCCGGCGGCGCCACCGTGCCGGGGGGAGGAAACAACGCCGCCGGGGGTGATTATAGCTTCGCCGCCGGCCGGCGAGCCAAGGCCAACCACCACGGCTCCTTCGTCTGGGCAGACTCTACTGACGCTGACTTCGCTTCGCAGCGCTACGATCAATTCCGCGTGCGAGCCAATGGCGGTGCTCGCTTTGACGTGAACAACGATGAATGGGTGGAGATCTATGCTGACGGGACACACCTCATCGAAACTTCTACCGGGGCCTACCTGACTCTCGGCGGTGTCTGGACCGACTCCTCCGACCGTGATCTCAAGGAGAACTTGGCCCCGGTGGATGGGCAGGAGGTGCTGGCCCGCCTGGCAGGCCTCCCCATCACCACCTGGAACTACGAGGCCGAGGATCCGTCCATCCGCCACATGGGGCCGGTGGCGCAGGACTTTTACGCCACGTTTGGCCTGGGCCAGGACGAGCGCCACCTCGCCCCGCTGGACACCGGTGGCGTGGCCCTGGCCGCCATCCAGGCGTTGTACGAACACTCTCAGGCCCTGGAAGCCGAGAATGTGGCCTTGCGAGAGCAGGTGACGGCCCTCCGAGAGGACAACGCGGCCCAGCAGGCGCACATGGACGGCCTGGGAGCGCGGGTGGCGGCGTTGGAGGGGGCCTCGACCAACGGCACCCCGCTGCTGCAGAGCGGCCTGCTGCCGGGCGCCGGCCTCCTGATCGCCAGCCTGGGTCTGGTCTGGGTGACCAGGCGGGGTAGTAGCAGGAGCCTGTCGAAGCGAGGTGGGCGATGAAGCGCGCAGCGATTGTCCTGGCCCTGGCCGCCTTTCTCCTGCTGGCCTCCGTCGCCCTGGCTCAATCTGGCGGCGGCTACGACCTGAGCTGGAACACAGTGGATGGCGGGGGTACCACCTTCAGCGCCGGTGGGGACTACACCCTGGGCGGCACTATCGGCCAGCCGGACGCAGGATTGCTGCTCGGCGGGGGCTACGTCCTCGGCGGCGGCTTCTGGGGCGGCGGGGTGGTGGCCCGGTACCGCATCTACCTGCCGCTGTTGCTGCGGAATGTCTAGTGCGGGAAGGTGCCCGGCACTTCCGAAGTGCCGGGCACCTGAGATCATAGCCCATCGGCCCCGTTTCACAGTAGATGAACTTCAGGGCCTCACCCGTGAACGGCAGCAGCAACGTGCCACCGGCCGTCTTCCGGCGATGCTCCATCGTGGCGATGGCATCTTCTGTGGTCAGCGGGGATCTGTTCCAGGTAGGCAGTGGGCTCGGCCACAAGTCGTCCAGGTATTGCCACTGCTGCCGGTCGTGCTCCACGACCCTGGTGAAGCGGTGGGTGAGGATGTGGCCCGGCGTCACTTCGTCTGCCGTATCCTCTTGAGGCCCTGGCTGAAGGTAGCGCACCCGCCAGGTGCTGGTGCGGTCGCCGGACTTGGCAGGACGACGACGGATTCCTGCGCAGGGTCGTACTCGCTCACCTGACGTACGGTGTCCTCGTTGCCGTGTTCCACGACCTGCTCCTGGGAGAAGTACATGCAGGGGTTGCCCGCGCCGGGGATTGGTTCCAGTGTGGTATCCACCACGATCGCGCCCCGCCCGGCATTCGCGAGTCCGGTGGTGGCAGCCGTCCAGAACGCGTCGAGGTCTCACCGTCCGAGTGCCCCAGGTCCAAAAGCAGGATCTTGCCCTCGTCCATAATCGTCCTGAAGTCCAGGGGGTTGGCCCGCTGGCCCAACATCAGCTTCAGCCCGGGGTTGAGGCTGAAGGCGCCGATCTTGTTCAGGGTGCTTTCCCGCAGCAGGGGCGCTTCCCTCCCCCACTGATCGTAGCGGTCGTGGAAGAACTCCACGATACTGCTGTCCGTCACCCGCTCCAGGCACTGTTCCCGGAATTCGGAGTTTGTGAGCAAGCGCGGCATGTGCATTAGCGTCAGACCGTTCTCGATCAGCACGATCAGCGCCGCCGTCACCACGTTGGAAAAGTGGGGTGCTTCGCTCAGGCATTCCGGCCAGGTCCGCCGGAAGGCCTCCAGCACTGATGCGGCAATGTCATACGGGTGCTCTGCTTGGGTTGCCAGGACGTTGAAGGGGACGATGCAATCTGTGCGGGCCGGGTCAACGTAGATCAGCCGGTGACGGATAGCGGGGTCGCTAAGGGCGTTGCGGGTGACAAGCAACCGGAGCAGATCATCCGCGAGGAGGGAGTGAGGGTCAATCAAGCCGCAACCTCGTCCAGCGGCAATATCCTGATAGAGGCAGTACTCCAGGAGCTTGGATTTGCCCTTGCCCGACATACCGATGACATACATATGGGCGGTACGGGCTGATGAAGTCACACGTAAAAGCGGCGAGATGGGGAACCTTCACAGGCGCCCCAAGACCAGGTCGCCAGGGCTCTGGTGGTGCAAAAAGGGCAGGTGTAGCATTACCCTCTACCTTATCAAAAACTGGAAAGCAGCTCAAGTGAAACATTGGTAGATACAACTTACAAAACCCTTTATCTTTGGGGGCGTATTGTACGAGGACGTCGAGACCGCTGGCGCTGACCGATGTAAAGGGAACGAAACAAGAAGCTCCCGTTAACTGGACGTGGGGATTCCGCAAAAAGCCGGGTAGGGAACTTGACCGCCAGATAGCCCACAAAATGCCTGCAGGCGGGGCAGAGACCGGGCCTTTCGCGCCGTTCTTGCACTCGAGTGGGGCTCAATCAAGTTACACGGGTCCCGAGATCTTGTTCAACACATCGCCCAATGTGGCTTGCCTGTGCCTTCACCCATATCTGGGGGTAGACTGCCGCTGGCCGCTACATCTGGCGGTTTTCAGGATTTGTATGGTTCCGGCTTACTGTGCAATACTGCTGAGAACAGATTTGCCGGGAATCCATACTTGTAGTATACTTTCACTTGCCAAGTAGAATTGGGAGATCTCGCTGATCTGCTAGACGGCGAGACAAAGCTTGCACGGTGGGTCACAATGCAACCAAGGCTATCCCACCGAGGCCCAATCTTTGGACGGATAAGTTTTGGCTGAGCAAAATACACATTGGAAGTCGGCCTGACTGAGTTCAGGGTATTGGGTATTATCGTTTGTAGGGTATCTTCTCAAAAAAGGGGGGTAAAACATTCGTGCGTAGCGTTTCCACCCCCACCTATAGGGGTCTCGCATGAATAAGCCGTGCCTGTGGGGGTAGAAAGTCTTTGGAACAAACATTCACCCCGAATTATTGAGAAGATACTTTGTAGGGGTCATGGCATCCTCCGGTTATGGTATGATAACCACCAAAGATACCTGGCTCCCGCTTTCTGCACAACTCTCAGTATACTACCTACACACCTCGAACACACTCCTCTCAGTTCATTGTGTGCGTGGCTCACGGGTTGTGCCGCAAGCAGCAGAGAGCAAGCTTGACCATCGCCCTGAGGCGCAGACCTGGCGCATACACAATGTGGTCGTGCTCCAAGAGATGGGAGGATGAAGATGCATTTCTTGGCGGGACCTGTGTCAGTTCTTAAGGATGGGCAAATGAGGAGGTACCCGTGGCGGATAGATATGTCTTGGGGTGTGGCCTTTCGGGGCTGATCTTTGCTTTCTATAATCGGGATTTCGTAGTAATATCTCCCGATATAGGAGGCAAGTTGAAGCATGATTTCATGTCGTCCACAATACTCCTACATGATGCACCAGAGACCCAGGATCTGTTGAGGGATCTGGGTTTTCGATTGGAGCCAGAGGCTCACATAGTCAGGTACTACCAGCAGGGGCGTTTCCTTGATTCTCCTTCTACTGGTGTCTACGAGCTTGTGGCGAGGAAGAAGCTGACGAAGTGGGACAAACTACCGGTCCTTAACACAGAGGTTTTCCCTGCTCTCGATCGACCACCCACTACTGAGCCCTACTTGCCAGTGTTCAAGGTTTCTTCATCCGATTTGGTCAAAGCACTCGGCAAGAATATCCACTGGATGCAAGATAGTGTACTCAGAATCACTGACAAAGAGCTGGTGACCGAGAAGCGAAAGAGGCTTCCATATGCAGAGTTGGTGTCGTCGATCACAGCCCCTTTATTCTGGAAGCTTTTCGGTCAAGCCCAGAGAGCAGAAGCCTTTCAATACCTTCCAGCCACCTTCATCAACTCAGAGATCTCACCATTTGGCAACAATAATGAAGACACCTGGGATCTTGTCTACTTCGTTGATCTTGAGATACCGTACACTAGGGTCAACAGGAACCCTCGGACAGGTGAGTACTTGTACGAGTTCAGCGGTCTTATTACGGAGGCACAGTTGGCCAATGTGTGTCCGAACATTGTTGTGAAAGACCGCCTTGAAACCCCTGTAGGGATCATCGTGACCGATCTGAACAACATTCCGCCGCCAGGAGTGCGCTTTGTCGGACGTTTTGCTACTTGGGATCATAGATTGAGGATTCCTGATGTGATCCGAGAGTCGAAGGCGCTCTATGATTTCAGGTCTGTGTGGAACTATCAGAAGGCGTTCAATGCCAACTTCTTCGACTATAACGTTGTGGACTTGGAGCTACAACAGCGGCTGACCAAGGATTTTGTGCTACTGCTCACTGACGAAGCGCACGAGCTCCTCAGTTCAATCAACTGGAAAATGCTACGCTACCTCGATAATCCTGTTGATCGACAACAGGTTCTCGAGGAATGGGTTGACATTTTCAAATACTGGTTGGGGATTGGAAGCATCTGGGGTTTCACCCTTGATGATTTTTTCCGGGAGTTCTGGAGAAAATCGCGTGAGGTCGAAACGCGTTACAGCCCTGATATTCTTGATCGCATTCGTGGCCTAATGTACGGAAAGGGGGACTAGCATGCCACACGATTCCAGTGTGCCACTTAGGAAAAAACCAGCAGATGTGTTAAGGGGGCAAGTCCCGAGAACAACCTTTGTTGATGCGCTGGATGCGGTGACAGTGACGCTTATTCACTGGCCAGATCCTTCTATTGATCTGGCAGCTCATGCGTTCCAGTCTGCTACTTGGGCCGACACTCCCTATCTCCCTGGGAAGGAACCAGATCGGGATGCGGCTGTTGCCAGAGACTTACGTATTCTGGCCTTTGAGAACAAGGGACTACCCTTGTCTTTGGAGCTGTATGACTTCGTTTTCTGTATCTTTGGCATTAGCCGCATAGGGACACATCAGATCGTGAGGAACCGTATTGGTGCAACCTACTCTCAACAGGCGTCTGGCGACAAGGACTGGCGCCATCATCGCGCACTCGTGCCAAGAAGCATTTACTGGAAAAGTACGATCTGGCCGGTTTTTCGACAACAGGTCCTTGAGGCGAAGAGGCTGTACGCGCAGATGCTTGATACGATGGAAATACCTATCCTGGACGCCAGACGTGTTCTTCCACATTGCTTAGAGACGTACATCTACGTGAAATTCAACCTTGTTACGCTAGCCAGCTTTATTAAGAAGCGGGATTGTGTTCAGACGCAGGAGCCTGAGATGGTGATGGTGGCGCGACGCATGCGCGAAGCTGTCACGGCACAGTTCCCACAGATTGCTAGCTTGCTAGAGAACCAGTGTGAGAAGAGCCGTTGCTACTATACGCAATCGGATCAGCAGGTAGGAACATCAATGTTTCTACCAGACTATCATCACGAGTTCAGATACAATGCGGAGAACTTCATCTACCAGCGCACTGTTCATGAGATGATCTACGATCTGCCCCCAGTCGAGCCAGAGACATACGTGGGGTTCGAGAGGATAGACCCCTCCCCCATGGACGGTGAGGACTAGCAATGACAGTCGTATTAGAGACCAACGAGGTCGTAATCCTAGCCTTCGAAGGTCCTGACAAGGTTGGAAAGACCTCTCTGATTGCGGAAGTCAACCGTAAGAGTGACTACAGGTATCTCTGTATCGACAGGTTCCTGGCATCAGCTTGGGTGTACGATCAGCTTTCCGGTAGACGAGAGCGTAGCGAGAAGCTTGGTAGAGTAGAGAGGGACCTAGCAGGACTATCCTCGATGTTGATGGTGACGGTGGTGGTTACCTGTGATAGGAGTGTCCTGGCAGAACGTATTCAAGGACATGATGAGCAAGCCAATGATCGATTGGACGTACTCGATTTGGCAATTGAACTTTTTGAAGAGTACGCTCGTAGCAGAGCAGTGGCTCCCATCATCAAGATTGACACGACACTCAGGTCAATAGACGAAGCGGCTTCGGAAGTCATAGAGAAGGTCAATGAGCTATGTCAGCATTACTAGTCACATTGGTGAAGGAACTGAGAACACGTATAGAAAGTGAAGGTGCAGAAGTAAATGGGACGCTTGAGTTGACGGGCATCAGGCTACCACCATTGCAGGTCCACGTATTGGACTTACTGGAAGAGGAAAACGGGATCAGGGAATACTACGCGGAGCGCAAGATCAACACCCAGGTAATCAGGAGCTTGGAGCACAATCTGTACGAACTCATCTATCGAGGTCTTCGCCAAGCCGTGGAACAGACACTTTACTTCGATAGGACTCAAGACTACACCTCTAGACGATTCGTTTTTTCTACCACAGACTGCATTTCAAATGTGCAGATTCTGTATAGGAACGGGGTGGCAAAGCTGTTTGCTCATATCCGTTCCACCGATGTGGTCAAGCTTCTGCCCTGGGATTTGCTCTTCCTGTGCAAACTGATCAACAGGGTGCTCCAAGAATGCGAGTTCCCCTTGACAGAAGAGAGGGAGGTTGTAGTTACGATAGGATCTGCTCACTACTACTTGACACCGGATTCCATGTACTAGGTGCGACTGTGTGGTTCGAGTGATAGAGACGGCTCTCTGTCTCGCGCGTGCACGGTCGGACGTCGACTCACAATCCGCAGTGCACTGCCAGGTACTCCGGTGGTTCTCCCACGCTGAACAGACCTGAGCTGATCCCTGTCTGCAATGAGTCGGGCTGGACACTAGCGACCAAGTAAAATGAGCTCAGTCTTGGTATTGCTCAACGATCGCCAGACTTTAGAGTTAGACGGGTTCACAGAACGTAGACGCATGCCTTGGCCGGTCAATGCTTATGCTACTCCGAGAGCGGGTATTGACTCGCGGTATTGCGAGCCCAGTACAAGCTGTGACGTCCGTCTGGGGTCCTATAGACTGTGGCTTAACTTGAGGGCATCGGTGTTCTGATGACTGCCGGTCTTGTTCGTCCCCTGACAGGACGGTGTCACTGATTAGTGAATGTCTGCGTCCACTCACGGGGAGCACTTGTGACCCGGGTTCTCTGCGCGATGTCACTTGGGGAAGCGACAGAGGGTCTGCGGGGAACTAAGTGGGGCGACAACACGGTTCTGCGGAGAGTTTGATCTAGCCCCAAGTTCAACCAGTTCAGAAACCGCGTTTGAGGCATGACGCGGTAGGTATAACAGCCCTGCTCTTGAAGTCAGCGGATGATGCGAAATGGGAAGAAACCGCAGCCTATCTACCGGGTTGTGAGTAGGTGATCGTTGTCGGAAGCCTGCCATATCCCGTTGGCGTGTTTCAGGATGGGAGTGAAATTAGTGGTAACGTTGAAACTAGCGCTGCTACTTGGTGGAAGCTCTGTGCTGGGCTCATATCGATGCTGACACGAGGCAACAATGGTCTTGCTGCCAGTGTTGTCGATTGAACAGTTGCCTTGTCGGTTGATCTCGTGTACCATAGTCAGAATGGGTTTGTAGTGTTCAAAAGATGTGGCTTATTGGATGCTGCGCTAACAATGACGGACTCGCAATTTGAACGGGCAGCGGGATTTGTCGGCTGCATGAGTCATCTATTGTGTGTTCTGGAGAGCGGACTGCTACGAATAGTCCCGCCTCTGGGCCAGTGTTTGGGCCACTTCTGGGAAGAAGGGGCACACATCGCCGTCGGGAATGGTCTGAAGAGGCAAGTGTCGGAACCGCGATCGGTGTAGGGATATCGGAGCCTTGCTCCAGCCGTCTCGTGCATGCTGCTATGCGATTCGAGAGGATGTCATCCTGGGAACACGAGACCTTGCTGTCGCGCAAGGCGCCGCTGGACTGGGAAGGATGAGATACGAAGACCTGAAGGACTATACCTCACGCATTCAAAGCTGTCGCTTCTGGACACAAGAAGACCCTCCTTGTGGCAGATCACGAGCTGTCCCTCCGGTAGTAAACGAGATACTCCCTACCCAGAAGTACTTGATTATCAGTTCCGATCCGGCTGCTGATACTGACAAGCAAAGAGACTCTGATACTCCTGCTTCTGATTTCGCATGCCGGTTTCTGGCTTTGCTGTTCCTAGGTGATGACACCTCTGACCGAGCGGAAGTTGCGCTAAGGCATTACTCCACGTTGAGTACTGTTTTCGTCAGAAACTTCTACTGGACTCACTACTGCAAGTGTCATGCGTTTGGGAGACCCAACTCGTTTTGCGCAAGAAACTATCTTAGCCATGAGATTGAACTCGCTCAACCTATAGAGTTGATTGTCTCTTTGGGCTCCAAGCCTGTCGATTTTCTGCTAGGCAAAAGACCTTTGAAGGACCGAGTCTGTAGGGTCCTGGACTATCGGGGTGTTCCGTTAATTGCATCACTCCATCCATCTAAAGACTGGAACACTGGGAGAAGGGACGAATACCAGTTCTACGAAACTTGGAAGCTTGTTAGGGGTAAAATCAGGCTTAGTCCAAGAGACTACCAAGTTCTGAACATGTTGGGGATCAACCTCGCTCTTTGAGTGATTGGATTCGCTATGGCAAACAGACTCTTTTCAGTAATCATACCTACTTACAACAGGGCTTATGTATTATGGAAAGCCCTGCTTAGTGTCGTGAATCAGGACTATTACAATTGGGAAGCAATAGTAGTTGACAACGGGTCCACAGATGACACGTTCAAGCTGGTGAAGGAATTCAAGGAGAAGCGTATCAAGTATATACGTCAAGAGAATCTTGGCCCCTGCATCGCCCGTAACAACGGGCTGAAGGAAGCAAGGGGTGACTTCGTGTGCTACTTGGATAGTGATAATGAATTTCGGAGCGATTACCTGTACTATCTCAATGAGCATTTAGATTTCAGGCCCAATGCCCGATTTGGGATCTGCAACCAGAATGTGAGGTGGGAACTCTATGATGATGATTGGGATCTAGTTGCATTCGCTGAGGAGTCTTCATCGTTTGGGGATGAAATCAGTCTTGAGCAGCTGATAGAGAGATCAAAGCGCTTCGATGCCAATAGTCTATTCCACGTGAACGTCCCACAGATTGCGTGGGAGCCTAGGGTGAAGTATCTGCATGACTGGGAACTGATGATCAGGCTAGCGAAGGAGTTCCCAGAGGGTTTCATGTACATTCCTCTGTCACTGGTGAAATACTACTCAAGGTATGGGAAGGATGGAATGTGTGCGAACGTTACCTACCGTGAGTGGCAAGAGGACTACATCGCAATCTGGGAGTTGCATAGGGCCAGCAAGATGAGGCCGAGTGACGAGTGGTTCAAGGAGAAGATCAGGAAGTATGATGTGCTGATAGCTGAGTCTGGCGGAGATGATGTAGGGCATAGGGTAGAAAGAGTCTTTGGAAGGAGGCGCTGAAGCTGGCACATTCGCATCCTGCGCCTGCCCAGGAACCTGGGGCCTGAATCCTATACTCTACTCGCAAACGAAAAAGGCTGTAGGTCAGCCGTACCTACGGGCGCTCATTGATACCATCTGGGCGTAGTATGGTTGCTTCTGTGCCGAATCGCTCATTTGCTAAGCCCTGAGTGAGGAGCGATACGCGAACAAGAATCAACCTGGCCTCCATTCACAACATCATCTCCGCCAGCTCCCTCACAGCCGTCGTGAAGTCACACTTCTGCCACTTCATCTAGAAATCAATCAACGATCCCCCACCGCAGCCGGCAAAGCAGTGCCAGTAGTTGCCCTCGGCGTTCACCCCAAAGCTCGGGTGGTGGTCGTCGTGGAAGGGGCACAGGCCGATCTCGCCACTTGCCGTCGGTTTCAAATCCACGTACTGGCTGACGAACTCCAGTACCTTCACCCTGGCCTTGATCCTTTCTGAAACCGTGCCCGTGAGCTCTTCTGGCGGCTCTGTAGATGGTGCCACCGGCTGAGGCGGCACAAATGACCGGTAAGCCTCGAAAGCGGCCTGTGGAACGGCCTCAAGGGCTCTCAGAGCATAAATCTGCTCGCGTAAGGTCGGCGCCAAAGGGGACCCGTCCGCAGTGTAGAAGCCGTAACAGCGGCCTGTCAGCCGGTGCACGCCAAAAGGCATGCGGATCAGGGAGCCAGGCCCATCTGCCAGCCCATCCTGTTTCGGGAACAGCTCCACCTCCTCGATCTGGTGAGCTCTCAGCAACCCCAGGCCAAAGGCCCGGACCTCGCTTCTGGCCACTGCCTGGGCCAGAAACAGCCACAGGTGGCCACCGTGGCGGCTTCTCTCCAGATACGCGGGAACACCCTCACCGCCAGCCCTCTGGCCAGGTGTCCCAGGCGCTCCCAGCCCTGCGGATCGTCTGCATCCAGGACCAGAAACCGCGCCCTGCCCTCCTGGTTGAGGAGATAGGTGCCCAAGGTGACCTCACCCCGCAGGTGGCTTCCGGGATGGTACATTCTGGCCGCACATCGCTGGCACATTTTGGGTAAACAAGGCTGGCACATTTTGGGTGCACATTGCCGGTACATTTTGGGTGAAAACACCTGGCACAACTTAGGTGAACAGACCTGGTACATTTTAACCCGACTAATGACAACCCCTCCTGGGAGAAATAAACGAAGGGGTTGCCCGCGCCGGGGATCGGCTCTAGCGTGGTATCCGCGACGATAGCGCCCTGTCCGGTGTCCTCGAAGCCGGTAATGGCAGCCATCCAGAAGGCGTCGAGGTTCTCGGCGATCCAGCCAAGATCGGCCTGGCGCTCTCGCAGCGCCTAGTCTGGTATGTCACGGTTTTCGGGTGTCATAGGGAAAAGGCGTCAAGCCGAAGCTCAAAGTTGCTGCGGCCTGAGACCTATCATTGTGCAAGTGGGTAGTAGCACATTGGAGATCCGATTTCAACCGCTCTAGAGGGAACTCTAATCTGCCAAAGGACTTGCGTAGAATGAGGAGGGGAGTATACTATCCAGTTAGTAGCTACTTTTCTCCGTCCCACTGTGGTGGCAGTAAAGAACCAAAGTCTTATATGCCAAAACGATCGTTGCTCTTTACATTGCAGAGCAGACTACTAGAATGATGGAACGGTACTTCTAGGAGCATCTCGAAGTGCTATCATCAATCCCTTGCGCAGCTGTCTCATACGGGTTTGTCATCGACGGCCTCGGCGCCCACAGCAGCCGCACTATTATGCTGAAGGAATTGGGGCTGCTGCTCGCTGCCTGTTCCCCAGCTACCGGTGTAGAAGGATACTGTTCAGCCATCCTCAATGAGAATGTGCTGCTCAAGCGGACTCAAGCAACCCGCAAGGAATCTATGCGCCGTTTGCGAGAGTTGTATGGGTTGGACCCTGACCTTCTGGTCTTCCGAGCTTTGCGGGAGTTATGGATTCAGATTCCAGAAGCCGATCCTTTACTGGCTCTACTATGCGCAGCGGCCAGAGATCCTATTCTCCGGGCCTCGGCCCCAGTCGTTCTTAATGCTTCCTTGGGGTCTCTTGTCACCGCTCATATAATCTCAAGGTCGATCGATGACCAGTTCCCTGACAGACTGAATCCCACAACGCTGGCCAACATCGGCCGCCACGCAGCGTCATCATGGACGCAAACTGGGCACCTGCAAGGTCGCAGCAAGAAAGTGCGTTCTGGTGTACAGAGTTATCCAACATCGGTTGCCTACGCGCTGCTTCTTGGACACTTGTGTGGCGTGCGTGGCGAGGCCCTGTTTCACACAATTTGGACATACCTCCTAGATGTTCCAGTCCACACCCTTCGCGAGCATGCGATTCTGGCATCACAGCAGGGGTGGCTTGAGTATCGCCACGCCGGAGATGTCACAGAGATCACTTTTCACCACTTCCTAGGTGAGGAACCCTATGAGCGAGGTAGATGACCTGCTACAGGCCTATGATGAGTTTGTTTCTCTCCCGTGGGACCCTGCTTTGGCTGGCCCTGAAAAGGTGTGGTTCGTAATCTATGACCCTGCCCAAGAACGTCGGCTGCGCTTGCGCATTCCCGAGTTTGAGGTGGCCACCAAGAACGCAGGTCATGGCTGGGCGTTGATTGACCTTACCGACTCATTTGCTGAATGGATGGCGCAGCTCGAGTACAGGGAGGCCTACTTCGAATCCCCTGAGGATATGGAAATGGCGTTGCGGGGGTTCGCCGACCATACGGTTAGTCTGATCACATCCAGATTGACCGCGCCAGAGATGGATGAACAGGCAGTGGTCGCCGTTGCTGGACTGTCATCACTTTTCGGTTTAACGCGGGCCTCAACTGTGCTAGAAGCTGTCAATTCCGCCATCCGTGGGCGATTGCTCGTTTTCTTCCCGGGCAGACACGAGGGCTCCAATTACCGACTGCTGGATGCGCGTGATGGTTGGAGCTACCTGGCGATTCCGATAACTGCCAATGACAGGAAGTGAAGCGACTATGAAGAACCGCGAGCTTTTTCTGCAAGATCCAACTGCTTTCAAGATCCCTAACGAGGGCGTCACAAAGATTTACGAACCCAAGACTGAGCAGCAGTGGACTGTGCTGCACTACGAGCTTTCATCGTTTGTCTGCGAAGGTGAGTACAGAAAAGGACTGGAGCGTGTGCTCGCCACTTTCATAGAAAACCTGAGTCAACCAGAACAACCCGCCGTGTGGATCAGCGGGTTCTATGGAAGTGGTAAATCGCACTTCGTACGTGTGCTGGAGTACCTCTGGAGGGACGTGGAGTTTCCCGATGGCGCCAAAGCGCGTAGTCTGGCCAAGCTTCCTCCCGAAATCGTCAATGCTCTTGCTGAACTGACTGAAGCGGGACAAGACGATGGAGGGCTGTGGTCCGCGGCAGGAACTCTAAGCGCTGCTGCGGAGGGCAGCGTACGGCTCGCCCTGCTGGCGATTGTCTTCCATAGTGCTGGCTTGCCGAACGAGTATCCTCTGGCACGCTTCGTGATTTGGTTGAGACATCAGGGCTATTATGGTGCAGTAACGACCGGCGTGGAAAGCTACGGCAAAGAGTTTGCCGAGGAACTAACCCATCTCTACGTGTCCCCAGTGATTGCCGATAGCCTGTTAGAGGCCTATCCAGGCTTCGCCCGTAGTCCCGCAGATGCTCGCAGCCTACTGAAAGCGCAATTCCCGAAAGTGGATGACATCTCCGACGACGAGTTTCTGGCAACGCTGGAGGATGTCCTGGAGCTTCAATCGGAGACACCGGGGAAACTTCCGCTGACACTGTTGGTCTTTGACGAACTGCAGCAGTTCCTCGGTGAGGACGCAGGACGGACACTACGATTACAGAATGTTATAGAAGCATGTTCCTCCCGGTTCGGCAGCCAGCTGCTCTTTGTGAGCACCGGCCAGGCCGAACTCCAGGCAACCCCGCAGCTTTCCAAGCTTCAAGATCGGTTCACGGTGCCGGTGATGCTGTCCGACACGGATGTAGAGCGTGTAGTGCGCGAGGTTGTGCTACGAAAGGCGCCTGACAAAGTCCAGGCGCTTAACAAGATCCTGGGCAGCGTGCGCGGCGAGATTGATCGCCACTTGGCCGGGACCCGGATAGGCCCGACCGCGGCAGATAACAAGTTCCTGGTGCCAGATTATCCATTGCTGCCTGTTCGCCGACGTTTCTGGGAGCGCCTTCTTCGAGCTATCGATCCCTCGGGTACAAAGGGTCAGCTACGCACACAGCTACGTGTCGTCCACGAAGCGACGCGAGAGGTGGCTGATCGCTCGGTGGGAACTGTAGTGCCAGCTGATATGATCTACGACCAGCAAAAGTCCAGCATGTTGCAGAGTGGTATTCTGCTGCGTGATCTGGCGACTACCATTGAGCAGCAGAACGACGGCACACCTGATGGTGTATTGCGCTCTCGTCTCTGCGCCACGATTTTCCTGATCGGCCGGTTGCCTACAGAAGGCGTGGCCGCAACCGGCGTGCGAGCGACGGCTGATACACTGGCTGATCTCTTGGTAGAGGACTTGACTGCTGGGAGCGCTGCTCTGCGCCAGCGGATTCCCGGGTTGTTGGAGGAACTGGTTGATGCGGGTACGCTGATGCTGGTGGGCGATGAGTACCGCCTCCAGACCCACGAGAGCGCTGAGTGGGAGGGGGACTACCGCAAGCGCTTTGCTCGCATCCGAGCGGATGACAGCCGCATAGCCAGCGATCGTAGCACCGAACTACGTACTGCGGCGGCGGCGGCGCTGAAAGGCATCACGCTGACGCAGGGCATCACAAAGACACCGCGCAAGTTCGAGCTGTACTTTGGGTTGGACGAACCCAGAGCCGATACCCCCAGTGTACCGGTCTGGATACGCGATGAGTGGACGGTCTCGGAGAAGGTAGTTCGTGAGGAGGCTCAGTCCGCCGGGACCGAAAGCCCGGTTGTCTTAGTACTGCTCTCCCGGCGGGAGTCTGACGCGCTGCGGGACGCCCTCGCCAGTCACGCAGCAGCCAAAGAGTGCCTGGAACAGAGACCGGTCCCTGCTACACCGGAGGGTATGGAAGCCCGCCTTGCCATGCAATCGCGCATGGAGATGGAGCGGGCAAATCTGGATACGATCGTCACCAATGTGGTGGAAAACAGTCGTGTGTACCAGGGTGGTGGTAATGAGGTGGTGGAAGGATCGTTCGTGGACTCGGTGCGCACTGCGGTGGAAGCGGCCCTGGCGCGCCTCTTCCCCAAGTTCGACCTGGCAGATGTCCAGGGCTGGGGGCAGGTGGTGAAACGGGCTCAGGAGGGGGCGGCTGATGCGCTCTCGGCGATCAAGTACACCGGAGATGTAGATAAGCATCCTGTTTGCCAGGATGTGCGTACTTGTCTCAAGGACGGTGGGAAGAAGGGCAGTGAGATTCGCAAGCGCTTCACTGGCGCGATCTACGGCTGGCCTCAGGATGCTGTGGACGGTGCCTTGCTGGCCTTGCTGGCGGGCGGGTATGTGCGTGCTGCCCAGAACGGCCAACCTATTGCTGCATCCCAGATCATCCAGTCCCAGATCGGGATCACCCAGTTCTACTACGAAGGGGTCACCATCACGGCAACACAACGCATTGCTGTACGCAAGCTGCTTAGTAACTTGGGCGTACCCCTTGAGTCCGGCGAAGAGGTTGAGGCTGTTCCTGAGATGTTGCGGCTACTGGCTAAACAGGTCGATGCAACCGGAGGTCCACCGCCGCTGCCAGAGAAACCCGCAACGCCCATGCTTGACGGACTGTGTGCCTTGAGCGGCAATCAGCAGTTTGTGGCAGTGTACGAGGTGCTGGATTACCTACTTGCTGCGTCTCAAGGGTGGCTCAAGACGCGGAGGAAGATCGAACAGCGCCTGCCGCGTTGGGATTTGCTCCACCGGCTACTCCGCCATGCCGAATCACTGCCGGTGGCTGAGGAGATCAAGTCGCAAGCAGATGCTGTGCACGAGCAGCGAGCACTGCTGGATGACCCCGATCCTGTTGCACCGCTCATCGGTCGTCTGACCGACGAATTGCGTGCCGCGTTGCATACGGCGCGCGAGCACTTGCAGGGGGCCTATGAACAGGAGATGGACCAACTGGAGGCCACCCAGGAATGGCAGGCGATTGGAGAGGACGACCGCCAGGCAATCCTTGGCGATGTGCCCGGTATCCCAGATATCGAGGTGGGCACAGAGCAGGCGATCCTCGCTACGTTGGATGAGACACCCCTTGGTGCCTGGTCAGATCAGACTGCGGCACTGCCTTTCCGATCTGCGCAGGCTCGTCTGCGGGCGGCACGCCTGCTAGAACCCGAGGCTGTACGATTGAAGCCCAGACCCGCCACGCTCAAGACGCCGGAAGAGGTTGACGCCTACCTTGACGAGCTGCGGGCAGAGATTATGCAGCACATTGACGCTGGCAACCCGGTAGTACTGTAAGTATTTTGGCTGCGGAGGACGCGGGGAGTGTGAACCGGAACTCTGCGTCCTTGCACTGAGCCCCTGGAGGGAGACTAGCATGGCCTCGCTTCCTGAGGAGTTGTTCACCATAGTTGAGAAGGCAGTGCTGGAGGCCCGTGCTTGTGCCGAGCACTCGGCACAGGCCGCGATCACCACCCTGGCGGTAAATCGTCCCGAGCCCTTCTCTTCGCTTAGCTCTGCGCAGCGCCGCCTGCGCAACGCGCTGCGCGCCCGTGCCCGCCAATTGGGCGACGGCAACTTCCACCGCGGGCTCCCCTGGCTGGTGGAGGAGATTGCCTACCAGCACTGGCACCAGATGCTTTTCGCCCGGTTCCTGGCGGAGAATGGGCTGCTGATGCATCCTACCGGTGTCCCGGTGACGCTGCAGGACTGTGCAGAACTGGCAAGGGAAGAGGGCGACCCCGACGAGTGGTCGACGGCAGCACGGTATGCCAGCAAGATGCTGCCAGGTATCTTCCGCACCGACGACCCAGTGATGCAGGTACGCTTTGCCCCCGAGGGCCGTTTGAAAGTCGAACGTATCCTCAGCGATCTGCCGGCGGTCGTCTTCACCGCCGATGACGCATTGGGATGGATGTACCAGTTCTGGCAGTCCAAGAAGAAGGACGAGGTGAACGCCAGCGAGCGCAAGATCGGCGGGACGGACATCGCACCGGTGACGCAGCTCTTCACCGAGGACTATATGGTGCGCTTCCTATTGGAGAATTCGCTGGGCGCCTGGTGGGCGGCCCGCCACCCCGAAAGCCCACTGGTGAAGACGTTTACCTATCTGCGTTTCAGGGAGGACGGCACGCCAGCCGCGGGGACGTTCCCTGGCTGGCCGGACCGTGCTGCCAAGATCACGATGATGGATCCCTGTGGCGGTTCTGGGCACTTTCTCGCAGCGGGCCTGGAGATGCTAACCCGGATGCGGATGGAAGAGGAAGGGCTTGGAGAGGCAGCAGCTGCCGATGCCGTGCTGCGCGACAATCTCTTTGGCTTGGAAATAGACCCGCGCTGCACGCAGATCGCGGCTTTTACCCTGGCCTTGGCAGCGTGGAAGATGGGAGGCTACCGCGAGTTACCTGTGCCCAACGTCGCCTGTTCCGGTATCCCGGTAGAAGGACAATTGAGGACATGGACCAAGCTAGCCGGTGATGATGCCAACTTGCGCGCGACGTTAGAACGGTTGTATCACCTGTTCCGCAATGCTCCTGACTTAGGTAGCCTGATCAACCCGGCCGATGTGCCCCCGGAAGAGCAGATGTTTGCCCCGGACTTTGACCAGGTAGAGCCACTGTTGGAGAATGCGCTGGCAAAGGAGCACGATAGCGAAGATCCGGTAGGTGAGGTCTTCGGCGCAGCAGCACAAGGGGTGCTGAAGGCAGGGCGCTTGCTGACCAGGCAATATACTCTAGTTGCAACTAATGTACCCTATCTATCAAGAGGAAGCCAAGCTCGGACGGTGGCTGACTTCTGCGAGACCAATTATCGCAGAGCCAAGGCTGACCTAGCTACCGTGTTCGTGGAACGCTGCGAGGCTTACTGCGTCCCAGATGGTACAGTTGCGCTTGTAACACCGCAGAACTGGTTCTATCAGCCAGTTTACGAGGAGTTTCGCAGATTTCAGCTTGGCAGCCTTAAATGGAATATGGTAGGACGCTTGGGACCCCGCGCGTTCCGGACCATTAGCGGCGAAATCGTCAACGTGGCTCTTCTGTTGATGACCTGCTCTGCGCCTCACAGGCCACATACGGTTGACACGATTGATGCTTACAGGTTGGCTACACCTGCCGAAAAGGCGAAATCTCTACGTGCATCGCCTCTGACCAAGATGGAGCAACTAGCTCAGTTGCGCAACCCAGATGCGCGCATTACCCTGGGGGAAATAGAAGAAGGCGCGATGCTGAGCAAATATGCATCCACCTACCAAGGCATAAAGACTGGTGATGATCCTCGGTACAAACGTTGTTTTTGGGAGATACGGGATATCACTGATCGTTGGCGCTTCTATCAGAGTTCAGTTGAGCGTTCAGTTCCCTTTGGTGGTTTGGAGCACATTATTGACTGGCTTCATGATGGATACGACCTGGCTCGACATCAAGGTGTTCAAGCTTGGGGGAAACTCGGTGTAGCCGTGAGTCAGACAGGGAAAATCGCTTGTTCGCTGTATTATGGCGACATCTTTGACAGCAACATCTCCCCGATAATCTTGGATGATGCGGCAAATCTGTGCGCCCTTTGGAGCTATTGCCTATCATCTGATTTCCCGGAAAGTGTACGTCAGATTGACCAGTCTCTCAAAGTCACCAACTCTTCGGTCGTCAAAGTTCCCTTTGACCTTGAACATTGGCAAGAAGTGGCTGATGCTGCTGGCCCGCTGCCCAAGCCATACTCGAACGACCCAACTCAATGGCTATTCAATGGCCATCCTGTTGGCTCCACCGAGTCACTCCAGGTGGCAGTAGCGCGTTTGCTGGGGTATCATTGGCCCCAGCAGAAGCCAGATGATCTGGATGTATACGCTGTAGATGGGATTCTCTGTCTACCGCCGGTCGCTGGAGAACCGCCTGCTGCTGAACGCCTGCGCGCCTTGCTGGCAGCAGCCTACGGAGAGGATTGGTCATCCACCCGTCAACAGGAACTGCTGGCGGCAGTAGGCCTCTCCGGCAAGGACCTGGACGAATGGCTGCAGGATGGCTTATTCGTCCAGCACTGCAAGCTGTTCCACAACTGTCCCTTCATCTGGCACATCTGGGATGGACGCAGGGACGGTTTTTCGGCGTTGGTCAATTATCACAAGCTGGATGCTGCGCAACTCGACAAGCTGATCTACACTTACCTGGGAGCGTGGATCAGGGCACAGCGCCGACGGCGCGACGCGGGAGAATCCGGCGCCGAGGGGCGGCTGGTGGCGGCGCTCGAACTGCAGGAGAAGCTCAAGGCGATCCAGGAGGGAGAGCCACCGTACGACATCTACGTGCGCTGGAAGCCACTGCATGAGCAGCCCATCGGTTGGAACCCAGACCTGAACGACGGTGTGCGGCTTAACATCCGTCCGTTCGTCATCGCCGGTGTGTTGCGGCGCAAGTTCACGATACACTGGCGCAAAGACCGAGGCAAGAACCCGGACGGTAGCCAGCGCATCAACGATCTCCACATCACCGTCGTGGAGAAGCGAGCAGCCCGGAAGGAACACGCCAAGAGTGGGGAATAGACTCTCTTAGGAGGGGAACGGAAGTAGACCTCAGATGACCACCCCTGTGACTTTCTTAGACGCCCTGGTGGATGCATTGCGACAGGCGGGAATCTACAACAGAAACGATCAAGTCCCGCCGGCGGCAGTGCTGTGGCCCGACAAGGAGCGTCAGTGGGAGGCGCTCGCCCCTCTTCTACGCGAGCGGCTGCCATTGCTCACTCTCGGATCCTACGACCCGGACCAGCGTACCGGGCCGGCCTACTGGCTCCGCTGCATGATCGCTCGCACCCTGCCGGGAGACACACTACCTGAAGACGCGACACCCATCATCTACCTGCCCGGTATCAGCAGGCAGGAGATCCGGGCAGTGGAAGAATGTCCCAAGACCCTACAGCCGCTGGCCGAGTTGCAGTATCGGGGAGTTCTGTGGACCCAGCGGAACGGCCGCGATTGGACGATCGCGGCCTTTCTCCAGAGCAGAGATGGTGGCTTGGGGATCGAAGTGGTGGCCGACCAGGCGACAAGAGCAGCGCTCCAGCGTGCATTGGTCAGGCTCGGCGATGAGCCAGTCGCCCGGCTGCACAACGAAGCACCTCTCCGTGCGCCGTTCTTTGACGGACTTCTCACCCCTGACGAACCTCGCAGTCTCCTGCTGTGGCTCAACGATCCGGAAGCATATCGTCAGAGCGTTGCATCAGAGGAGTGGGCCGCGTTCTGCGCGGTCTGTAAGCAGAAGTATGGCTTCGATCCCACGAGGGAAGTGCTTGTCTCTGTAGCCGGGTCGCTCGGTCAGCGGTATGGCGAATGGTACCAAGTTTGGGAGCGGTATGAGGAGGCCCCACATTCTTACCCCCGCATACCTGAATTGCTCCGACAGGCCGGGCCCCAGCAGTTGAGCCTCTTTGAGCGATCTGAGGTGTGGCCACAGAGCAACGAGCAAGAAGAGAGCGACCTGCGGAAGAAGCTAGCTGCGTTGGCTCAGAGCGCTTCCGAGGAGGCGCGTGTCGCGCTCTATGAACTGGAACAACGGCATGGCCCCCGCCGGGGGTGGGTGTGGGCCAGGGTGGGCAAAGCTCCACTCGCAGTGGCGCTCGGGTCTCTAGTAGGGTTAGCGAAGGCCACAGAACACGCTCTGGGCGGTATCACGCTGGAGAATATGGTGGCGGCCTATGCGGATACAGGCTGGCGGGCCGACGCCACAGTCTTGGGGGCTCTTGCCGCCGTGGAGAGCCTGGAGGACGTCAACACTGTCAAGGCTGCGGTCCGGGCTGTCTACCGGCCTTGGCTCGAAGCCGCCGCCCGCGCTTTCCAGCAGCGGGTCAAAGCCGAGGCGCCCGACCAGCATCGGTTTGGTGCTCCGGTCCAGGCTGCAAATGGCACCTGCATCATCTTCAGTGACGCTCTGCGGTACGACGTCGGACAACGTCTCGTGTCTGCACTGGAGGAGCAAGGCTATCGCTGCGAGATTGTCCCGCGATTGGCAGCCCTGCCACCTGTCACCGGTACCGCTAAACCGGCGATTTCGCCAGTGGCAAACCTACTGACAGGAAGACATTCTTCCGGCTTGGCTCCTACAGTGGCGACTACGGGCTCGCAAATCACCGCAGAGAGTCTCCGTAAGCTGTTAATTGATGCTGGTTACCAGGTGCTGAGAGACGACGATGAACTAGGCGACCCTTCCGGTAGAGCCTGGACAGAGATGGGCGCCATTGACGGCTATGGGCACCAGCACGGGTGGAAGGTCGCCCATCATGTCTTAGGTGAACTGCATGCCCTGCAAGATCGGATTGAAGCGCTCCTGGATCTTGGCTGGGCACAAGTGATCGTCGTCACTGACCACGGGTGGTTATTGTTGCCGGGCAATCTGCCAAAGACCAACATCCCCGAACACTTGACCGCAGTGCGCAAGGGGCGTTGCGCCCGTCTCAAGCCCTTGTCCAAGACCGATCACCAGACCATTGACTGGTTCTGGGATGATGGCGTGCGAATAGCTGTGGCTCCCGACATTTGCTGTTACGAAGCAAGTAAGGAATACGAGCACGGCGGGCTTAGCCCACAGGAATGCGTTGTGCCTGTTATCACAGTGACTGCACAGGCGCGGTCACAGCGACCCTAGGTGATCGTCGAAAGGCGATTACGCAGGCTCAAAGTGTTTGACACGTGCAGTACAACGGCCCAGATTATCATAGTGATGGAGGCGTACCCTTGACCCAGTCCAAGCCTCACATCACTGGCACAACTCACACGCTGCCCTTCGACAGGCTTTCACCGCGCGAGTTTGAGCGGCTGTGTCTATGGCTCGTCAAGCGCGAGGGATACGAACGCGCCGAGCACCCGGGTGCGGCGGGCAGTGAACAGGGCCGCGATATAATCGCCTGGCATGACGGCGAGCTGTGGGCTTTTCAGTGCAAGCGAGTGCGGAGCTTTGGTCCCAACGACGCGCTGAAGGAAGTCGAGAAGATACTGGCCCTGCCGGAGGGCGAGCGCCCAGTGGGGTTAGTGTTCATTGTCACCTGCGACGTTTCGGCCAACACTCGCCAGCAGGTACATGGACAATGCGCAGGGGAAATGGAGTGTAGCTTCTGGGCTGGGACCGAACTCGATGAGAAGGTGAAGCAGCACCGAGATATTGTGGAAGAGTTCTTCCGAGTCAGCACAATCGGCCATGTCACCAGGATCGGCAGAATAATAGTTCAGTTCGTCGATGAGAGAGTTCTCAAACGGCAAAGCTTGGAGCAACGGGCAGGACTGGCCCTGCTGGGATTCTTGGTGCTAGCCTTAGGAATAGGGACAACATACTTTCTCTACCGGTCTCTGGGCCCTCAATCAACTGGCCGCATGACTGGCGATTTCCGTATCGCTGTTGCTGGCTTTGTCCAGAATGGACAGTCTGACGACCCAGGAATCGGGGCTGGACTTGCACAGGGTCTTTATCTACGATTAGTGCAAACATATAACGAGATTGATCCAGGTTTCACGGTCACGATTTGGGGACCCGATCAGATTGGTATGATCAAGGGCCAGAATCGTGATGAAAGGGCAGACTCAGCAGCACAAATCGCCAAAAAAGTCGGTGCAGATGTAGTCGTGTACGGGATGATTGACATTGGCGATGTTATTTGTCAGGTGTCTCCCGAGTTTTATGTGTCAATCGGGAACTTCTATCAGGCAGGGGAAATCACTGGACAACACGAGCTTGGTGAACCGATTATCATCGCGGGGCGAGGCAATATAGCTGACCGCATTGAAGTGAGCAGTGAACTAACTTCCCGTGTCCAGGCGCTTTCCTGTATTACCGTTGGTCTAGCATACTACTCGATTCAGGATTTTTCAGAGGCGCTTGACAGCTTTCGGCTTGCTGAAGATATTGAAGGGTGGGGGGATGGTGAAGGCCGACAAGTGTTATATCTTCTTATTGGCAACGCCGCTATCAAGAGTGATGACTTTGGCACAGCGGAAGTATACTATCGGAGGTCGCTGGAGCTTGATCCTGCCTACGCTCGCGGATATCTGGGGCTGGCGGACCTGTACTATAGAAGGGCTCTGCAGCCTTTTGAAGAAACGATGGATCCTGCTGAAACGGATCTGGGACTGATATCTCTGGCGATTGCGACATATGAGCAAGCAACCAGAATTGCCCGCCAACCGCCACTTGCCGACATTTCAACGAAGGCCCACTTTGGATTGGGACAATCCTATTTCATGCGCGTTTACGCAGGTGAAGAGAGGGCGTTTGACCCAGCCATTGCAGAGTTCAAAGCTGTTATAGAGGAGTATGCGGGTGGATCCAACCCCCGGGTGACCGAACTAGCGGCCGAGTCTCATGCACGGCTAGGTCTGATTTACGACTTGTCCGGTCGGCCTGATCTGGCTGTCGAGAGCTATCAAACAGCCGCATTGCTTCTGAGGGACAATCCAGACAGACGATACCTTTATGAAGAGAGGGCACGGGCTATCTTGGAGAATACTCAGTAACCAGTTGCTGCAGTGAGCCGTGCGGCGAGAGTTATTGGGTTAACTGGAAGAAACCAAGCACAGGCATAGCACCTCATTGGCGCAATGACAACAGTGCTGTGCCAAAACGAACGGAGGAGAAATACTATGAAGACTAACCTGATCGTGTTTCTCATATTAGCAGTGGTTGCTACTATTACCGCCTGTGTCGGTGGCGATAGGTCGCCAGACAATGGTGACGCTATAGTTGCTTCGACCCCATCGCAGCCCATGAGCACCCCCCAACCGACACTCACGAAGATCTCAGCCTCAAGTACAACAATAACCAGTTCTCCGAAAATGGTAACGTTCTCATTATCATCCGCGCAACGGACCACTCCCGAAGACGTGCTCCAGGAAGTAGATTACGGAGGCGGCGGAGCTATGGTTGATTGCACAGGTAGCTTTGAGCACCCAGTTGTAGAATATGCCTCATGGTCTTGTTCAGAACTGGGAGTGGAATCAGAGTTGGGATGTACTTATTATGTCTATTCCTGCGGTTGGGAACACGACGAATCAGTCCGCACAACCATAGAGTTTCCTGATGATAGCTCGGTATCTGAAACGCAACTGTATGATGAATATGGAGGTTACTTCTATTACAAGCCTAGTCTGAATGATCCACCTGGCTTGTACACTTTCATATTCGAAGGTGAGAGTGGGAAAGTGCAACACTCCTTCGAGATCGGCAAACCAACAGGATCACGTTTGTATAGGGACGAAGACGGTCTGATTCTGTATAACTTCGAGCCTGGCGAGCGTGTTCGCGTATTTGCATATAAACGGGGAGAGGCTGAGGTGGCCCTCCTTGAGGCCTGGCAGGAGTTTCAGATAGACTCCAGTGGACAGCTTATCGTGCAGTTACAGACGGGTTTCGAAGGTTACATATACATCGTTCTGGGGGATGTTTCGGGTGAGCACAAGTTTAGAGGTGTTGGGAGTATACTGAAGCCGCTTTATCTCCTAGTAGAAGGTTTCGCTGGAGACCTATGTGAGTTGTACGCAAGCTATCCACCTGATTACGACAGCTCAACGCAAGTAGCATCGGGCACGCGCATGGAGGTAATTGGCACCGAAATAGGCACTAGTGGAAGATGGTGGCATGTTCGTCTCAGCGACGGGATGGTAGGCTGGGTTCCCGATTGGCATGTTGAACGCATACCAGTGTCTTCTTCGGCTTCTGCCCACGGAGGAGGCTCGCAAGAATGCCCCGGCGCACCGCCACAGCAGATCAGTATTGGTGGTAGAGCATGGGTATGCACTGCATACGATCGGTTAGTCGTACATAGTGCGCCACGTCGCAGCAGTTCTGAAGTCACCCGCCTTGAGCCGAGCACTTATGTCACAGTCGTTGGTGGTCCAACTTGTACGGATGGTTGGTCGTGGTGGGAGATTCGGACTGATTCCGGGTCAGTCGGATGGGTCGCTGAAGGGGGTGACAACGTTGACCAGTATTTCATATGCCCTGCAGAATAGGAAGTGTTCCTCTCAAGTGTGGATTCGTATTCGAGCACCTCGTACATGTCCTTATAAGACCAGCCCTGCATCACCCTCCGTATGATCGTCCACAGGTCTCCCAACATTGCTGGCCAGGGCAACCCCAATAGAACGGCTATCAGCTTGTCAAAGAGGCTCTAGTCATCGTTGCATTTCTCATCCGCCATCTGCGGCTATACTCTCACGCTGCGATGCTGTTTGTCAAGCGGCTTCCTGGTGAGTTGGGAAAGAACGAGCAGGTAATCATCTCTCCGTTACCCCTGCGCGAACTTGCATACGCGGCTGGGGTAGGGTACAATCGAGGACAAAGGACAGCGCGTACGCCAGTTTGGGCCAGCCAGGCTGGACGGCCCACGACCCACATAGGCCAGGGTGCAGAAGGTGTTGGGATCGGGGCAATTGAATGACACTGACGCGGCCGCTGCGCCGCAGTAGAACCGGCCGCCCAGGGCACCTTCCAGCACCGGCTGCTCCAGGCCGGGTAGGAGGCTAGTATGGAGGAAGATAGGACAAGGGAACAACTGCTGGCGGCCGAGCGGGCCCAGGCCCGGCGACAGGCCGCCCTGTTCCGGCTGAGCGCGGAGCTCGCCGCCGCGCTTGACGAGGCCGACGTGTGCTGACGTGTGGTCAGGGGATTGCGGGAGACCCTGGGCTACGGCATCGTGGTACTCTTTCTCCTGGACGAGGCCACGGGCGATCGCATCGTGGCGGCCCACGTCGGCTATGAAGAGCTTCCCGGCTTCGAGGGGCTTCCGGACCGCATAAGCCCCGGGAAGGGACTGAGCAAACTTCCGCTCTTGATGGCCAACTTCACTACACGCCAGACGTGAGGCGGGAGCCGCGCTACTACCCCGGCGCGTGGGGCTCCCAGGTGGACGTGCCGATTCGCATCGGCGGACAGGTGCTGGCCGTGCTGTTGGCCGAAAACAGGGAGACGAACGCATTCAACCAGGACGATTTTGTTGAAACCGTCCAGAGAGACGTCCGGCGATTTCTACGACTTTCATCTCCTGCCGGATGGGCGATTGGGCATCCTGGTGGCAGACGTGGTGGACAAAGGGGCAGGAGCGGCGTTGTTCATGGCCTTGAGCTGGATCCTCATCCGCACCTATACTGCGGAACACCCTGCGCAAC
>Ga0307378_10002270_pt1 | contig 29813 bp, 19 predicted proteins | sample UN1MG_FD_202238 | JGI IMG/M metagenome (GOLD analysis project Ga0307378, IMG submission 202238) | Soil microbial communities from Risofladan, Vaasa, Finland - UN-1 | ecosystem: Environmental > Terrestrial > Soil > Coastal area > Acid sulfate soil | place: Finland: Risofladan, Vaasa | collected... | reverse complement strand
GAACGCCAGCCCACCCACCACGGCGACGACCACGGCCAGAATCGCAACACACGCGATGAAAGCGGGTCGCTTGATGAGAGGCCGTTTTCCCTTGTGGTTCGTGTCGACCGGAGGGGGCCCGCCGTCCACCTTCGCATGCATCATGAGCGGAGATCGACCGGCCGGAGGCTGTTCTGTCTGGAGAGAAACGTCATACGCCCGCGCATTAGACATGGAAACACCCGTAGATTTCTTTCGAAGTAAAACGACGTGCGGTACCGTGCTCGATGGGGAAAGGAGTCGGGAAGGTCAGTCGATCGCGTCGGTGGTCGCCGGGTCGCCGCCCTCGTGCTTGCGAAGCCAGATTTCCCGGCGATCGACGGAGACGTCGTGCGGCGCGTCGATCGCCAAGCGGACGCGATGGCGGTCGACGCGGTCGACGGTCACGCGAATCCGTTGTCCGATGACAATCGACTCGCCTCGCTTTCTCGATAGGATCAACACGGCCTTCTCCTTGTTTCGCCAAGGTGTCCCCTCAAGCCTTCGCTGCCACGCCGTGGAGGAAGACGTCGATCAGACTGCCGACCGATTCGTCGACCGGCCGCTCCTCGCCCAAAGCAAGCTGTTGTTCGACGCTGACCATCACCGCCCCGAAGAACATCTCGGCGGCGCGGCTCACGTCGAACGGCCGGAACGCGCCCTCCTCGATGCCCTGCCGGAAGATCGTGCGGAGCATCCCAATCGCCTCCTCCCGATTGCCCCGTTCGCGGGGATCGTGGAGACGCCGTGTGGCGGGGTCGTTGAGCAGGAAGTCGAACAACCCCCGGTTCCTGGCCAACAGCGCGAACCAGACGCGAAGGCACGATTCCAGCTTCTTGACCGCGGGAATGGGCATGGCGAGGATCTCACGCTCTGCCCGCTTGGCTGGCTCCATGGTCTTCTCGAAGATGAAACGGACCAGCTCCTCCTTGTTGCGGAAATAGTTGTAGAGGCTCCCCTTGGCGACCCCCGCGACCTCCGCGACGCGGTCCATGGTCAGCCCTTCGATTCCGTGCTGACCGAGCACCTCGATCGCGGCCTCGTAGATGCCGTCCTTCATCGCCGAAGCGACCAGGTCTCGGCAACGCTCGGTAAGTCGCGTCATGATCCGCCTCCCGCTCGGATGACCAGTAAGTTCCCCGAACTGTCCTAATCGTCATCTCCGTGTACGATCAGTCGATTATTCTGACTGAGCAGTCATCAGTCAAGGCCCGGCAGTCGAAAAAGCGGAATCGGCGGCATTTTGGCGGATAGTCGCCATGAATCACCCGAAAGAGGGTGTTGGAATACAACGCTCGTTTTGGCTGGACGGGATTTGCCGAAATTGACGAGGAAAGAAGTAGAAAATTGGAAACATGATCGCCGGAGAGCGGCTCACCGTCGTCATTCACGGAGGACCCGATGGATCGGAAACCGAACGCGTGCCAGCATTCCGCTCTTTTGAGGGGTGCATGCGTCGGTCGGTTCGCCAAGATACGCGTCTTGCCACGTCCTGCCCTGCGTGCCTTGGGGGTCGCCCTGGCCCTCGCGCTGCTGGCAACCGGCTGCACGACCGGCCCCGGGGAGTGGATCCGCAATGGGTTCAAGGTCGGGCCCAACTACTGCCGGCCCCGCGCGCCGGTCGCCGACCAGTGGATCGATACCGAGGACCCGCATGTCCAGGCGCAAGCGGCCGACTACGGCCATTGGTGGGGCGTGTTCGACGATCCCGTCCTGAATGAATTGGTCGAGGCGGCCTACGAGCAGAACCTGCCGCTGAAGATCGCCGGAATGCGCATTTTGGAGGCCCGGGCCCAGCTCGGCAGGGCCACGGGCGATCTGTTTCCCCAACGGCAAGAGATGTTCGGGGTTTTCGCCCGCAACGAATTGAGCCACAACTCCTACCCGTTCGGGCAATTCCCGTTGCCAAAGTGGGAATACGACTTCTGGTCGCTTGGCCTCGGGAACAGCCTCAGCCCCGTTTCCTGGGAGCTCGACTTCTGGGGGCGCTTCCGCCGGGGGATCGAATCGGCGGAGGCCAACATGAACGCGCAGATCGAGAGCTACGACGACGCGTTGGTCATCCTCCAGGCCGAGGTGGCGGCGACGTACATCCAGGTACGCACGTTGGAGGAGCGGCTCGCGCTGGCCCGCCAGAACGTGGAGCTCCAGAAGAACACCCTCCGCATCACCCAGGATCGCTTCGACCAGGGCGTGGTGAGCGAGTTGGACGTGCAGCAGGCGCGTTCCGTTCTGGGCGCCACCGAATCGCTGATCCCGGTGCTCCAGATGGGCCGCCGCAAGGCCCAGAACCGCCTCTGCACGTTGATGGGCATGCCGCCCCGCGACCTGGAAGCCGAGCTGGGTGGCCCGGGCGCGACCCCCACGACGCCGCCCGAGGTGGCCGTCGGCATTCCGGCCGAGCTGCTCCGGCGCCGGCCCGACGTGCGTCGCGCCGAGCGCGAGGCCGCCGCCCAGTGCGCCCGAATCGGGATCGCCGAAAGCGAGCTGTACCCGCACTTCTCGATCTCGGGCTACATCGCCTTCGACGCCGAGAACTTCGCCGACGTGTTCGATTGGGACAGCATCGCCGGACACGTCGGCCCCAGCTTCCGGTGGAACATCCTCAACTACGGTCGGATCCTGAACGACGTCCGCGTCCAGGAGGCCCGATTCAGCCAGGCCGTGCTGAACTACCAGGAGACGGTTCTGCGGGCGAACGAGGAGGCGGAGAACGCGATCACCTTCTACTTGCGTGAACAGGCCCGCGTCAAGTCGCTCGACCAGAGCACGGCCGCCACCGCCCGGGCCGTCGAGCTGGCCAACATCCAGTACGAGCAGGGGCTGATCGACTTCCAGCGGGTGCTCGACTCGCAGCGGGCGCTGGTCCTTCAGCAGGACACGCTGGCCGAGAGCCGGGGCAACGTGGCTCTGAACCTGATCGGGTTGTACAAGGCCCTCGGCGGCGGATGGGAGATGCGTCTCGAGCCGAATCTCGCTTTGGCGAGCGTTCCGGCGGAGACGCCGTTCGAGGAAGAGCCCCTCCCGGCGGAGCTGGCCCCGATGCCGCCGCCGCTTCCGGCTCCCGGCGACGGCACGGCCGAGGCGCCGTAGCATCCTTCGAGGAGAGTTGCGTCATGAAGCGATTCACCCCCTGGGCGATCGCGCTGTTGGGCGTCGCGCTGGCGGGAGCAGGCGGCGGGCTCGAGCTTCCCGCCGCCCGCGCCGGCGGTGCGGTCGTCGGCTTTGCCGCCGGCTCTGCGGCGTGCGACGCGCTAGGCGGCAAGGCCGCCTCCGGCTGCGGTTGTCGACCGTGCTGGTGTCCGGACGACTATCGCCCCAAGCCCTGCCCGCGTTTCTGTCTTCCGCGCGCGTGCGGCCGCTGTGACGACTACTGTCCGAAGCCCGTCCCGTGCTTTCGCCTGCCACCGACGTGCGGACGCTGCGACGACTATGGCCCCAAGCCCGCTCCGTGCGTCCGTTGGCCGTACGCCCGGCCGGAGTTCTCCAAGTGCCCGCCCCCGTTGCCGTGCGGCCGTTAGTCCGGGTTCTTCATCCGGTGGCGCGGCAGCCTAAGCGGGACGGATTGTAGATTGCACGGCGTAGCAGGGTGCCACGGGCATCTTGCCCGTGCACTGGCGAGACGCCAGTGGCACCCGACCGTGCAGGCTTATCCTTGTCCCGCCTGGGCACCTCGCCTGAGTTCGCTCTTCGGCGGACACGCACGGGAAACGTACCGGCCGCTCCTTGCCTTGGATCGCTCGATCCGAGAGAATGGACTCCGCGGCGGACCAGAGCGAATGTCGGCCGGGCGCCTTCGACGACGCCCCGGTGCTCCATCCAACGATCCTTATGCCCAATGTGTCTTATTCCCGGGAAACACGCGACGACCGACAACGTGGTGGTTCGCAGGGTCGAGGCGGACGAGCTCGATGCCCTGATCGAGCTTTACCAGGATCTGAACCCGGAGGACGTGCCCGGGGCGCCGGATGGCGAGTTGCGCGCCGTGTGGGACGAGGTGTGCGAGAACCCGAGGATGCACTACGTGGCGGCCGAGCTCGACTCGCGGCTGGTGGCCTCGTGTACGCTGATCGTCGTCCCGAACCTGACGCGGCAAGCGCGCCCCTTTGGGCTGATTGAGAACGTCGTGACGCATCGCGACTACCGGCGTCACGGTTTGGGGACGGTTGCCCTGGAGTACGCGCTGGATCTTGCCTGGGACGCCGGCTGCTACAAGGTGATGGTTCTGACCGGTAGGAAGGAGCCGGGAGTGCACCGGTTTTACGAGCGGGCCGGCTTCCACAAGGACGGGAAGACCGGATTCATGGCGCGGCCGCCGGAGAAGGCCGACTGATCATGGCGAGCGAGTCCCACGACAAGTCCGGCCGGGGCGTTTCGAGGCGGGGGGAGACGCCGCGTCGCCGGGCGGCGTCGGTGCCCGCGAGGAGACGGCGACTCACGCTCGACGCCCTGCTGCACCGGCTCTGGTTCGAGCTGCTCAACTTCGCCGAGAGCTACAAGCTCCAGACGCTGGCGATCATCTTCTTCTGGATGTTCGTCGTCTGGATCATCGGGACCAACCTGATCTGGCTGTTCGAACAGTGGGTGCCGCCACCCGCCGGCGAGAAGCCGACCTATTACGGCGCCGAGGAGTATTTCGACACGTATTGGTGGGTGATCAACGCGATCATGAGCGCCGGCGTGGAGGACGCCGCCACGCCGCGGACCGTCGCGGGCAGGACGGTCGCCGTCCTCGTGGTGATCATCGGCATCTGCCTGGTCACGGTGTTCACCGGGAACGTGGTGGCCATCCTCTGGGATCGAATCGCCCGGCGCGACCTGATGCGCGTCAAGCCGCGCATCGCCCACGTGGCGCAGTACGTGGGCCACGTCGTCGTCTGCAATGCGTCGGCCAAGTTCGAGCCGATTTTGTGTCAGATCGTGAACAAGGCGGGCACCGACACCAAGGTCGTGCTGGTCGATCCCAAGGCGGACGAGTACCGCACGGACCGGCGGCCCCTGTTCCATTCCACGTTCGCCGTGGCCGGGAATCCGCAGAGCCTGCGCGTGCTGAAGCTGGCCGACGTGGAGACCGCGGCCTCGCTGGTCGTGCTCACCCCGGACGACCCGGGGCTGTCGTTCCAGGAGCGAGACTACCAGGCGCTGCTGGTGGCCCTGGCCGTGCAGCCGATCGTCGACGTGAACCCGAACTTGCGGATCATCCTGGAGGTCAACCTGAAGAGCACGACGGATTTCGTCGAGATCTTCAACGCCCTGGACAACTACCCGCTCCACATCGAAGCGGTCTGCGCGGCTGATTTCCACGAACGGCTGATCTCGCAGGCCTGTCTGACGCCCGGTCTGTCACACTTCTTCGACCTGCTTCTGACGGTCCCGTCGCGACGCCACAGGCGATCGATGGTCACGCGCCTGTTCGACACCATCTTCCTGCGGGAGGCTCATGAGGAAGAAGCCGCGGCCAGCCCGACGGACATGGGCAACGACGTCTACGCGGTCCCGTTATCCGAGGAGCTCGCCGGCAGGACGTTCCGCGAGCTGCGCCAGGCGATCGAAGAGGCCGACGGCGTGACGCTGATCGGCTATCTGCGGTGGGAGGGAATCGGCGACGGCGTGGGGCTTTTGAAGCCGGCCGTCACGCTCAATCCGTCCCGCCGGCCGGCCGCGCCGGGCCAGCCCGCCCCGATCGATTACCGGCTCCGCGGCGACGACGAGCTGCTCGTGATCGCCCGGCCGGAAGCCTACGCGGCGCTGCGGGACGGACGTCTTCTGAAGGCTCGCGCGGGCCGGCAATCCGCCGTGGATCGCGCAAAGGGCCGAGCCGAAGCCAACGAGACACCGAGCCCGGGCGAGTCGGGCTCTCAAGCCAAGGAGTAAGCCATGGCCGATCAACCGGAACCGAATGAGTCGACCGACGCCGACGCGCCCGTCGTCGAAGACATCGCCGAGAAGCTGCAACGGGGCGGGCACGTGGTGATCTGCAATTGGAACAGCAAGGGCGAAGCGATCATCCGGGAGCTGCACTCCGGAGTGATTCACGACAAGCGCCTGGTGGTGATCGTCACCGACAAGGACTTGCCCAAGCGAATCGGCTCCGCCTGGCGGGGCGTGTTCACCGTCGACGGCAACCCGCTCGAACGGGAGTACCTGCTCCAGGCGATGATCACCAAGGCCCACTCGGCGATCGTCCTGGCCGACGAGGACACCCCCAATCCCGACACGGCCAACTTCATGATCGCCGCCTGCATCGAGCGGATCAATCCGGAGGTCCATACCATCGTCGAGATCTCGGAAAGCTCCTACCTGGAGCACTTCCAGGGCACCGGCGTGGACGAGATGATCTGCATCAATGAGATCGCCGAGAAGATCATCTCGCAGTCGTGTCTGACGCACGGGCTGTCGGCGCTCTATCTGCACCTGCTGACCGCGTCGGAGGAGACCAACGAGATCTACATCCTGCCCGCCCCGGAGGTCACCCACGGGCATGCGTATCGCGACGTTCGCCGGGCGATCGGGACGTTCGAGGGCGAGAGCCTGATTCTGCTCGGGTTTCTCGCGCAGGTCGACGCGATGCAATCGCCGCCCGACTATCGAACGTTCAGCCGCGACGGCAAGCGGATGGCGATGGTCGTCAACCCCACCCAGAACGACGAAAACGCAAACCCCTTCTCGCAAAGCTACGTGATCCGCCCCGGCGACGAGCTGATCCTCATGGCCTACGAAAAGCCGGAACTGCGGGGCTTTGAGGTCACCCCCTCGGCCAAGTAGGGTGCGTGCTTGCACGCACGGGCAGCAGGATAGGGTGTTCGGCGTGCGGGTGCGCGGTGCCGCGCGACGCGTCGGTTCAATTATCCCCTCGTTCCCAGGCTCTGCCTGGGAACGCCCTAACGCGAGGCTCCGCCTCGCCGGGAACGACTTCGGACGTCGAAGAGGGCAGGCAGAGCCTGTCACGCAGTGCGTTCCCAGGCGGAGCCTGGGAACGAGGGGCAGGACTGCTCTTGCGGCCACACGGGCTCAGCAATTCTCGTCGAGGGCCTTCAGCCGGCGCTTGAAGCCCTCGACGATGTCGACCGGGGTCGGGTCGACGCCGCCGGCCAGCGCGAGCTCGTAACCCGCCCATTCGCCGACGAGCATCGTGCGGAAGATCTTCTCCACCAGGCTCGCGCCCTCGATCGGCACCACGTCCGACGACAGCCCGTATTCCGACAGGATCTCCCGGGCAAGGTCGATGCGCTTGAGCACGCAGGGGGAGTCTTCGCCGTCGCGGAGGAAGACGAGGTGGAAGGGGCCGCGGCGCCGGACCCAACCGATCATTTCGTTGTGGTTCAATTCGGGGAAGACGTTCCAGAACGCCGGCGTCTTCGCGTGCTCGTTGATCTTGATCTTGAAGATATGGGCCGCGGTGGCGTATCTCTCGGAAGAGTAGATGACGGGCGTGGCCTGGGAGAGGCCCGGCAGGAGACGCTCGGCGTGCCCGCGGGCCGCGTCGACGAATCCCAACAACGGCTCCTCCAAGGCTTCGATCGCCGCAACCGCGCCCTCTTCCGCCAGCCCGACGCGGTCCAGCAGACCCGCGAGGATGCCGACCGAGTAGCCCGTGGCGCTTCGCGGCTGCATCGTGGGCGGGTCGGCGGGGATGCGGACGAGGGTCACGTTGTGTTTGTCGGCGTCGCGCTGGCTGCGTCTGGCCAGCTCGCCGTCGGCGGTTTTCCCGGTCTCGGGGTCGGTGAAGCTTGGCCGGGTGATCGAGACGATGGGCAGCCCCCGGTCCCGGGCGGCGTCGTAGGCCGAGAGGGACTCTTGGGTGTTGCCGGAGAAGGTCGACGCGACGACCAGCGGATTGTCCAGAAGGAGCGGGTCGGGCAGCCCGTAATCCCGATGGATCTGGATCGGCACGCGCGAGAGCTTCGCCTCGCGCACCAGCGCCCCGGCCATCCAGGAGCCTCCCATCCCGGCCATGAGCACACTGCCAAACGGCCCGCCCCGGACCTTCACGTCCTTGGCAGCCTCGAGGCCGGCACGGAACTGCCTGGGAGACTCAGCGATGACCTTCTCCATGTTCTGCTTATCGAGGGGATGCGCCATTCCGGGGCCGTCCTTTCTATTCGGGGGGTCTGATTCCTCGCGAAACCAATCAGATTACGCGATTCTCGTGCGGTATTCAATGGCATCGGGGGCCCCTGGTGGCGCAATCCGAGCAGCGGAGGGCTCGGAACGCGACGGCGCGCCGTGCGGAACGGGGCTTCCCGCTCGCCCTAACCAATCTCGCGGGCCGAGTCGTCGCCGGGCAGCAGGTCGGCGTAGTATCGGCCCTCGCGGCAGACGACTTCGCCGACCCGGACGCGAAGCGGCCGATGGAAGATCGGCCCCTCGCAGACGAACGAGTGGTACTCGCCGTTTTCGCCGCACGGATCGACGCCCTTGGGCAAATCCGCGAGAAACGCGGCGTCGATCGCCCGGCCGGCGAACGAGGCGGGAAGCTTCTCGCCGTCGACGCAGGTGACGTACGCCTTGAAGCCGAGGCGGATGAACGTCTCGATCAGCTCGGTCGTGTCGCGCTGCCAGATCGGGAACAGGGCCTTCATGCCCAGCCTGGCCAGGTTGTTCTCGCGATAGTCGCGGAGGTCCTGGAGGAAGACGTCGCCGTGCACGACGAGCATCACGCCGGCGTCGCAGTACCGGGCCATGGTGCGGCCCATCAGCTTCGCGTACTCCTCGAACGTGCAGGCGTCGGAAGGGCCCGACGGCAGGTAGAGCTTGTCCAGCGGCAGCCCGATCGCCTCGGCCTGCATCTGGAGCAGCATCTCGCGCACGCCGTGGTGGCTGACGCGGCGGTACGGGTCGGCCACCGTGGTCAGCAGGGCGACGATTTCGTAGCGGTCGCTCTTCCGGAGCTCGTGAAGGGCCAGCGCGCTATCCTTGCCGCCGCTCCAGGAGAAGACGACGCGTTCTCTGTCCGGCATGGTCGCTCGAATCCTTTCGTCGGCCCGGCGAACGGCCCGAAGACCGGTCGCCATGAGGTCTTCGCCGCAGAGCCGAGCTTTCACGCCTTCTCCAGCGCGGTCTGGAGGACCTCGGCCACGGTGCGCAGCGCCTTGATTCGGGCGTGGAGCTTGCAGTTGGCTTCGAGGATGGTCCAGGGGGCGTACGTGGTGCTGGTCCGCTGGAGCATGTCGACGACGGCCACTCGATACCGCTCCCACTTCTCGCGGTTGCGCCAGTCCTCGTCGGTGATCTTCCACTTCTTGTGGAGGTCCTCCTGCCGGGCCTCGAAGCGGCGCAACTGCTCCTCGCGGTCGATGTGCAGCCAGAACTTGACGATCGCCGTGCCGAAGTCGGCAAGCTGGCGCTCGAACTCGTTGATCTCCTGGTACGCCCGCTCCCACTCGTTCTCCGAGCAGAAGCCTTCCACCCGCTCCACCATCAGCCGGCCATACCAGGATCGGTCGAAGATGGTGATGTGGCCGGCCTTGGGCACGTCGCGCCAGAATCGCCAAAGGTAGTGGTGGGCCTTCTCCTCGGGGCTCGGGGCCATCACGGGGACGACCTCGTAGCCGCGGGGATCGAGCCCCCGCGTGAGACGCTTGATGTTGCCCCCCTTCCCCGCCGCGTCCCAACCTTCGTAGACGATCACCGCCGGGACCCGGGCCGCGTACAGCTCGTGCTCGAGCTGGAAGAGACGCTTCTGCAACTCGTCCAGCTCCTCCTCATACGCTTCGCGGGAGAGCGAGAGGCTCAAGTCGACTCGATCGAGGATCGTCTCCTCTCGCGTGGGCGATTGTGGCGGCTCGGGCATCGGCTTCGGCACGGGCTTCGGCTCCGACGCCCGGCGGGCGAGCTCGGCCTCAACGGTCTTCAGGACGGTCTCGAAGACCTTCACGCGGGCGAAGCGGCCCTGGTGGGCTTCGACCACGGTCCAGGGGGCCTGCGCGGTGCTGGTCCGCTGGAGCATCTCTTCGACCACTTCCAGCCACTTGTCGTACTGTCGATGCTGCTTCCATTCCGCCTTGCCGACCTTCCAGGCCGTGGCCTCAACCTGCTCCAGTTCCCGGAACCGCTCCTCTTGCTCGTCCTTGTCGATGTGGAGCCAGAACTTGACCAGCACCGTGCCCGCGTCCGCCAGTTGACGCTCGAACTCCTGGATCTCCTCGTACGCCTGGCGCCACTCGCGCTTCGGCACGAGCCCCTCCGCGCGCGCAACCAACACCCGGCCGTACCACGAACGGTCGAAGATCGCCAACTGGCCCGCGCCGGGCAGGACCCGCCAGAAACGCTGCATCCAGGGATAGAACCTCTCGATCTCGTTGGGCGCCGAGATCGCGTGCACCTTGAACCCGCGGGGGTCCAGCGCCTGCGTCAGCCGATTGATCAGGTTCCCCTTGCCGCTGGCGTCCCACCCCTCGAACACAATCGCCACCGGCACGCCGGCCGCCCGGGCCGCACGCTGACACGCCCCCAGGCGGACCTCCAATTCCGGGAACACGTCCCGGTATCGCTCCTTGGAGATCTTTTTCTTCAGGTCGACCAGTTCGAGCATCGGAGCGGCCCCCTCGGGTCATCTGTCAGCGAGCCAAACCGCACAAGGCCAGACCCGCTCACCACGAAGTCCCCTGAAAATAGTACTTGATCCACGCTTGTCTCGTGGCAGGAAACCCGTGAGGAAGTCCAGAACTGTCAGCCGGCCTCTTCCTGTCCCGCCGCACGGCAATCGATCATGAGCAGGGTTATGACGATCGTGTGCAATGTACCCGCGGGCGCTATGCTTTTGAAGCCCGCCGAGGAATGGTACGAGTAACGCGACGCCCCCCTAACTCCGGGGGGAGAACATCTCCAGCGGGACAACGGGCCGCCGGACCTGGTAGAATGCTCCGCGTAGCGAAAGGGCCGGAGGGTGGGGCAACGGAACCCCAACATGCGGGGAGAGGGAGCGATTGCCATGTCCACCCGGTGCGTCCGCACCGAGCGCTACAAGCTCATCCAACACCTGCTGACCGGCGAGACCGAGCTGTTCGACCTGGCCACCGATCCGCTGGAGCTGGAAAACCTCGCCGGACGGCCGGAGCACGCCGAGATCCAACGGCAACTGACCGACCGACTGATGGCGTGGCGCGGGACGGCGCCCCAGAAGTGACGGTGCGAGGCGGCCGCTATCGATTCACCGAAAACATCCCCCCCAAGAAAAACGCAAAGGAGAAACCAAGATGTCTCGAACGTTCGCGGCATTGGCATTCGCGGCGGTAGTAGGTCTGAGCACGATCTCCGCTACGGCCGGCGACGCGAAGCGGCCAAACATCGTCTGGATCCTGGCCGAGGACATTTGCCCCGACTTGGGGTGCTACGGCGTCGAGGCCGTCGATACGCCGGTCCTCGACAAGCTGGCGGCCGACGGGGCCCGGTACGAACGGGCCTTCACGACGGCGCCGGTCTGCTCCACCAGCCGCAGCGCGATGATGACCGGCATGTACCAGAACGCCATCGGGGCCCACCAGCATCGAACCGCCGACAAGAAGCCGCTGCCGGAGCCCGTCGTGCCCTTCCCGCGGCTGCTGCAAAAGGCCGGCTATCACGTGGCGTTGATGCTCGGCAAGAAGACCGACCTGAACTTTCGGAACGACCCGAAGCAGCTCTTTCCCGACGGCGACTGGAGCACCGCGGGCGATCGGCCGTTCTTCGCCCAGATCTCGATCGCCAACACCCACCGCACCTGGCACAACTACCCGGAATACGAAGTCGACCCGGCCCGGGTCGTCGTGCCGCCGTACTATCCGGACACGCCGCTCGTGCGCCGCGACGTCGCCAACGGCTTGGAAGAGATGGAGAAGCTCGACGACGCGGTCGGCCGGATTCTCCAACGCCTGGACGACGAAGGGCTCGCCGAAAACACGTTGGTGATCTTCATCGGCGATCACGGCCGCTGCGAGGTTCGCGGGAAGCAGTTTCTCTACGATCAGGGCACCCACATCCCGTTGATCATGCGCTGGCCCGGGCGGATCGAGCCGGGCACGATCAACGACGATCTGGTCAGCTCGATCGACGTCACGGCCACCGTGCTGGGCGCCGCGGGAGCGGGGGTGCCCGACTGGATGCAAGGGCGCGACCTGCTCGATCCGTCGACGTCGAAGAGGCAATACGTGTTCCTGGCTCGCGACAAGATGGACGACACGCACGACGCGATGCGGGCCTGCCGCGACAAACGGTTCAAATACATCCTGAACTTGATGCCCGAGCGGGCTTACTGCCAATTGAATGAATACAAGGAACGGCAGTATCCCCTGTTGGCCTTGCTCAACGTCATGCACATGAGAGGCCGGTTGAACGAGGTCCAGGATCGCTTCATGCAGCCCGCCAAACCGCAGGAAGAATTCTACGATCTGGTCGAGGACCCGTACGAGACGAAGAACCTGGCCGAGGATCCGAAGCGCGCCGCCGAGCTGGAACGTATGCGAAAGGCCCTGGCAGACTGGCGGGCCGAGATCGGCGACCAAGGCGTCACCGACGAGTTCCGCCGCGGCGGCTGGCCGAGCACCTATCCCACCCAAAGCCTCGAGGAATGGGAAGCGAGGCTCGAGCATTGGAACAAACAGCTCTTGGAAGAGGACGGGCCGAAACCGGCCCCAGACAAGCCCCGGAGGAAGAAAGGGCGAGAGTCCGCTCCATGACCCGCCGGCTGACGGGCACCGTCCGGAGACCTCGCAGCCACGTCGGGCCAGCATGGTCCGCAGGCGGCCCGAAACGGGGTGAATTACGGCCGCAACGCGTGCAGAGGCCGATAGGGACGGCCCGGGATCAGTCGATCGCCGTCCGAGAAGCCTTCGGGTCGCCGGGCGAGTCGCTCGGTGAGCGTGCCTCGCCAGGTCTCCAGCGTTTGGCGATGGGCGGCGTCCTTCGAGAGATCGTGCTCCTCGCGAAGATCGTTGTCCAGGTCGAACAGGTGCTCCGTGCCGTCGGCCGGACGCCAAATGTACTTGAAGCGACCGTCGGTGAGCGCGTGGAACGCCTGCGCCTCGCTGTAACACGTGGCATGTTCGAAGTGCAGCCACGGCCGAATCACGCGATCCTCTCCCCGCAGGGTCGGCACCAGGCTGACGCCGTCGAGGACCTCGGGCCGTGCGCCGCCGCCCAGTTCCAAGAGCGTGGGCATCACGTCCTCCAGGCAGACCGGCCGGAACGAGCGGAGGCCGGGTCGGAAGCCCAATTCCTTCGAGCCCGAGATAAGGAACGGAATGTTGGCCGACCCCTCAAACGGCTCGCACTTGCGGAAATAGCCGTGGTCGCCGAGCATCTCGCCGTGGTCGGCCATGACCCAGATGAGCCAGGGCCGGCCGATTCGGCTGCTCCGCGTCTTGAACTCTTCGACAAGAGGGGCAATCTCGTCGTCGAGCTGCTCGATCAGCCCGAAGTACCCGGCCTGCGCGGCACGCAGGGGCTCTCCTTCCAAGAGGACGCGGTGCCCGACACGGTCGCCCTTGGGGGATAGCGCGCCCCAATCCACCCAGTCGCCGTGCGCCGGTTGCGGCAGATTTGCCGAGTAGTAGTGATCGAAGTATTTCTTCGGCGGGAACAGCGGCGGGTGCGGTGCGTAGAACGAAGCGGTCAGAAACAGCGGCTTGTCGGCCGCGCTCTCGGCGAGGATCCTGCGGGCCTGCCGGACAATCCAGGCCGTCGGATGCTGGTCGTCGGCAAACGGCCACGGTTTGGCCTGCCACCCGTTGTACGACAGGCCCAGATCGGCAACCAGCTTGCGGAGGCCCTCCGTATGAGCCGTGACCTTCTTCAGATAGGTATCGTAGTCGTCGCCGTCATCGTAAGTGGAGCCGAGAATCCGCGTTTGGTAACCGTACGATGCGGTGCGCGGAATCTGGTGCATGTTCCGGCCCACCAGCACCGTCGTGTAACCCGCGTCGCCCAGCAACTGGGGCATGGTGGGCGAGGAAATCGGCCTGCCCGCGTATCCCACCACCCCGCTGGTCTGGGGAAACAGACCGGTCAACAACGCACGGCGCGCGGGGATGCAGGACGGCACGGTGGTATAGGCCCGACGAAACAACGCGCCCTCTCGGGCCAGTGCGTCGAGGTGCGGAGTGCGAACCGCCGGGTGATCGAGAATCGACAGGCAATCGCCGCGCATCTGGTCGGGCATGATCACGAGGACGTCGGGCCGGGGCGGCTTCTCGGTCGCCAGCGAATCGCCGCAAACCACCAAGAGAAGCACGGCCGGGACGTGTCGAACGAGGTGAGCGATGAACGATTTCATGGCAAGTCTCCGCAGCAAGTGTTCTTGTCGGGGTCTACCGGCTCGGTGCCGCAACCGGCTCGGCGCCGAATTGCTTCCTGAGTTCGGCCAGCCGTGTTTGAAGCTGGACGGCGACGTCCGTGTATTCGGCATCACCAAAAACGTTGTGCAGTTCCTCGGGATCCTGCTCCAGGTCGTACAGCTCCCGGGCTTGGTCGCCGTAGAGATAGTGAATCAGCTTGTAGCGCGCCGTGCGCACGCCTTCGTGCGGCCCGATCCCGAAGGCTTGCTCGTAGAACCGGTAGTACATCGCCTCGCGCCAATTCGACGGCCGCTCGCCCCGCAGGAGCGGCTCGAAGCTTTGGCCCTGCATCGCATCCGGGGGAGAGAGGCCGGCCACGTCGAGCAACGTCGGCGCAAAGTCGACGTTCAGCACGAGGGAGTCGACCTCGGTGCCGCCCCGGGTCTTCCCGGGCCAGCGGACCACGAGCGGCATGCGGATCGACTCGTCGTACATGAACCGCTTGTCGTAGAGGCCGTGATCGCCGAGGAAGAAGCCCTGGTCGGACGTGTAGACGACCATCGTGTCGTCCGCCAGCCCCGCGGCGTCGAGGTGGTCCAGCAGCCGCCCGACGCTCTCGTCGACCGACGCCACGCATCGCAAGTAGTCGGTGATGAACCGCTGATAGACCCAACGGCGGACCTCCCCCTCGCCAACCGTGGCGGGGATTTCGCCCAAGCGTCGCTGATAGTGCAGCTCCCACAGCTTCGGCCCGACAAACAGACGGTGATCGCGAATGGCCTGGCCGCGGGTCGCGTAATCGTCGTCGAACGTCGTCGGCTCGGGGATCGGTGCGTCCCGGAAGAGATCGGCCTGCCGGGGCCCCGGCTCCCAGTTGGCATGGGGGGCCTTGTGGTGAACGAGCAGGCAGAACGGCTTGCCGGAGTCACGCCCGCCGAGCCAGCGGATCGCTTCGTCGGTGATGACCTCCGAAACGTACCCGGGGAACCGCCGCTTTTCCCCGCCCGCGATCATGACCGGGTCGAAATAGGCCCCTTGCCCGGGCAGGACGCACGCGTGGTCGAAGCCCTCGGGCGGGTCCTTGAGATGCCATTTGCCGACGACCGCCGTGGCGTAGCCGGCCTCGCGAAGCAGCTTGGGGAACGTGGCCAGGTCGGGGCGGAGGCGGCCGGCGTTGGTCCTGACGCCGTTCATGTGCCCGTACACGCCGGTCAGGATCGAGGCCCGGCTCGGCGCGCAGATGCTGTTGACGGCGAAGCAGTTGCGGAAGAGGGCGCCGTCCCGGGCGAGGCGGTCGATGTTCGGCGTCCGGTTGATCCGGCTCCCGTACGCGCTGACGGCGTGGGCGGCATGGTCGTCGCTGAGGATGAACAGCACGTTCGGCCGCTCGGCGCCGGTGGCGGGCAGCGCGGTCGCGAGCAGGGCCAACCCGATCAGGATGGCCGTCCGTTGTGTCGAGCCGTTCATGGGTTCCTCGCAGCAAGAGCGTCAGCGTCGCTTCGGGTTTGCCTTGACCTTCACCTTCGCCTTTGGTAGCGGTTCGTGCTTCCAGATGTCCACGTCGGCGGCGTTCTTCTGCGGCTTGCCCGGCGTGCTCCGGCCCTGGGCCACGTATCGTTCGAGAATCGCCGTCAGCTCTTTGACCACCTCGGGGTGCTCGGCCTCGACGTTTTTCTCTTCCCCGACGTCCGCTTCCATGTCGTAGAGCTGGATCGGGGGCAAACCCTGCTTCGCGGCCTGCGGGTCGCGCGGCAAACTCCACCCGCCGCTCCCCGGGCACAGTTCCAGCTTCCATCGCCCTTGACGGATCGAGAACTTCCCGCTGATCGAGTGATGCACCAGGGCCTCGCGGACCGGCCGGTCGGCCTTGTCCAGGAGCACGGGCAGGAAGCTCACGCTGTCCTCGGCCGCGTCGTCGGGCAGCTTCACCCCGAGGACGTCTGCGCAGGTGGCCGTGAAATCAACGAGCGACACGAGCTGCTCGCTCGTCGCGCCGGCTTGAACCACCCCGGGCCAGCGGACGATGAACGGCACCCGGTGACCGCCGTCGAAGATGTCGGCCTTGTGGCCGCGGAAGACGTAGCTCGGGTCGTGCCCTTTCTCCTCCAGGGCGGGAAAATCGGCCTGCGGCGAGCACCCGTTGTCGCTGGTAAAGATCACCAGGGTGTTTTGGGCCGCGCCATGTTCTTCCAGCGCGTCGAGCACCTCGCCCACACACGCGTCGTTCTGCATGACGAAGTCGGCATAGAGGTTCAGGCCGCTTCGGCCCTGCCACTCGGGCGAGGGCGCGATCGGCGTGTGGGGCGAGGCATAGGGGAGGTAGAGGAAGAACGGCTTGCCGCCCGCGGCTGCGGCGGTCCGCTCGGCGATGTACTCGACCGCCTTGCGGGTGAGCGTCGGGAGGACGTCGACCGCCTCGAACTGGGCGGCGCCGGGGCCCCGCCGCGTCGTGTTCTTCTTGCCCGGCATCATCGGAAACGCCTTGTCCACGGTGGGGAGCGCCGTCACCCGATCGTTCTCGATGAACGTGTAGGGAACCATGTCGAGCGAGGCGGCGATGCCGAAATAGTAGTCGAAGCCGACGCTGTTGGGGCCTTCCGCGATCGGCCGGGTATAGTCGACGTTCCACCCCTCCGGGCCCTTCTCGATGCGATCCTCAAACCCCTCGGCATCGGGCTTGAGCGGCCACTTCATCCCGAGGTGCCACTTGCCGATCGCGGCCGTGTGATAGCCGTTTTGGCGCAGCATTTCGGCTACGGTCAGCCGTCCGGGCTCGATCAGCCGAGGCGACAGCCCGCCGAGCACGCCGCTCTGCAATCGCGATCGCCAGTTGTAGCGGCCGGTGAGCACGCCGTAGCGGGTCGGCGTGCACACGGACGACGTCGTGTGCGCGTCGGTGAACCGCATCCCTTCGGCGGCGAGCCGGTCGATGCGCGGCGTGGGGATCTTGCACTCCGGGTTGTTGCACGCCACGTCGCCGTACCCGAGATCGTCGCACAGGATGAAGACGACGTTCGGGCGACTGACCTGCGCCCCGTGGGCCGCCCGGCCGGCGGTCCACGCCACCAGTCCGGCCAGAACGGCTGCCGCTGCAAGTATTCTCACGGTTCTCATGGTCAAATCCTTATGTGAATGCATTCGGAGAGTTTGACTCGTAACCTTTCACGGCGTTCGACGAAAGTAGCAGGCACACGCCGTGTGCCGTCAGCCCGGCGAGCGGTACGCCGAAGAATCGCTTGGACGCGTCGTTGGTCTGGCGTGAACATGACATCCGCTGACGGCACACGGCGTGTGCCTGCTACTTTTCGGGCCGTGAACAGCTACCTTGATTCGCTGCACCTACGGTCGACTACGATCTTGCCCACGTATTGCTTCCAGCCTCGCGGCCAGCTCCTTCACTTTCTCCGGGTGCTCGGCCGCGACGTTCCGTGTTTCGCCGGGGTCGTCCTTGGCGTGGTAGAGCTGCGGCTGGGGGTCGTTGCCCATTTCGGTGTTCGTGTTCTTGTTGATCTTCGCCCTCGTGCTCGGTTCGATGAGCTTCCAGTCGCCCAGGCGCAAGGAAAGGACGCCGGCGTGCTCGACGAGATGGTCGCGCCCGACGTGCGACTCGCCCAGCAGGGCGGCCAGGACATTGAAGCTGTCGGGCGCGGCGTCGGGCGGGAGCTTCCGGCCGGCGAGCGCGGCCAGCGACGCGGGGAAGTCGATCTGCGACACCAGCGCGTCCGACTCGCCCGGCTTGACGCGCCGGGGCCACCGAACGATCAGCGGCACGCGGGTGCCCCCCTCGAAGTTGCTGTACTTCCCGCCTCGCCACGGACCGGACGGCTTGTGATCGCCGAGCTTCTGGACGGCCTGGTCGCGGTATCCGTCGTCGACGACCGGCCCGTTGTCGCTGGCGAAGATCACCAGCGTATCGTCGGCAAGCCCGTTGCGTTCGAGCGTCTTGAGGATTTCCCCGACGCACCAGTCGAGCTGCGCGATCACGTCGCCGCGGGGGCCCATCTCGGTCTTGCCGACGAACCGCGGGTGGGGCACGCGGGGCACGTGGACGTCGTGCGTCGAGAAGTAGAGGAAGAACGGCTGCGCCCTATTCTTTTCGATGAACGAAGTGGCCTTCTGCGTGATCGTGTCGGCCATGTCCTCGTCGACCCATCGGGCCGATTGGCCGCCGGTCATGTAGCCGATCCGGCTGATGCCGTTGACGATCGTCATGTCGTGGCCGTGGCTGGGGTGCATCTTGAGCAGCTCGGGGTTGGCCCGCCCGGTCGGGTCGTCGCCGATGGGCTTTCCGTAGCTCACCTGAATCGGGTCCGCCGGATCGAGGCCGACGACGCGGCGGTTCTCGACGTACACGCAAGGCACGCGGTCGCCGGTGGCCGGAATCAGGAAGCAGTAGTCGAAGCCGAGTTCCTGCGGGCCGGGCCGGATGGGGCCGTTCCAATCGAGGTTGCCGTCCCCCAGGCCGAGGTGCCACTTGCCGACCACGCCCGTGGCGTACCCCGCGTCCTTGAGGAGGGACGCCAGGGTGACGCGGCCCGGCGCGATGATCATCGCGGCGTCGCCGCGGGCGATGCCCGTGCCCTTCTTTCGCCAGGCGTACTCGCCGGTGAGCATGGCGTACCGCGAGGGCGTGCACGTGGCGGCCGGCGAATGGGCGTCGGTGAAGCGAAGCCCCTCGGCCGCAAGCCGATCGAGGTTCGGCGTGTGGACGCGCGTCGCGCCGTAGCAGCTCAGGTCGCCGTAGCCGGCGTCGTCGGCGTAGATGAAAACGACGTTCGGCCTGACCGCGGGCTCGGCGGCGCGCAGCGTGTGCTGATCGACCAACAACAACACGGCGTTAAGAACCAACAGGGCGGCTATCCGTGTCATGGGGTCACCTCCGGGGGATTAACGGGAAGTCTATCTTGCATCGTCCGGCCGCTACTCCCGGGCGCCATCCGCCGCGAGGATTTCGATCCCGCAGAGGGTCGGAGCCGTGAGGCTCGTGGTCTCGGCCGACTTGGGCAGCAGTTCCACGGTCACCGCTCTGGTGGCCACAACGCCGTCGAACTGCCTGACCACGGCACGATGCCTACCGCCTGCGGCTGCGACGACGTCGAAGTCTTCCAGGACGACCCTGTCCTGCAATTTCACGTCGAACACGCGCTGTCCCGGCTTGGCGCCCTCGAGCTCGGCGAAGTGCAGCCGAACCGAGACTGTCTTCGGCCGGGTCAACTCCCGGGGCACCGCAAGCAGCCGCTCGAATCCCCGTCCGAGAACGGGAGGCTCGCGCAGGGCCCCCCGGTCGTTCACGTTGACCATGAGCTGGTCCCGGTTGAGTCCGGCTTGCGCGAGCGTCGTCCAGGGAATGGCCAGCTCCGCCACGAAGCCCGTGTCGTCCGCTTTCACCTCGCTCGACCAGGCGCCCGCGTAGCTTGCGTCCTCACCTTCAGCGCCGAGAGGAGGCAGCTCCACGGGGAACGGATGCGGCGGCACCGCCGTGTACAGTCCGGATTTGTCCGGCTTCTCGCTTCGGGTGAACTCGATCGGCGGACTCGGCTGGGCGGCCAAGTGGAAGGTCTGATACGCGAGCGGATCTCGGCGGGGGTCTCCGGCCGGATGCCAGAGGGCGCCGAAGCGGTACTTCTCCCCTTTTCCGTCCTCGTCGTTGACGAACAGTTGCAGGCCGAACTCCGCCCCGGCGCCCGGTTCGATCTTCAGGTTCTTCCAGGGGAGGCAAGTCTCGACCACGTAGCCCCCCGGCGCTGTCTTCGCGGCGATCTCCGCGGTCAGCGCTTCACCGGCCGTGGCCTTCCGGTAGTCGTCGAAGCGGCTTCGGGCTTTCGCCGTGCCGGGCTCCGTGCCCGCCGCAATGACCAGCCGGTAGCTCTCGGCCGATCCTCGCTTGGGCGTGACGAAGATCTCCACGCAGTCGCCGCGCTCGAGCGGCGTGCCGTCTTGCGCCGCTCGGATCACGTTGTCTTTCACTTGGGCCAGCAGGAGGATCCCCCGTTCATTCCAGCCGAGCCGGAAGGACGGGTCGAAGTCGTTGGGCGCGCGCAGCTTCCCGCCGGGCCCCGGCAGCGAGACGACCTTCAAGCCCCGGTCGGCCCAATCGTCCGCTTCGCCGTCCACCGTGATTTCCAGCCGGGGAACGTCACAGTCGGGCAGCCCGGGCGTGACGTAGGTCCACCGGGAATCGTATCGCGCTTTCGAAGCCGAGACGCCCAGGTGGAGGTACTTGTTGCTGGGGGCGTCGCGGCCCGCGGGCACGCCGCTTAGGAACAGTTCGAAGGAATCATCGTTCCAGACGGCGCCGTCGCGACTGGTCGTGGACTTCTTCCACGGGAGGGTCTTTCCGGTGGAGTCCGCGGCGGGCGGTCTGGTGTAGGCCAGATAGAGGTTTTGGTCATCGTGGCGCAGGGTGACCGAGGCGTTCTCGCCGCCAAGGGAAAGGGCTTTGTAGCCGTCCCAGCATTCGTCGCCGTCCCGCCCATCGACCGTGGGTGCTTGATCCGCCGGCCATGAGGTGATTGCCCGGTCCAGGATCTCCAGGTCCAGCTCCGCGCGGACGGGGCCCTTCAAGCCGCTGGTGTAGATCCACGGCCGATCGGTGCCGGCGATCTGGACGTCATCGGCGTTGACCCGATACGGCCCGTGGCCCTCCTGCCCGAAAAAGCGGAACGGCTCGGCGATGTCCCGGCGACGGCCGGTCGTCTCCGGCCGTGGCGTTGCCAGCCACAGGAGACCCTCCGGATCGCGCTGATCGCCCGGCGAGCCGAGATTCAAGGCGGCCCGTCGAACCGGGGTCTTGGGGAGCCGATCATAGAAGATCGACCAGTTTTCCTGCTTCCGGGTGGGCGCCAGGGCAATCGTCGTTTGAAAACAGTAGGAGCAGCTACAGCTCGCGTCGCCCGGCGGCATCAGCACAAGGCCCCCGGCGGCGATTGCATTGACGTAGCAGCCGGCACGCACGCCGCCGAAGTTGTGGACCCCGGAGTCGCCCGCCAGGTCGTACATGCCGAGCGTGCCGGAACGGAACATGAGCAGATTCGGTCCGGCCGAAATCGATCCACAGCCGTAAGACCGGGAGTAGCTCCAGGGCGACTCGGCTTCGGTGAACGGGCTTTGGCGGAGCATCGGCGCGCCGGTTCGCAAATCGAAGGCCGTCGGCTCGCCGTAGATCGTATCGCCGACGAGGACGGGAAAACGGCGCATCGAGGCACTTCGGCTGTAGAGCGGCTTGCCCGTCGCGGCTTCATACCCGCTCATCCCCCCGCCCCCCGTCGCCAGCAACACGCCTTGGGCCAACCACAGCTCGGTGCGTCCCGCAATGCCGTCTTCCGTCTCCCAGGCGACCTTGCCCGTGGCGGCGTCGAGCGCCACGAGCCTCCAGGCCGCGGGCACGCTTTCCCCACGTTTCTTCGCCCGCGCGATTCTGTCGGGGCTGGTCCGCTCGATCAGGTAGACGCGGCGCTGGGCCATCGAGATTGCGTTGTTGCCGACGACGCCGGTGGAGGTGTGCGTCCAGACCGGTTTGCCCTCCTTGCTCAGCAGGAAGACGTGCTCGCCCTCCCGGCCGTTGCCCACACTGCCGAGAATTCCGCTGCTATCGACCGCCAAGTAGCTCCAGACGAGCGATTGGGCTGCGTCGCCCTGGAGGCCGAAGGACGCAAGAGGCAGCTTGTAGGTCCGTCGCGTGTCGCCGGTGGCGGCGTCGAGCCGTAGACAGACGTCGCCCGCGGCAACGTAGACGCTATCCTCGTCCGCGGCGACGTTCCCTCCGCCGGTGTGCGCCGGAAACCGGCCCACCTTGGGAAAGTCGCGGCGCCACAAGGGGCGGCCGTTGTAGGCGTCGACCGCCATCAGGCTGTATTGGCCGATCACGAACATCCGCCCGTCGACGCACAGCGGGGCCGGCCCCTTCCAGTGACGTGCGATCATCCTCGCCGGGCCGGGCTCGCCGAACCAGAGCAGCTTCAGCGGCAAGCGGGCGCGCTGGTCGGTGGAGCATCCGGTCTTGGCCGCACTGGCGTACTGGTGGGTCCAGTCTCCGGCCCCGGGCAGCTTGCCCCGCACGACCCGGACCGCGTCGTCGGACGTGCTGATTTCCTCGGCCGGGACCTGCCCCGCCGTGAGCCATTCTCTAATTGCTTCCGGCCGTCCCGCAGCGCCATCGGCAATAACATAAACCTCGCCGCCGCAGGGACGCAGGACGCGGTAGACCTCCTCGGCGGGAAGCCGCTTCCGACTCGCTGCGGTGCCATCGCCAAGAATGATCAGATCGGCGAAATACTCAGGGTAAGCCACTTCGCCCAGGGAACCGTGATGGATCGCCACCTGCACGCCGTACCGTTGTGCCTTGTCCAGGATGCGTCGTGTCGAAGCGACCACGTCGGCGTTGGGCTCCAGGCAGCAAATTTGCAGCTCGGACTGCTTTGCCAGGTGATAGAGCAACCGGCCGTCGCCCGCGCCCAACACGAGACAGTAGCCGGCCCTCTTGCCGGTCTGATCGAGGATCCGCCGAGCCAAGGCCCCCGCAGACGCGTCCGGCTTGTCGTCGGCAAAGGCGGGCGTTTGGGCTTCGGAGGCGATAACCGGTGGATTGGCGACTGCCTCGGGTCCGTAGCAGATGATCCGGCCCGCGGTCGTGCTGACCAAGAGCCGTCCGTCGGCCACGGCAAGACTGCGTGCTTGTCCTTCGACTTCATCCCGCCAAACGACTTCGCCCGTGTCCGCGGCGATTGCCGTGACGGTGTCCTGACCGCCCACCACCAGGGTGCCGCCGGCCAGGATCATGGCGTAGGCTCGATCGTGCGGGGCCGACCACTTGGTACAGTCGGAGGGCTTGGCACCGCGGACCCAGGCCTCGGAATCGTAGGCGTCGACCGTGCCGCTGCCGGACAGGTAGAGCGTGCCGTCGTGGACCACGGCGCGGCGCTTGCCCGGGAAATCCCGCCTGACGCTACCCGTCTTCGCATCGAAGGCGACGATGCCGTCGTCCTTGTTCGGGGCGAGCTCGCCCAGTCGGACGTCGGTGTCCGGCGTGACCTGACAGCGCCAGCCGAACAGGAGCCCCCCGGAGAGCATGTTCCACGAGCCCCCCCAGCGGTCGCCCCAGGTCGTCGGACGGCTGTGGTAGTAGAGCAGCTCTCCGGTGTGGCGATCATACGCCGCGGGCACGCTGCGGCCGGTGGGCAGGAAGAGCTGCCCTTCGTGCCCCACCACGTAGCCTTGGGGCGCCACCCCGGTCACGGAAACCGACGGCGGATGCGGCTGGCTGCGGTAGTCGATTCCGCTCGTCTCGTTCTTCCAGACGACTTTTCCCTTTTCGGCGTCCAGGGCATAGAAATAGACCCCTTCGTTCGGCCACATGCCGGCGGAGAAGTACGCCACCCCACGATCGACCGCAACGCCGCTTCGCAGCGGCCAGCGGGAGATCATCTGCTCGTTGCCGAACATCCGCTCGTCTCTCGGCCCCCCTTGAAACCGCCACAAGGGCACACCGTCCGCCGCGGAAAGGCAGTAGAGCCGGCCGTCGTCCGAAGAGGCGAAGACGCGCCCCGCTTCGATCGCCGGGGCGAATCGAACCGGGCCTTCCGTGAAGAAGCTCCACCGCGGGTGGCCGCTATCGAGCCCGATCGCGTAGACCTTGTGGTCCGCCGACGAGCCGAAGTAGACCAGCCCGCCCGCCGCGGTGACTTCATAGGCGTAGTCAAACGCCAGGCGATTCAGCTCTCGGCCGGGTTCCGGCCAGGCAGGTCGGGGAGCGTGAGCGGGCTGGTAGACCCATTGTGGATGAAGGGGAACCGAGAGGTTCTCTTCGGTGACCCCGCTTCGCGCCAGGTCGTGGCGATAGGCGGGCCAATCGGCGGCCCAAAGTCCCTTTGCCGTGGTGAGACTCGTGCCCAGAAGAACCAGGGTCATGAGGATACGCGTTTTGCCGTTCACTGCGGATCTCCTAAACTGCGGCCCTATTCCGATCAAGATAGCGTGATGGCGGCGCAAATCGCGACGAAGCCAGTGGTCCGACTCCTTGGTTGGCGCTTCCGACGCTCATTCTCAAACGGTATCGTCTCTGCCAGCGCCGTGCAAGAGAACAGCCGCCTTCGCAAACGAAGAACGTCAGCGCAAGACAACTCGGCGGTTCATCGCGACTCCTTGCCGGACTACCTCGGCCGACTGCGCCCCTGTTGTTGGCACCGTTCCAGCCGCTCGGTCAACTGCCGAACGATTTCGGGCCGCTGGTTGTAGAGGTTGTCTTGCTCTAGGGGGTCGTCGGCCAGATCGTAGAGTTGGCCGGGCGGGTCTTCCTTGGAGAGATTGACGCGGGTCCAGCCGCCGGAGCCGCGGCCGGCGATCAGCTTCCAGTCGCCTTGGCGGAGGGCGAACATGCCGCCCGCGGAGTGGTGAACCACGTCGCTTCGCACCGCCCGGGACGGATCGCGGAGCGTCGGCCCGAGATCGTACGAGTCCTCCGCGGCGTCGTCCGGCAGCTCATGGCCGACAATCCCCGCAATGGTCGCCGCCCAATCCACCAGGCAGACGATCTGCCGATTCTCGCTCTCCGCCTCGACCTGACCGGGCCAGCGGACAACGAGCGGCACACGATGCCCCCCTTCGAAGACGTCGGCCTTCATGCCGCGAAGCGGCGCGTTGGGGTTGTGGCCGAACATGCGGGTGACGGCGCCCGTTGCCGCCCAATCCTTGCCGCGGATATGCGGGTCGCCCGCCCGGGCGGGTGAGCCATTGTCGCTGGTGAAGACGAGCAGCGTGTTGTCCGCCGCACCGCTTCGCTTGAGGGCGTCGATGACCGCGCCGACGATCCCGTCGACCTCGGCCACCAGATCGCCGTAGTCGCCGGCCCGGCTTCGGCCGAGAAAAGGCTCATTGGGCACGATGGGCGTGTGCGGGGCGGTCAGCGGCATGTAGAGGAAGAACGGCCGGCCGGTCTTCGCCTGCGCTTCGAGGAACGCTACGGCGCGATCCTTCAACGAGGGCAGGATCCGGTGCAGGTCCCATCCCTCCTGCATCAGGCCCGGATTGCCGTACAAGTCGTCGGGCTTGGGCCGGTCGGGGATCTTGCCCAGCACGCGATCGTTCTCGATGAAGCAGTAGGGCGGAAAGTTGGGAACGGCCGTGCCGAAATACGAGTCGAACCCGGCAGTGAGCGGCCCGGCGGTGATGCGCCCGGCGAGGTCGATTTGGCTCTGGTCGAATTTGCGGTCCCACAGCGGAGGCAGTTCCACGTCGGGGCTTTTCGTCGCCCATTGCATGCCCAGGTGCCACTTGCCGATACAAGCGGTCGTGTAGCCGTGAGCCTTGAGCATCTTGGCCAGCGTCAGCCGATCGGGCTCGATCAACGGCGCGCTATAGGGGCCGAGCACGCCGCTCTTCAGCCGCGTCCGCCAGGCGTAGCGCCCGGTGAGCAGGGCGTACCGGGTCGGCGAGCAGACCGAAGCCGGCGTGTGGGCGTCGGTGAATCGCATGCCCTGCGAGGCGAGCCGGTCGATGTTCGGCGTGGGAATCTTCGACTCGGCCTGGTAGCACTGCGGATCGCCGTGGCCGAGATCGTCCGCCAGGATAATCACGATGTTCGGCTTCGGGCCCTCCGCAGGGCCTTGCGCCGCGGCCCGTTCGCCCGCGGAAAGCCATGCGCATGCCAGCGCGACCACGACAAGATGACGAGACATTCTCATTCCCTCCGACTTCGATTCGCGGGTTGCCCAAGCCGACGATCCAGCTCACCAGCTCCAACTCACCAAGCGGCTGCTTATGCTTATCAAGGCACCTTGACGGGTGGAATCGCCGGCGCCTCGGCGTCGACCGTGAGGACGATCACCGTCGCGATCTCGTCGCGGTCAGCCCTCGCAACGTTAATGAAGATTCCTGATTCACTCTGCCCGACCACGGTCTTCGCTCCGCTGAGCGCCCGGCTGTGCACGATTCGTTGCTGGATCGGCGGCAGAAGAAGCGCGCCATCGTCGGGCCAACGCGTGACGAACAGGTAGATGGAATTGCCCTTGCACGTCGAGGCGCCCCACGCGCCCGGCATGAACGGTCCGCCGCGCGTGCCGTAGATGCCTTCGCCGTACTTTGCCAGCCACGCGCCCAACTCCTTGAGACGTTCGACTTGCCGCGGCTCGATCCGGCCGTCCGGCATCGGGCCGACGTTCAACAGCAGGTTGCCGTCGCCGCCGACCGTCTGAACGAGCGTCTCGACGCACTCCCCAAGCGACTTGAGCCGGTCGTCCGGCTTCCACGCCCATTGCCGGCAGATCGTCATGCACGTCTCCCACGGCCGCCGGCGATTGAAGCCGCCGATCTGCTGCTCGGGCGTGTCGTAATCGCCGGCGAACTCCTCGGACACCGTGGCGCCCTGCATGCCCCGGCGACCCTTGTCCACGCGGTTGTTGACCAGGATGCCGTCTTGGAGCGACCGGACGTAGGCGTAGAGGTCCAGGCCGTGCCGGTGCGTCCAGGGCTCTTCCCACTCGCCGTCGAACCACAGGATCCCCAACGGGCCATAGCCCTCGACGATCTCGCGGAGATGGCCTTTCATGTAGGCGACGTAGCGATCCATGTTGGGCTCGGCCTTATGGGTGCGGCCGCCGGGGCTGTCGGTCGGGTAGTCCGGGTGGTGCCAGTCGCAGATCGAGTAGTACGTCGAGAACAGGATCCCCTGCCGCTTGCAGGCCGCCGACAGCTCCTTGAGCACGTCCCGGCCGAAGGGCGTGGACATGACGTCATATTCCGTGAGCTTCGAGTCCCACAGGCAGAACCCGTCGTGGTGCTTCGACGTGATCACCAGGTACTTCATCCCCGCGGCCTTGGCCACCTCGACCCATTCGTCGGCGTCAAAGCGGGTCGGGTTGAACTGCGTGTAGAGCTGATCGTATTCGTCCTTGGGGACTTCTTTGCCGCGGGACCACCCGATCTCCGTCCCCTTCAGGCTGACCGGCCCCCAATGGATGAACATCCCGAATCTCATCTCCTGCCACCGGCGCATGGCATCGGCATTGGCGGCCGGCGGCTTCGCGCCCGGGGCGCTCTCGGCGGACCACAGGCAGACGGGCTGCACCGCCAGCAGGCCGGCGAACATCACCAGCAAAGCGGCTCGTGTCATGGAAGCGTCCTCCCCGAAGAAAGAAAACGATCGTCCCGCGTCAGCGTAGCCCGTCGATCGGGAAGCTGCAACCTTTTGACGCTTGCTCCAGGAGACTCCCTCGAGGACCGACCCGAAGACGACTTCCGATTTCTCGACCCGTCCCCCCCTGCAAGCAGGGCCCGATGGACGGACGCGGGAGTCTGGCCACGCCCCTGACCCTCCAGGTGTTGAGCGTGCCGGCCGGGTAGTACAATGGACCGGCCGAGGAATGACTTCCGCATTCCCGGAGTAGCAGGCACACGCCGTGTGCCGTGGCCAGCGGACGGCACACGCCGTGTGCCGCAACCAGCCGACGGCACACGGCGTGTGCCTGCTACGGAAGTTGGGAAGTCCATCTTCGGCGGATCCTGAGGGCCGGCGGACTTGACCAAGGTGCGATGTACAAGGGTGAATGAGCCATGAGTACGAGTGTTGCCGGCCTGCTTCTTCTGTCGCTTTCCTTTCCGGCAGTCTCGCCGGAGTCCGGGCCCCCGGTGGTCAAGGACGGGTGGGACTGGACGCTCCCGGCGGACGTGAAACCGGTCGAGTACTCCGGGTACGTCACCTGGGGCTCCCGACGTTTTCATCCTTCGATCACCGTGCGCGGCATCATGGTCGCCTGGAAGCGGCTCAACCCCGCGCCGGGCGAGTACGACTGGGCGTGGGTGCGCCGTGAGATCGAGAAGAACAAGGCCGCGGGCATGCGCACGGGAATCCATCTGAAGGGCGTCGAGCGCGATGCCGTGCCCGACTGGGTCGTCGAGCAATTCCAGCCCGTGGTGCTCGACGTGCCCGTCCTCCAGGAGAACCAGCCCTGGCGGATCCAAACGGTTCCGCCCTGGCAGCCCGAGGTGGACAGGGCCTTCCACGAATTTATGCGTGCCTTCGCGCAAACGGGCATCGCGCAGGACCCGAACGTGGTCTACGGCTACATCCACGGCATCAGTGCGTCGCGCGGCGAGGAGATGTTCATTCGCCCCGTCGATCTCGAAATGTGGCAGGAGACCACGGGCCTCACCCCGGAGATCTTCGCCGACTGGCTGCGGCGGCGGGTCGACGCGATGTGCGAGGTCTTCCGAGGCGTCGAGCACAAACTGGCGGTCACGTGGGGGGGGCCGCTCGGGCCGAACGCCGCATTCCAGACCGCCACGGCGGACCTGCATGAATACGCCTTCACCAAGGGCGCGGGGATTCGCGGAGGCGGGATCGATTTCATGAATTCGCTGATCGTCGCGCCGGCCTGGGGCGCGCAACTCGACAAGCAGGGCTACATGGTCGTCGACGACGAGCATCCCACGATCAAGGAGGGCCGGTTTCGCGGGGACGAAAACGAGGAGTACGGCAAGTACTGGGAGTGGCGGTTCGGGCCGGTAGAGGGATACCCATACCGGCATCGGATCTGTGTGCTGCGCGGTCTACAGGTGCGCGAGAACTTCCAGCTCGTCTCCCCCGCCACCTTGGAGCTCAACCCCGAGCTGAATGAATACGCCCGGATCACCCAGGGCTACCGCCGGGAAAATTCGCCGGACGCTTGGGCGTATCTACGGGAGTGCTACCGGGGGCAGAGCCCGGTGAAGAACATCGAGCGTTGGCTCGTCCAACGCGACGCGCCCGGCAGCCAAAGCGCGCCGGCGGAGCGGATCGACCGCTTTCCGCTTCCGGGGGAAAGGCGGGCGGATCCTTCCGAGGTCCACGATTTCGACGCCCGGCGCACCGACGTTCAAAACGGCCAGAGCGGTCTGCTCTTCGGCCTGGACAAAGTGTTCTGGAAAGAACCCGGCCCGGCCACGATCAAGGTCACGTACACCGACCGTGCGCCGGCCCGATGGCACGTCGAATACACCGATGCCGGCGGAGCGCTGCGGCAGACGGCGGCGGTCGAGAACCGCGGCGACGGTCGGCAAAAGACGGCCACGTTCCACGTCCCGTCGCTCGCGGCGCTCGGCAGTTTCCCGAACGACCACGCCTTCCAAGCGTGGCTCGACGAGACGCCGAAAAGGTCGGGCAACGTCGTCGGCAACGCCGACTTCGCCCGCGGCGCCGAAGGCTGGCGCCTGCCCGCCGAATACCGCATCGCGGCCGATGCCGACCGCCCCGGCGGCAAGGTGGTCGAGTTTCGCTTCCGGCCGGGCAACGACGATACGGTCCACGTGGATCAGCTCGTGCCGCTGGAGAAAGGGGTCGTCTACCGCGTGACGGCATCGATCCAGAACGACGGGACCCGGCTCAAGCCCGGTGTGCGCGTCGGACGCATGGACTGGTCGACGATCGTCTATCTCGAATCGTCGGACCAGGGCCAGTGGGAGACCCTGTCGGAGATCTTTCAGGCCGAGGCGGACGGCCCGGCACGTCTGCAACTGTTCGGCCAGGGCCGCGGATACATGCCCGAGGGTCAAGCCGGCAGCGCGTGCTTCCGC
>Ga0307378_10002269_pt1 | contig 29814 bp, 45 predicted proteins | sample UN1MG_FD_202238 | JGI IMG/M metagenome (GOLD analysis project Ga0307378, IMG submission 202238) | Soil microbial communities from Risofladan, Vaasa, Finland - UN-1 | ecosystem: Environmental > Terrestrial > Soil > Coastal area > Acid sulfate soil | place: Finland: Risofladan, Vaasa | collected... | reverse complement strand
GAATACATAAGAAATAAACTAACGGCATGAGGAGGGATCTTTGTGCCGTATCTATTTAAAACAAATACTAATCAAAACAATTAAACAAATGGAAGAAATCATACAAGCATTAAAGAAAGCAGTAATAAGAGCAGTTGAAAAGGGAGATTTTGAAATGGCAGAATACCTGGCGCATAGATATTTTGAATTTAAGGAATTAAATAAAGAACAATAAATGATAAAAGAAATAGTAGAGGTACTTATGATTGTAATTTCAATCGGGTGCATAGTAACAATAGTAAAACATTTAATAACAGATAAGTAAAAACAAATGGGGAAACGAAAAAGAGTAGTACGCATACAAGTGGGAGAACTCAATGCGTTAATTGAACAACAGAAGAACAAGTTTGAAAGATCAAAGAGTATGTATGCAGAGGTCGTGCAAGACATCATGAAAGAAAATGATTGCTCCTGGACCGAGGCTAAACAGATATACAAGTTCAAGAAAGTAAGCCAAGGGATCAAGAGAGAGATAGATTTATTAAATTGTTCACACCCATAATATGGAAGAATTAAAGATAGTAATAGCAAAAGTAAAATCATTGTCAAACATTTTAAATATAGAGATATGGAACATAGAATTGTAAACGGACTGCACATAGTGGAGACCAAAAGATTAATAGAAAATATAATACACGTAAAAATAAATGTGTATACAGAACAAGAGTACAGAGACCTAGAGATACAAAACTCATGGTGGAATAGAGTAAAGGAAACACTAACTAGTCTAGGTGCAGGTGCATCGTGGGCGCTTAAACATTAAACAGATGAAAACAGCAAACGTATTGTACGCAACACTAGTAATTCTATTAAGTATATGGTGCTTCTTAATATGGGAGGGCATACCTAGATTTACGATAGAGCAGATAGTATATGTCCAGGCACTATGCCTAGCAAATATATTCGCATTAATAATAACACTTAAAAGAGAACAGGCATGACAAAAGAGTTTGAAGAATGGCTTGTAAGCGATAATGTTATTCGTGTTAGAGATAGCTCAGGGAAGTATTACGCATCACAAGACGCACTGTATCGCAATAGGTTGTACTCAAAAGAGCAAGCATGGGAGTACTACAAAAAAGAATTTATTAATTAATACAATAGAGACATGAGTTACGATGATTTTATAGTAAGCCAAGAGCATAGTTACAGGGGTTGGGATAAGCCTGCACCAAGAACGTGCGACATAACTGGAGAGGGAATGTGGGAAGGTTTCCTACTATTTGATGGTAGATATATAGCTAAAGAAGAGGACCTAGTGAAGGTGCTAAGGTCGTTTGATTGGAGCGAGCAAGAGATAGAGGAAGACATGAAGGTGTGTGACCTAACAGACGATGAACTTGTTGAGTTATCATATGATACAGAGACACATCTGTGGACTACATGGGACGAATAAGTTAATTTGTTCACACCCCATAAGCATAAAAATAAAGGGACAAGCCAAAACCCTTAATAGTAGGCGTAATTTAATTTAATTTATTATGGAAAAAGATTTTCATGTTATTGATGGAGAGACACACAGCTCAGAGGATTGTGTGTGGTCTAACTATCAGTCAGAATTTATTTTAAAAGAAGACGCAGAGATTGTGTTTGTTAATGGAGAAGAGGACCATGTAACGAACGACATGATGTGTGATGAGTTTGTGCATTGTGAGGACACGGATGACTACAGGCCTATAGAGGACACTGTTTGGTGTGCTGTAGAAGAAATCACATACTCTGATGAGATGCAGATGACTGAGTCTTACTGCGGTGTGCATGGAGCAGAGGAAAACTTCTGCAACTCTGATAACTACAGGTGGATAGAGTATGGTAGAGCATCAGAACACTGGCTACATGAAGACCAGGCTGTATACTGTGAAGACATTGACGACTATGTTGAGGAAGACGATGCTCACTATTGTGATAACGAAGGTGAATATTATTATGATGAAGACCTTGCGAATTGTAACAAAGAGGGCTGCATAGGCTCATATCATTCTAACAAGGACCCAGAGGACCTCAACTATGGGTATCAGAAAAGTCGTTTCAGTGTAGGTTTTGAGATAGAGAAGACTAAGTTTGAGATGCCTGATGGTACTGTATCTGACGAACAGGGTGATGAGTTTGGTGAGTATTATTTGTTTGCAGGTGCAGAGACAGACAGCAGTTGTGGTGTTGAAGCTGTTACCAATATACTACCACTGTCTCCTGTTGGTAGTAAGTATAGGAAGCAGGTGTTTGATATGATTGACGAAGCATCACATATTATTGACAGCCCTTCAGATATTAACTGTGGTGGTCATATAACTATATCTATGAAGCAAGACTCTACTAGCCTTATACTAGATGGCTATGACATAGTCAATCAATTAAAGCCAAGACTATCATTGATATACGCGCTGTACAGACACAGACTAAAGCGTAGCTATTGCAGCAGTAATAAGGGCATTAAGAAACAGGACAACACAAAGTACTCACCTGTAAATGTAAAGGGTAACAGGGTAGAGCTACGTATACCATCTAGGGTAACCTGCACCAAGCAGCTCAAGCTAAGGTACGACTTGATGTATAACATCATGCACTACACCTTCCAAGACCCCAAGCCTTTAGATGATTTCCTAGTAATGGTTAGGCCTATAGTTGACAAGATGTATGGTGGGGACACCAACAAGGTAGACTCTATTTACGAGTATGCCAAGTCATTTAGAAGATACTTGATACTAGATGAGGTTACTGACAACATACGTGAATTTATTAATAACGACTAAATATAAACACTATGTGCATTATTATAATTAAAGACAACAATAAACTTATCAGTACAGACACGCTACTTGCATCTGCAAAGATCAACCCTCATGGGCTAGGTGTTCTATGGCTAGACAAGTGGGACGTAACGTATCACAAGAGTGATGATTACATGATACTAAAAACAGATAGACCATACATTGCACACTTTAGGTTTGCTACTATCGGTAAGATAAACAAGGCTAACTGTCACCCGTTCAACATTACTAATGACGAGATACTATTTCAGAATGGTAGTATATGGAACTTAGGTAACAAGAACAAGACTGACACTCAGCACATGGCAGAGATACTCAGTGACATACCTAAAGATAGATGGGCAGAGGTATTAGAGATGAGTGATTGCAGGTTTGTTACAGCCAACCTCAAGGAACAAACGTATGAGCTGTACAATGAGGAAGACTGGATAGATAGGAATGGGATTATGTATAGTAAGAAGAACGTACTAGACAAGACACTGATAGCCGTGTATGGCACACTAAAGAAAGACTACAACAACTACTATAATTATCTCACTAGTGCTAAGTATATTGGCCCTGCCGAGACAGATGCCAAGTACCCATTGATTATAGATGGGTTACCGTACTTACTGAACAAGCCTGGCATTGGTGAGCATGTAGAGGTTGATTTGTTCTTGATAAACAAGGACACCCTATCATCGATAGATTTACTAGAGGGACACCCCGATTGGTATTGTAGGGAGAAGACATCTGTTTGTCTTGATGACGGCAGTAGGTTAGAGCCTTACATATATTTCAATGACAAGCAGGACAGCGGTGTTCATCACAAGACGTATACTCAAGAATATATTCATCGTTCTTACGACAGCTATGGTGATGGTTGGAGTGACGTTGACACCACCAACTATATAGATGAGGGGTGTGGTTGCAGGTTACCAGAGCCTATGTTCGATGACTACGACAAGGAGTGGTACTGTATTTCATGTATGCAAACAATAGACGCTAATTTAATAGAAAACTAAATATTCACACCCATAATAACAAAAACTATGAAATCAGAAGATCAAAAACACGGGTACAGATTTGAGAAAATCTTAAAAGGAAAGAAGGTAGACTCATGTAGGTACATGACTAAAGAAGAGGCAGACGACTTCGGTTGGTACAAGAGGCCACTATGTATAATATTCACAGATGAAACATATCTCGTATTACAATCAGATGATGAGGGTAATGATGGAGGCGCTGGGTTTATTGGAGGAGGTAAAGAAGAACACATAATATACACGATATGATGAGTAATTGTTGCGGTGCAGAGCCGAGTTACTTAAGTGACGAGATATGTGGGGATTGCCTAGAGCATGCCGAATTTAATGACGAGAACGATGAGTAAGTTCATGATATACAATGCAGATGAAGTAATATTCATACTTGCGAGAACCCTAGACGAAGCAAAGCAATGGGCAATAATGTATTGCGACCATTCAGACGAGATAATAGTAAGAGAAGTAAATGATATTAAATATAAATACTAAAACTATGATACCAACACTAAGAATATTAACTAGGAAAACAAAATTAAGATTTGGAAAATGGAAAGACTATACTGTTCAAGAGCTACTTGACTTAAGAAGACAAAAAGAATTAATTTCTCCATATTATAAACTAACATCTATAAACTATACAGAAGACATACTCATTGAGTTAAAAATAACTAAAGATTACAGGATTGAAAAGCCTGGAACAGATAGAGAAATGTACTTTAAATTTATTAGTGAAAATGGTTACTATACAAAACATAAGCGTAAAGGAGGCGCGGATATAATGAAAATAAGAAGCAGGCCATTAAGCAAAGCACAATTAAAATCAATTAATCAATCAAATAAATAGAGTTATGGAAGTAGAGTATTGGAACTCACCTTATAAAGGTGCTAAAAGTGAATTAGTAAAGACAGAAGAGTGGCCTGACACAGACGAATCTTTTGCAAGGTATTATAAATTAAATAATCAATTGAAATACTGTAATGGAAGTCATTATAAGTTTGTAAGTGATGAAGACAATAAAAGATATACGGAAGAATTCTTCCCTAAACACCACACAATAGAAAATTACTACAGAGGTGGGATAGTAGATTAATAATCAATCAAATAAATAGAGTTATGGAAAAAAACAAATCAGTTTACGTAGGAGAAACAAACAGCTTACACTGTTCAGATGGGGAGCTAGTAATAAATCATGGAGACGTGGGTAACGAGCAGGTCCTTGTAATAAACGTGGAAGAGCTATACAAAGACCTTCCGTTTATCATTGAGCAAGTATGTAAGGAACAAAAGAAGATGCAAGAGATGTATCTAGAAATGATTAAAGAATCACTTAATAAACTATAACTATGGGAGCAACAAGTATACATTACGATGCAAGTAAGAAACATTACAAATCAGCAAGAGAAGCCTACCAATCTTTGAGAGAAGAGGAGGCGTATGAGTACGGACACGACCCGTACAATGGCACAATAACAACGTGTACACTAGAGGGTAAGATATCCGAGCCTAAAGATGACGATGCCTATGAGGAGGCATTGGATAATATAGGCAAGAGAGAGTGCAAGTATTATGAGACAGACACACACTATGTATTTATTGGGTGGGCTGCATGTTAAACAATTAATTAAATAAAGATATGAAAAACAATAAACTAATAGCAGAATTTATGGGGTATCAAGTAGTCGATAGCCCTAAAGTAATTAATGGGGAGAATTTCTTTGAGTATTTAGATAAAAATGGCGTGTATACTTATTGCGAGTCTTTATTGAGATATAATGACAAATGGGATTGGTTAATGCCCGTTGTAGAGAAGATATTAGACCTTTCCTTCCAAGACGATGGGGATGCGGAAGATTTTTACAGCATAAGAGATTGTGTGCCTGATATTAACCACACACACAAAGCAGTAGTAGAATTTATTAAAACATATAACAATGAACAATAACAAACTAATAGCAGAATTTATGGGACTATCAATCAAAGAAGGAGTGTGTTACTATACTGACGCAGATGATATGTTCCCTATGGGTATAGAGGTTGAAGAACCCTACCTACCTTACCACACCTCGTGGGATTGGTTGATGCCAGTGTGCCAAAAGATTGACGAAAAACTGAGCGATAACAGATTGAATTTAGGATACTTTGACGAGTGCCTAACCAGTAATGACTTGGAAGTAAGATTTCAAGCTGTAGTAGAATTTATTAATCAATTAAATAAATAGAGTTATGCCAAATCACGTTTACGCACAGATAACTGTGTCAGAGAAGTACAGTAAGAAGTTAGAAGAGATAGCTAAGGTAGGGCTATGTAGATACTACAAGCCCATGCCTGATGAGCTAATCAACACATCAAGTCCTGCTAGGATTGTAACCCAATCAGAGTATGACAAGCAGATGGAGAAGAACAAGACAGATAAGTTCAAGCACTATCCATTGACCATAGACAAGCAAAAGATGTTGCTTGATAAGTATGATGCAGATAATTGGTACGACTGGGCGCACAAGAATTGGGGTACAAAGTGGGGTTGCTATGACAACGATTATAGCCATGGAACGTACGGTTTCACTACAGCGTGGGGGCCTGTCGCACCAATTATTATGGCTATGCTTATTAAAGACATACCAACCTTTGACTACTACTATGAGGAGGAGCAGGGGTGGGGTGCTGAGTTTGAGATTGTTGATGGTGAAGAGATACGCACATTGGAGTGGGACACACCTGATTGGGATTCCACAGATCACGATGACATATACTTCCTTGAAAATGATTACCAGAATGGTATAGGTAATTACAAAAAGGGGTACTATGGATGGGGTAGCCTAGATGAATATCTTGGAGACAACCTAGAAGAAGCTATAAAAGAATTAGCTAATACAGAATTATAATATATTGTTCACACCCATAAGTGTGTAAAACTTGTTTTTGCTTGTAAAACTTGTTTTTGCTTGTAAAACTTGTTTTTGCTTGTAAACAACCTGAAAATAACCTTTTTCCAGGTCAATAAAATTAAACACGCCAAAATACAATCCTTAGTTGTCGCTAATGTAGGCCGTTGTAATGCTTAAAAAGTTAAAGTGAGGTGGCGTGGGAGTTTAATGTAGCTCTACATAAACTCATAAATTACAGCAAGACTGACAGGACGGAAAGACGCCCCTCCAAGGAGGTAACTTAAAATTAATGATTATGGTAAAAGACGAACTGTTTAAAGTAAAACTCTCTAGCTCTAAAGATAGTATCCTGGTTAGAACTAGGTATACATTTGACTTACAAGAGGCTAGGAGATGGAAGAAAGAAGCACATTACGGCGAGATTATTAACGCTCAAAACAATAAGATACAATGAATGTATTATCATTATTCGATGGCATGTCCTGTGGACAGATAGCCCTCAACAATCTAGGCATTAAAGTAGACAACTACTTTGCCTCTGAGATTGACAAGTATGCTATACAAATAGCTGAGAAGAACTACCCTAACATGGTTCATGTTGGAGACGTTACCAAGCTAAGTTACTCTGATTATAGAGGATGTTTGGTAAGAGAAAAGGAATCAAAGTATATAGTAGACATTCCTAATTCAAAACGTATTGACCTTATTATGGGTGGCAGTCCATGCCAGGGGTTTAGTAGGGCAGGCAAGGGGCTTGACTTTGAAGACCCTAGAAGTAAGTTGTTCTTTGAGTTTGTTAGACTCATAAAAGAATGCAAGCCAAAGTATTTCTTATTGGAGAATGTCAAGATGAACAGCGAAAGCAGAGATATAATATCTAAGTACTTAGGTGTGCAACCTATTTACATAGACTCAGCAGTATTGTCTGCACAAACTAGAAAGAGATATTATTGGACTAATATACCTTATCTTCTTGATCCTGTTGACCAACGCATAAAACTAAAAGATATCATTCAAACAGAAGGAGAGCTTAAAGGCTCTAAGGTTGATGAGAGGATGGTAACTAATAAGGGTAAAGCCTATTGCTTAACGGCTAGGTATGCAGGTGCTACTTGGTGGAATAGTATAGAGAGAAGCCAACGCACTATGATAAGGATAGAAGATAAGGTTTGTTTTCCCGAAGCAGAGACGAGTCAGGGAATTATAAATGAGAAATATAATTGGAGGAAGCTCACACCAATAGAGTGTGAGAGACTGCAAACAGTGCCAGATAATTATACTGAGGGTGTGTCTAATGCACAAAGGTATAAGATGATTGGTAATGGTTGGACAGTCAAAGTAATCGAGTATATACTTAAAAACATAAAGATATGAATCTACTAACACAAAATAGTAAGCTAAAGAAGACAAGCAAGGCGCTTGACTTAAGGGTATTCAACTTTGGTATACCTGCGTACAAATCAGCAAGCGGTAAGCTCACATGCCCTATGGCAGACGAGTGTGTTAAGTTCTGTTATGCCAAGAAGGGTGCTTATATATGGAGTAATGTAAAGCCTGCCTTTGAGAAACGATACCAACTTAGTAAGACTGTAGAGTTTATTGACGCTATGAATGCAGAGATAAAAAAGAAACGTCCTGACTATGTAAGGGTACACGATAGTGGTGACTACTACTCAAGGAGTTACCTAGCTAAGTGGATTACAATAGCTAATCAGAATCCAAGTGTAAGATTCTACAGCTACACTAACATGATAGATATGATTTTAAAAACTAACCTACCTGATAACTACGACATCATATTCAGTGATTCAGGTAAACAAAAACATTTAATAGATGAAGAACTACACAGGCATACAAAGATTTTTAACAATATTGATGTTCTTAATTCCGCTGGCTATATTGATTCTAGCAGCATTGACTTGATGGCTACCAAATGGTTCAGTGACAACAAAAAAGTAGGACTAATCTTTCATTAATAAAAACAAATAAATAGTTTCTATTAATAAAATAAAATGTATATTTGTAAAAAATAATAATTAAATTCTATACTGATGGGAAGATCAAGTGAAGAGTTCATTAAACAAAGAGAGGGAGAGTTGAACTCACTCCCCATTATTCAAGCACCATTTTCTTGGGGCTTTATTTCTAACGATACTAATACTGAAAAAAATGAAGAACAGAATATTTAATCTGTATGCCAACTTCGTATGTGAGGAGTGTGGCATTACAAGAGAGGAATTATTTTCCAATACCAGAGAGATAAGATTCTCTATTCCAAGGTACATACTGTACTACATATGTACCAAGAGACCAATGAAGATAGTAGACATTAGAAGCCTAATGAAAAGCAATGGTTTTGATGTTACTAGACAGAACATTGACTATGGTATTGACAAGATAAACAAGTCTACAGACAAAGATGTATGGGACTTAATTGAAAACTGCATAGAAAAATTTAATGACTAAAAAGTATACCCTTTTAGATATATGGCAACAGGCCATTGAAGATAATGTCTCTGTAGACATGTCTTATGGAAACAAACAAGCATACATTTATAAAGGTATTAAGGTTGTTAAGGTACGTGATGAAATAAAAATACTCAACACTAGAACCTTTGAATTAGAGTATGAAGAGATAGAGGAATATCTATACGACTCATTTCTAAACAATGGATTTAGGCCAGGGGTTGTAGATGTCTTAAAGAAATCCTACTTAGATAGGATAGAAGCTTTAAATAAAAGCATAAAGAAAGAGATCAACAGCAGGAACAATAAAAAACATTACAAGTCTATGAAGATTGAAAGAAGTGAATTAATAAATAAGTACAGTAAAATTTCTAAAACCAAACGATTATGACAAATTATGACGCGTATAACGCACAAGCAGTAGACAAGGGAAGCATATGGATTTTATTCCTATTAGTAGGATGGTCTTATGGAAGTATGAATAAGATGGGTAAACAAATATTCTATTACCTAACATTAGGTGGCTGTGGTCTATGGACATTGTATAGGCTATTTACACTTAGTGGTGCTATTAAGAAGCACAACAAGAAGGTAGCTGTAAAGTGTGGGCTATCTACAGAGGACATGTTAAAACTAGAACTAATATAATTTAAAACAAAATGGCAACAAAAACAACAACGGGAAAAAAGACAACATTCAAAACATTAGCAGCACTTAATGTTAAGGATAGATTAGAAAAGAAAGGAAGGTTTGATTACTTATCTTGGGCATATGCCTGGGCTATGGTAAAAGACCAATACCCTGATGCAAACCGAAAGGTATATGAGTCAGAGGCAACTGAGTTGAACTTCTTTACAGATGGCAATACAGGTTATGTAAAGGTTGGTGTAACAATAGAAGGTGTAGAGCATATCGACTACCTACCTATAATGGGACACAACAACCAATCACTTAGTGTGGATAAGATCACATCATTTGCAGTAAACAAGACCATACAACGTAGTACGGTTAAGGCTATTGCTATGCATGGATTGGGATTATCTTTATGGGCAGGCGAAGATTTAGTAGACATTAGTGAGGCAGCACCTGCTGTTAAGCAAGAGTCTAAGCCTACGCTTAAGAATACCAGTGATAAGTGGAATGACGTAGTAAACTATGTTAAGGCAAACAACACTAAGTCGTTGTCTTCAATAGTTAAGACACTAGAAACTAAATACATTATACCTACAGCAATCAAAAAAGAATTATCAGCCTATGTCAAGTAATATAATAGAACAGTTAAGAGACGACTCTAAATACTATGGAGACTTTGGTAAACAATATCTATCTAACTCAGATATATATAACCTACTAAAAAACCCTAGACAATTTAGAAAGAACGAGAAAGGCCTTCCATTAATAATGGGGGGTTACTTTCACACGGCAATGTTAGAGCCTGAGAAGCTTTCTAACTACAAAATAGTAGAGGCTTCAACAAGATCAACCAAAGTATTTAAAGAGTACATTACAGCTAACGATTTGCATCCATACGATGTGTTGTTAAGTAAAGAGGTGGACACTATTAATACTTGGGTAGATTCAATGAAGTCTAACTTTGTAATGCATACAGATATCTATGAGTCAACTAACATATATGAGCAGCCTGCTGTTACTGAGTTGTTTGGTTTGACTTGGAAGGGTAAGGCTGATATTGTAACAAAGGACAAGGTGATTGACATCAAGACCTCTGGAGACATCAACAAGTTTAAGTGGAGTGCTAATGACTACAACTATGATAGTCAGGCATACATATACCAACACCTATTTGGTAAGCCTGTTGAGTTCTATATAGTGGACAAGAATACCTTAATGCTTAAGATAGCAAAGCCAAGTGAAGAAACCTTACTAAGAGGTAGAGACAAGGTTATAAGAGCTGTAGAGATGTATAAGAAGTTCTTTGCTGAAGATGCAGAGAAAGACCTCACACAGTTTGTTGAGTACGAACAGTTTTAATTCTTTTCACACTCATAATAATAAAGGAGTCAGAGTAGCTTCTCCAACTAAGCTACCAAATAAATACCATTAAATATGTCACAAGACAAAATTTTTGCAGACGGTTTCATCTTCAAGAGAAGAGAGAACGCACCCGATTTCGTAATAGGTAACATCAGCGTAAAAGTTGATAGCGCTATTGAGTTTTTAAAAGCCCATGATAAGAATGGATGGGTTAACCTAAATGTTCTTAACAGCAAGGGAGGTACAGCTTATATTGAGCTTGACCAGTTTGTTCCTAAGAAAAGTCAGGATAAGGCTCCTGCTCCTGCTCCTGTAAAGGAAGAGGAAGAAGATGATGGATTACCATTCTAATACACTCTAATAGAATAGATTAGGGGCTATTTGCCCCTTTTCTTTTCTTTTATCTATGTTAAGAATGTTTAGTTTTTCCCTTAGATATACAAATTAAAAAAAATAATATTAATAAAACTATATAAAGAGTATATAGAAAAAAAGTCAGCATATGAAACATAACAATGTTACTATATTTAGAAATATAAGGGACACCTCCACTCCCTTCTTCAGAGACTTGAACTCTATCCTTGAAAGAATAAAGGAAGGCAAGTCAAAAGATTTGATTAAACAGATTAGATCAGAGAAGAACAAAGAGGTTAGGCAAGAACTTAAAAAGAGTTTACCTGCTATATGTTTTTCAGGAACATTCAACAAGAGAAGTGATGATAGCTTGATTGAGCATAGTGGTTTTATATGTTTGGATTTCGATGGTTATAAAACCAAGAAAGATATGACATCTGAAAAAGAAAGGCTATCAAAAGATAAATACGTTTACTCTGTATTTGTATCTCCTAGTGGTAATGGTTTAAAAGCTATTGTTAAGATACCTAAAGAACCAGAGAACCATAAGAACTATTTCATATCATTAGAAAGATATTTTAATTCTGATTACTTTGATAAGACCAGTAAGAATATATCAAGAGTTTGCTATGAGTCGTATGACCCGTTAGTTCATGTAAACGAAAACTCAAACACCTGGACTAAGATAGAGGAGCAGGAGTACAAGGTTGTAGATAAGTATTCATCTAGGCCTACGATACCTGTTACTAATGAGAACAAGATAGTGGATATACTTATGAAGTGGTGGACTAATAAGTATGGTATAGTTGATGGCGAGAGAAACAACAACGTATACATATTGGCTGCGGCCTTTAATGACTACGGAGTTACTAAGTCACTAACAGAATATATCATGTCTCAGTTTCAGAGTAGTGATTTTACAATGAATGAAATACAGACCACTATAAACTCTGCATACTCACAAACTCAAAACCATGGCTCTAAGTATTATGAGGATGAGGATAAGGTTAATCAGGTTAGGGTTAAATTAAAACGCGGAGTATCAAAAAAAGAAATTCGTCTTCAATTAGTTGAATCAGGTATTGAAGATGCTATAGCGGTTTCTACTATAAGATCAATAGAAGAAGAAGATACTGACAAAAGGTTTTGGACCAAGAGTGATAAGGGTGTTATAACACTAATACATTATTTGTTTAGGCAGTTTCTTGAGGACAATGGATTCTGGAAGTTTTCTCCTGAAGGTACTAAGAGTTTTATATTTGTTAAAGTAACCAACTACAAAATAGACCATACTACTGAGGAAGAAATAAAGGATTTTGTGTTAGGGCATTTGGAAAAACTTGATGATATGTCTATCTACAATTACTTTGCAGATAAGACAAGGTACTTTAAGGAAGAGTTCTTGTCCTTGTTAGGAACTGTTAATGTTTACTTTATTGAAGACGATAAGAATACCGCATACCTGTATTACAATAACTGCGCTGTAAAGGTCACAAAGAATAGCAAGACCACGATAGATTACCTAGACTTGGGTGGATATGTTTGGAAAGACCAGGTTATAGATAGAGACTTTGAGATGTGTGAGTCATACGAATGTGATTACAAAACATTCGTATCAAACGTAGCAGGATCTGATAAGAAAACTATTAAGTCAATGGAGAGTACGATAGGTTATATGCTTCATGCTTATAAGAATCTATCTTACTGTCCTGCTGTTATATTGAATGATGAGATTATATCAGACAATCCAGAGGGTGGTACAGGTAAGGGTTTATTTATCAATGCCATATCCAAGATGAAGAAGTTGGTAGTTATTGATGGTAAAGGTTTTAATTTTGAGAAGAGTTTTGCTTACCAGTTGGTTAGTGCAGATACTCAGATACTTTGTTTTGATGATGTCAAGAAACATTTTGACTTCGAAAGATTGTTTAGTGTTGTTACCGAGGGGTTAACACTAGAGAAGAAGAACAAGGATGCAATTAAAATACCATTCCATAAGTCACCAAAGGTTGCTATAACAACTAACTATGCGATTAAGGGTAAGGGTAATTCATTTGAGAGAAGAAAGTGGGAGTTAGAGTTCAAGCAGTTCTATACAAAAGAATTTACTCCATTGGTAGAATTTCAAAAGCTTTTATTTTCTGACTGGAATGAAGATGAGTGGTGTGCATTTGACAACTATATGATAGAGAACCTTATGTACTATCTTAATCATGGATTAGTTAAATCTGAATTCAAGAACCTTTCTATTAGAAAACTATCTGCTGCTACCTCACATGAGTTCATTGAGTTCTGTGGATTGATACTAGGAAGTAATCCAAATGAGTTACTTAGAATGAATGAAAAGATATACACTAAAGATTTGTTTACAGAATTTATAAGTGAGAATCAGGATTATGCGCCAAGGGCTAAAAGAAGTATTTCTAATATTGCTTTTAATAAGTGGTTAGTAGACTACGGAGAGTTTAGAAAAGATGTTGTTAATACAGAAACAGACAGAGACTTAAACGGTAAGTTTATTATTTACTCAACAAAGAAAACTAAACCAAAAGAAAAAGAAGATGAGTTTGAATTCTGATCTACAATGGTGTATCGACAATGACTTTCAGGTTTATATAAAGAAGATGGACCATAGCAGTTATTTTAAAGTTGCTATAAGAAAAGGAGGTATATCATCTAATGGTAAGGATATTTTCTTTTGTAAAGAAACTCAGATGAATTTGTATAGTGTAGAGAAGCTTGGTAAAATAGATTATAAGAATCAAGAGAAAGCTAATAAGGTTTTACCAGGTGTCTACAAATATTTAAAAGAAACATACCAAAAAAAGCTATGAAGAAAAAAGAATGGTTGTTCATGCAAACACCAAAAGAAAAAGCATACCAATTAGTAAAAGCATTTTATGTAGAAACAACAACAAGCACAGAAGCAAAGAAATGTGCTAAATTACATATAAGCCTTATACTAGAAAACGAAATACTAAAACCATCTAACAATATAGAATACTATCAAGAAGTATTAAACGAAATAGAAAAATTATGAAGAATTTTAGGGATGAACTGAGGTTAATAACAAACAATACAGAATGGACTGATAATGAAAAATTTGAAGCAATTGATGAACTGCACGAAAGGTATGTAGCTAAAAAAGTAAAATTATTTACTATACCTGTTGTTGTACAGCAAAGCGAACAGTATTGCGAATGCGATAAACCAAGTTGTAACACGTTTTAATGTGATTACAACTCCGTATAACGTTAACTAAAATAAACTATGATAAAATTTAGAGACTATCAGAAGGATATTATAACCAAAGGGGTTAAGTGTTTGCTTGATTACAGATTTGTATACTTGTCTATGGAAGTAAGAACAGGCAAGACACTTACATCACTAGGAATCTTAAATAAGATTATGAGTGTGAACAAAGTATTATTCATTACAAAGAAGAAGGCAATAAGCAGTATTGAATCTGATTATAAGCTACTGAGTCCAGACTATGAGATATTCGTTATAAACTACGAATCCTTGCATAAGGTTGATCTTAAAGGTTGGGATGCGATTGTGTGTGATGAGGCTCATAGTATGGGGGCTTTTCCAAAGCCAAGTAAAAGAGCAAAGCAGGTTAAAGAGTTTGTAATTAAAAACAACCCATACGTAATACTGCTATCAGGTACACCTACTCCAGAGTCATTTAGTCAAATGTATCATCAGGTATATAGTATAGCAGGTAATCCTTTCAGAGAACATACAAACTTCTATAAGTTTGCTAGAGAACATGTTGTCGCTAAGACAAAACGTATAGGTTCTTTTATGGTTAATGATTACTCAGATGGAAAACAAACTATACTTGATAAGATGAATCAGTATATGATTTCATACACTCAAAAAGAAGCAGGGTTTAATTCTTCTATAAAAGAAACCATACTTACAGTTGATGCTCCAGAATCTATTCACAGCCTCTGTAAGCTACTTAAAAAAGATTTAGTTGTGCAAGGTAAGGATGATGTTATATTGGCTGATACAGGCGTTAAACTAATGCAGAAGCTTCATCAGATGTATAGCGGAACTGTTAAGTTTGAAAGTGGCAACTCTATGGTATTAAATAATTTCAAAGGGGAGTTTATTTACAACAACTTTTGTGCTAATAAGATAGGAATATTTTATAAATTTAAAGAAGAATTGAATTGCCTTAAAGAAGTGTATGGAGATCAATTATGCACAGACTTAGAGACGTTTGAAAGCACAAACAAATCTATTGCATTGCAGATTGTTAGCGGTAGAGAGGGCATTAGTTTAAGACAAGCAGAGTACCTAGTCTATTATAACATAGACTTTAGTGCTACTAGTTATTGGCAGAGTCGTGATAGAATGACTACAAAGGATAGACCTGAGAACGAAGTCTTTTGGATATTCACTAAGGGAGGAATAGAGAAACAAATATATAGGGCAGTAAGCAAGAAAAAAGATTATACATTAAAACATTTTAAAAGAGATTTATTAGCTTTAAATTAAATACAATATGTCATCAGGAATATACAAAAGAAAAAAGAAAAAAGAAATTGATTTTGATAAAATACTACAATTAGTATTAGATGGGTTGACTATACAAAATGCTATCTTTTGTTGTGGATGGAAATATACTTCAACTTTCTATAGAGAAATTACTAAAGAACAAAAACAACAACTATATAGAGCAAAAATTCTACACTCCACACACAAAAGATATTAATAAGAACATTAACTTTAAATTAAATATAATGATAGAAGCAATTGGTTGGCTAACTATAGCCTGGATAGTAATGTCAGTAGGAAAAGCAATAGGTAGAAGAATATGGCCTGAAGACTGGAGAGATGATAGTTAAATTAGACGAATTAGAGATAGAGCTATGCGAATATATTGGGAAGCTTAGATCTAGTATAGCTAGAAGTAATAATGTTTTTGATGCCAAAATAGGAGACCAAAACGGAGTAGAAGCAGATATTCAAGGATTTAAAGCAGAATATGCTTTTGCTAAAAAAAATAATTTATTTCCAGATTTTGGATTGTCACCAAGAAGTGGTAGTGCTGATGGAGTAACAAAAGAAAATAATAGATACGACATAAAATCTACTCACTATAAAACTGGTAACTTACTTTCTACTTTAAAAGTAAATCAAGATGTAGACGTTTATGTTTTAGCTTACGTAAACAAAAACATAGTGGATTTTGTAGGTTGGGCTACTAAAGATGAATTAATAAGAAAAGAAAATATAAAAAGCTTAGGGCATGGCTCTGGATATTTTTTAAGCAGACATAAGCTACATAAATTTTAATATGACAAAAGAAACTTTAGGAGAAACAAAAAAAACTATTTGGGTATTTGGAAAACCACAAAGTATGTGGATTCCAATGATGAATCCAAAATATTTAACCGAGAATAATCTTTGGGACAATGACGGAACAACAGATACAAGCGAAAAGGATTAAACAGCTAGAGGCTGAAGGGTACTATGTTATCAAGCTTATTAAGACTAATAAGAATGGCATACCTGATGTTGTAGCTATACCACCTAACTGTGGTGTCCTATTCTCTGAAATAAAAAAGCCAAATGGCAGGGTGTCTGCCTTACAAGAATATAGACTAAAAGAATTAGAAAAGCATGGAGTCAGAACAGAAGTATATAGAGGATGAGTTTGAATTGGATGAAAACTTCCTATATCAAATACACACATTTAACCCTAGTGTAAAGAATAAGATAGCAGCGCAAATAGATACCTTAATAGGTCTGCCTACAACAAAGGGTTTAGACAAGTTAAAGTCTGGAGTAGTACACGATAAAGAAGGAACACCAACTTTCTTTACTCTTTCCTATTCCAAAAGAAATAAGAACTCACCATCTATACTGTTAGATATATTTGAGATAACACTAGACCAATACCTAAACGATATTAATTTAAACATTCATATAAAATGAAATTCGAATCATCACCTGAAATCAAATTAAAAAACAAAGTAGAAGCCGAGTCAATTAAGATATTAATTGAACAAGAAATGGAGATTGAAAATATATTTAAAAACACTAGGAGACGAGAGTATGTGGATTCAAGAAGAATTCTGTTCTATATTCTTAGAAACAATTTTCTACTTACCTATTTTGAAATAGGAAGGATTTCTAAAAGAGATCACGCAACTATTATACATGCAATTAAAGATTTTGATTATATAATTAAGGCTGACCCAATATTAAATGGTGTATATCAAAAAGCGCTAGAAAGAGCTGAGTTTATTACAACGTACTCTCCAGAGGCAAGAAAAGAAGAGATAATCAAAAAGATAGAACAGCTTAACGAAGAGTTACTTACTTTATCTAATTAAAATAATTAACTTTTATTTTGTATCTTTAGTGACATGGAAAACAATAATGTAGGCTACAGGCCAAGACTTACTGAGGAAGAAAGTGTGATGATAAACAATCACAGAGCATTAAAAGTAGAATGCGAAACCAACGGAATACCAATGAGTGATGTAAATCATTACTGGTATAAAGGCAAAAGCTTTTCTCTTCATGTAAAAAACAACGGTGTCTCTTTAGACAAAGTAAGAGAGGATATTATAAAGGAAATGAATAAACATTCTCCTTCATATCCTAAGATTAAAAGAACAAAACAGAAAGACCCTCACCTACTAGTAATTGATCCTGCTGACATACATATAGGTAAGCTGGCATCATCATTTGAAACAGGTGAGGATTATAACTCACAGATAGCTGTCAAGAGAGTAAAGGAAGGAATACAAGGAATACTTGAAAAGTCTAATGGCTTTAAAATAGATAAGATATTATTTGTAGGTGGTAACGACATACTTCACATCGATGAGCCACACCGAAAAACAACAGCAGGTACGCCACAGGATACTGATGGGATGTGGTACGAAAACTTCCTTACAGCAAAAAAACTTTACGTAGATGTATTAGAAACATTAATCGCAGTGGCAGATGTTCACTTTGTTTACAACCCAAGTAACCACGACTACATATCAGGATTCATGTTATCGGATTCTATACAGTCTTGGTTTAGGAAAAGCAAGAACATTACATTCGATTGCTCAATAGCCCATAGGAAAGGTTTTAAGTACGGTAATAACTTAATCGGAACAACACATGGAGATGGAGCGAAACAAGCTGATTTACCCCTTATAATGGCTAATGAGTTCTCTCGGTGGTGGGCAGATACAAAGCATCGTTATGTTTACACACACCATATACATCACAAGTCTAGTAAAGATTATCATGGTATTACAGTTGAGTCGTTAAGGTCACCAAGCGGATCTGATTCCTGGCATCATAGAAAAGGTTATGGTGTTGGTGGAATAAAAGCTGTAGAAGGATTTATACACTCAATGGAACATGGACAAGTAGCAAGATTAACACACATATTTTAAAAGATGGAAAACACAAAATGTATTGAAGTAAGAAAAGATTATTACCTATTAATAGTTAATGACGTTTTACTAGGCGAGTTTGAAAAAAGTGACTTAAGACACGTAATACAAGTTATAGACAATGCAATATAAACAAGACACAACTCTTTTAGACGAGCGATATTCTTCTAGAAAGATTAATGGATTAGATGTCATTGATTTAATTAAGCACTGGGATTTAAATTTTAACGAAGGGAATATTCTTAAATACCTACTAAGAAAAAAAGGAGACGATATATCTGACATGAAAAAAATAGCTGACTATGCAAATAGAGAAGCAGAACACTTACAAAATGATGGAACAAATTAAAGAGCAAATACTAAAAGAGAAGTTGAAAGATAAACCCAACTTCTCTTTGATTAGAAAATTACAACAGTTATTAGATAAAGTTAAAAATTAAACTCTCCTTTATTTTTCTTAGGATTTATAGTAAACTCTTCTTTATTTTTATTAGAATTTATAGTAAACTCTTCTTTATTTTTATTAGAATTTATAGTAAACTCCTCTTCTTTTTTTCTTTTCTTTTCCGATTTAGTTTCAAAAGGAACTATTTTTAAAGCCTTACCTTCTCTTGTTTTTTTAGCTAACTTCAAAGCTCTTTCTGCCATGTAATTAGTTTCAGCTACACCACCGCCTAATAAAGATAATAAATACGTAGAGGCAACAATACCCATTTTTTCTCTAGCATCCTCATTAATATTGGCAGTAGATTTTTTACCCATATAAACATTCTTAGCAACTCCTGTCCTGTAAAGATCAATCATTTCATAAAGAAGCAATGCTTTCTTAGGGGTTATTCCTAATACTCCAAGCTGGTCTAAAAGTCCTTTTTCATCTTTAGCGAAAAACCTAAATGGGTCGCCTTCCTCATCTCCGCTTTCTAATAATTCCATTCCTGTATTTAATGCAGAAAGCATGGTGTCATTTAAAAACGGTAGTGGAACTGCAATATCAGCAACAACACTTCCTATTCTCCCTCTTTTAGCATACATTTTTCTTTTCTCTTCCTCTTCAGGTGTTTCACCTCCCATAAATGAAGAAATAATTGACGCTAAAGTAGTACTTATGTAGTATCCTAAAGTGTTAAAAATTGCTGTCTCTACACTTAACCCTACTAAAGATCTTGCAGCTGCTGTCTTGTCTCCTTTAATAAAATCTGGATTGTAGAATAATGTACTTACATCAGAATACATTCTGTTTTTTTGATTGATTAAAAAATTAGCAAAAGGAAAAAGTACTTTTCTTAAAACTTGTGGTTCTTTTCTTTGAGATGTAAATAGTCTACCCTGCAAATCTGAATCAGATGTGTTTTGTTGTCTATCAACCTGTTGTTGTGCAAAAGTTTTAGCGTCCCTTTCTAATGGCTTTGTCCAATCTATATCGTTTGATGCAACACCTTTTTTATTCATTGCCTGCATGTAATAAGCAAGAAAAGAGGCTCTTGCTGCAACTACATCATACTTCACTAATAAAACATCTAGTAGCTTTTTGTTTACCTTGTCTAAAAAATCTATTGTCTGACCTCCTTTAGTTCTTGCAGCTTTCTCAATTAAAGTATTTAATCCCTCTATATCTGCTTGAGACATAATACCTCTATTGGCAATCGGCATACCTGACTCATCAATAATCTTCATACCTCCATTTATAAGAAGCATAATTCCTCTATAGGTATTAGCTGGACCTGCATTTATAGCTGTGTTAGCTAAAGGAACTAATTGTTTTAATGGCTGAGTTACACCTGCTAATACTTTAGCTACACCAAAGCCAGCAAGTCTATTTAATCTTCTTAAAAATCTTTGGTCTTTTTCAGTAATATCTTTTTTACCCCTTTTAGCATCAACATAATCTATAATTCTTTGCTTTACAACATCTCTACTTAACTTAGTTGGAAAAACTTTATTAAAAGAATCAGAATTTAAAGCGCCTTGTATTTGACGTATAGCACTAGCCGTAAGAACATCTGTTAATGCAGCTTCAGCTTTATTAAAATTATTGCTATCGAAACCTAAATTTAAAACCCTACCCTTTGGTAAGTTACCACTTCTGTTTGCCTTCATCAAGGTAGATGATTTTTTATCATAAGGATTTTTTCTAGGTTTAGGTTCAAAGAATGAATCATCTAAATTTGTTTTTTCATCAGTTTCTTCTTGTGTTATTTTAAAATATGTTCTTGGAGTAAAGTTAATATCTTCAGATAAATTTTCATTGTAAATTGATTTCTGAACAGCAACAAGTTGAGGTCTTAATTCACCCCATATGTTTTCTATAACGTAGTTTACTCCTTTTAAATTAGCAGGGTCTACCTTAGACTCTAACTCAGCAATGTTTGAGGATTTGTCTACTAATTTATTGTATATCTCCTCAATAATTTTACCATTAGCATTGTCTAATTTATTACCAGTATTAAAATACGCTTCATATGTTTGTTTTATTAATGATTTAGTATTATTAAATTGTTGTTGTTCAGATAACTCAGAGTCAACTTCAATTCTTAGTAATTCAGCTATTATACCTCTCTCAGTTGTATTATACTGATCAAAGTATTTACCCTTCCTAGTTTTTATTTTACCAAAAACATCAGAATATTCTTTCATTGATTTCTCAATATCTTTTTTAGCTTTATTAGAACCAAACATTAAATCATTAAATCCTAATGCGTTCATAACTTCACGAGCCTTTGATTGTCCTTTAAACATTAATTCAAAAACTAAAGGTAATGAGGTTAGCTGGTCATTTCTACTTCTACCTGCTGAGTTAGTTGAAGAAACACTTTTTATTCCTTTAGAAACAAGATTCTCCATCTCTTCATTTCCTCTTGCTTTTGCTATAAAAGATTTTGCACCTCCAAGAGAGCCATTCACATTGAAATTAATCAATATATCTAGAAGCTCCATTTTTTTCTTGGTATCTAATTTGTTTATGTCTAAATCTAAAAGTTCTTTTAAATCAGATTTGTCATTTACATTTAGGTTTAAAGTTTGAGTCTTTGAGTTCAATTCACTTTTAGAATCTTCAATAGCATCCAACAAAGCTTTCTTGATTTCTTTTTTATTTTTTTCTATTTTTTCTTTATCTAAGGCTGGGACTTCTGAGGTTTTATTAATTAAGTCTTGCATTTCCTCAATAGTCATTTTATCAGAGTCTAGACCTGTTAGCTCTGTAAAATATTCTCTTGCGCTTTTTAAATTATTATCTGCTTGTATTTTATTTTGCTTTATAGTATAATTCCTTAAATCCTGAATATTAAAAGGGTCTGCAACCTTAAACTGTTTCTCTCCCTTTTTTGTAACAACCTTAGTTTTACCTAATCCATTTAATACTGTATTGGCGTAATTTAAATACTCATCTATATCTGAAACCTTTTTAGGATCTAATTTTAAAAATTCTTTTGCAGATACCTTTAATGAATTTTCAGTGTCTTTATTTATTTTGTTTTTAATTTTAGTCTTAATAGATACGCCTTCTTTTTCTTTAGAAATATGCTCTGCATTATCAAATACTTTTTCCATGTAATCTAAAAACTCATCAACAGATTTTCTTGAATAGAAATTTGTTGACTCACTTCTATTTATAACAGCCTGAAGCTGTTTTGGAGAAAACTGTCCCTTTCGCCCATCAGAGAATAACTTTACTAACTCATTTACAGCTTTTCTCTTTTTCTTTAAATCTTGCTGCGCTTCTCTAGCTGCTCTAGCCTCTAATTTTATCTGAGTTTTTAAGGCGTTGTACTCATTGACAGTTACCATTTTAGGCTTATTTCCAAGTATCTTAGGAGCTTTTTTACTTCCTTTCACACTCATACCTTCCGTTGAAGGAGTAACAATCATTTCAGAATCAACCGTTGTTCCATCACCAAATATTCCTGCATAAGCAGGGGCATTATTTACAATATCTTTAGCATCTTTTTTGCTTTTAGCATCAACTGATTCTCCAGTAACTCTATTATATACAACCCATTTCCCTGCGTCTTTGCCAAGCTCTAAACCATTCCTGTTATCTATAATCTCAAAATCCTTAGACCAAATCTTTTTGTCAGTCTTATTCATTTCATAAACTACCTCACTAGGTTGTGTTACTTGTTCAGTATCTGTCTTCTTAGTTTTAGCTGCGTCATTTGCTGCAATTTTTTCTGCATAAGCTTTAGCCTCAGCAGATGTTTTAAAGGTTTTAGTTAAAGCATTGCTTCTGGTCATTTGACCATCTTGACTTGTATTAACTCTTACCTCAAATCTATAATCAGTCTTTTTCCCTGTAGAAGGTTGACCTTGGTCGTTTTGAGCCGAAATATTAACCTCTACTTTGTCAGAAGAATAGTTTTCATATCTACCTGCTGAATCAGGGGCATTTGGTTTTAAGAATTCAACATCTGTCTCCGTAGTCGTGTCGCTAGGCTTATCGGTTTGCGTTTCACCTTCTTGGACTTGCGTGTCGGGAGTGACTTGTCCAACGTCTCCTTCTCCCACTTGTTGCAATTCCACTTCGGAGTCTTTCCCTCCTTCTGTGCTTGTTGGAGCATCTGGTAGCACTTGCTCCTTTGTGCTTGGCTTTGAAATGGCATCTTCTTTTTGTTTAGTTACTTCTTCTTCTGTTCTTTTTTCTGTGGTACTGGATTGCTCAGAAGTCTGCTGAGTATCTTGATTTGTTTCTGCTTCGACATTGTTTTCAACTTGTCTAAGTTCGTTTTGGAATTCTTCATCATTTTCTAGTAATTCGTTAATTTTTTGTTCTTGTTCAGGAGATTGTGCTTCGTTTAATAATATTTGATATGCAGCTTCTTCAGCATTAACACCTCTTAGCGTAACCGTTTTACTTCCATCAGGACTTCTTAATACAACTCTTGATACATCACCTCTTTTATTTCTTTTTATACCCCCTTTGTCTGGTACAAGTACATCATCAAAAACCTGAAGGTTTCCTTCGTTATCTGTCTTAACATTAGAAACTTGCTGCTCTAAGCCTATTTCTTCTAAAGTTTGATTTGAAATTTCATCTACGTTACCAATCTCTATTATATTTCCTTCAGAATCCTCAACTACAACTTGTTGTCCATCTACATACATGTCGCCTTCTATTGGCGTATCTAGCTTAGATCCACCTAGCTTAGTAAGAGTGACAGGTCTATTTATTAAGTCGTTTACTTTTTCTGCTTGTTTATCGGTAACAAAACGCTCTTTTTCCTCAACATCAGGTGATGCTTGTGGCTCAGAACTTTTTTCTGATGCAAGTGCAGCTGCATCTTTAATAGTGTTTTGAAAATTTTGAATAGCTCTTTCAGTAATTTGGTCGTTATCTATTTCAATTATTTGCTCACCCCTTTCTCTTGCCTCATTAAATAATTGTCTACCAGCCTCTTCCTTGTATTTTCTTTTGCCCTTGTTTGATAAATTATCAAAATTAGTTTTTGTTATTATGTTGTTTCTTAAGGCTTGTATTTGTTCTTCTATTTTTGTGTTATCATTAAAATAATCTTCTGAAGGTTTTATAGTTTTATTTTCTAATTTTTTTATAGCGTCTATATCTTGCATTACGCTTAATGCTGTTTCAGAACTTAAATTAGATGGAATTAAATTTATAGTACTTCTGTAAATATTGATACTTTCTAACATTTGAGCTACTTGCTCTTCTGTGTAAACTCCTTTTGTTACTTGGCTATTAAGAAGCTGTGTTGTTTTGTCTACGTCTTTTGAAAGAGTGTATAAGGCCTCCATTCTGTCAATTGCAGCAACGCCTGGTCTAAATCTTTTATTAAAGTTTGTTTTTACATCAGCAGTAACATCTCCTGCAATTGGCATCATAAAACCCGCTGCTAAAGAAAGTATTGTTGTATTAATAAATTGATCCCCAGTTATGGTATCGTTCATTATCTCTCTACCTGCCGCCTCATTAATGTTTTCACCAATAACAAAAGCTTGACCTGATTGCTGAACATTTTCTTGAACAACTTCTTTTGCCCCTTCTTTTCCATATAAAGGAGTTTTCTTAACATATTCTAGAGCCTTGTTATTTACTTTTGTCCAAAAGTTTATAGCGCCTTGTCTTCCATTTTTTACGTAAGCTTCTGCCGCACCTTTTACTATTTTGTCTTTGGCTGCTTTACCAAAGATTTTATCCATGGCATATGTCTGTGTTGATATAGGAGCTGTTAATGAGCCTAAAGCAAATCCCTGAATACCAGCAATACTAGAAAGCTCTTCAGCTTGAGAAACAGATAGCCCATTACTTAAGGCTTGTCTTCTTGTTTGCTCCGCTAAGTTTGTAGAAAATAATGTTCCTTGAGCAATCATAGCAGACGCTGTAGTTGCTTTCATTGGTACTTTACTCATTATATTTACAATCTTACTACCTCTGTCAAAGGCAGATAAAAAAGCACTAGCTCCTTGTCCAGCAACCCCAACTTTACGAGTTAAAGCTATTTGAAGAATCATGTCTGAGGCGATACCAGCTGTTGTTATGGCAGCACCTGCTTTACTGAAAGTTCTCCCTTCTACACCATCTGTAGCAACTGCTTTTCTAATTTTTTTTGCTTCTTGCTCTGTAATAACGTTAGTTACTCTAAGGTTTAACTCAGTGTCATATATTTGATCTTCACCATCTACAAGATAAACTGTACCATCAACATCTGCTTCTTTTCCACTAGCAAAAGTGTATCTTAAAAAATCACCTCTATCTAATTCTGTTTCAGCTTGGGCCATTCTAATTTGATTAGACACATCATCAGCTCCAACAAAATCATATGTAGCAGAAGAGAAATTATTTATTCTGTCTTCTACTGATCTCCAACCCTGTTTAATAGCTTGTGTTCCTCCACGAGACTCACCATTTTTCATAGCCTGATACAATTCTTGGTTTTTGGCATCTTGCTCTTTTAGCTTTGATGTCATTAACGGAAATTGTTCCTGAATGTACGCTGTTAATTGTTGTTCGTTTATACCAGAGGTAAAATCTAATTCTACTCCATCAAGATAAGGTAGTTTACCATCGTTTTCTAGTTGGTAGTTTAATATTTGTGACTTTACATTTCTTTCTACTTGATTGTTTACGTAGTTCGTTAAGTATTCAAGTCTTATTCTTTCTGATGCAAGTGCTGGGCTATATCCTGTAGTGTAGTTGTAATCTTCTTGGTCTGAAGAGACTATTCCTTTTTCTACAAATTCTAGGTATTGATTTTTATATTCTTTTTCATTTAAATATCCATCAAGATCTAAGATATTCATTCCTTCTATTTCAAGAAGACTACTTGTGTTGTACATAGAATTAACCGAAGAACCCTCTACTTGGTCAGGAGTTATTATATTGGTTTTCCCTTCGTACTTGTATGGATTATTTAAATCACCTTCATCTATTTCTTGTTGTGTTTCTTTAGATGATTTTACCCCTAGATTTCTTAAGGTAGCGATATCATTTTCATTTCCCTTTAAAGCTCCATCTATTATAGATAAGTCTATAATTTCGTTCTCTAGTGCTTTTTTAATGTTAAAGTCATTTAATATTTTTTCTTTTAAAACTTCGTCTATTTGTAATAAAGAATCATCGTCTTTTGCCTCAAAGTCATCTCCAAGCATAGACCTGTACATAGAGGGAGCCTGACTTAATTTAGCCTCTCTTTCTTTATTTTTCTTTACTGCTAGAGTTCTTTTTTCTAATAAACCATCTAGCAAGTTGCTAGTCAAATCTGTTAATACACCATCTGTTTCTATTAACTCTATTGTGGAGACACTCGATTTAGGTTTCCAGCTTCCTTTTCCATATGCTAATGCTGATTTTTCATCTTTACCAAACTCTATAACTTCACCTCTTTTCTTAGCTTCTTCATATACAGGCTCCCAGTTTTGTTTTGCCTGCTCAGACATGTCAACAAAACTTCCGTCTTCATTTTGAAATACTGTAGGGAATGAAAACCAATTACCTTGACCATCGGTTTCGGTCTTCATTTTATGAGTAGATACACTTCCGTCTTCATTTTTAAGTGTACCTGACCTAGACGGTGCTTCAGGAATTAAAAGTTCAGTATCATCTTTTATTAAAGGGTTTACAGGTATCTCAACGTTTTCCTGCGAAGAATCCAAAGAGCCAGGTTCTGTTGGAATCTCTGTAATAGATTCCGTAACTTCCTCTTGACCATCTGAAGGAGTATCGACTTGATTTTTTTTTTCAGTTAAAGAAGATTGAAATTCTTGTAAATCTTTAAAAGCACCTGGCGTAATTACAGAAAACAAGGTTGAAGTATCAACTTCTTTTGCAAAACTTTTAAATTCTTCTAATGATGAAAAAGCTCCATCAATAGTTAATCCAAATAAATCTTCAATTTCAAACATAATTATTGTGCGTTAAATATTACAAGTGCTTGTGCTGGAGTTACATTATCTTCTTTAATAATCTGAGCAATAGTTCTAATTTTTTTGTTTATACTTGAAACTTCCTTACTACCTGCTTTTCTTGAAGGAAGTCCTTTTTCTGCTGCCTCATTTAATAAAGTTGAAACAGCTACTTTTAGACTTTCATCATTTCCAGTAATTTTCTCTTCTGACACTACTTGATTATTAACTACTACCTTTATAGTTCCTTTTTCTTGGTCAAACTCAAACTTTACATCAGAGCCTTGATTCGCTCCTTGCTTTTCTGCCATCTGTCCAAAGCTACTAGTTAGTTGCAGTGCCAATTCTGGCCCTTGTTCTGTTAAATTATCGCTACTTTTAAACCAATTACCTTCAATATCTTTATAAATTCTAGAGTTTAAGGTAGAATCAACAGCAGTACTTCCTTTAGTATCTAAAGCGGTAGTAGGTGTTATAATTGGAATCTCTGTTACCTCAACCTTTCTTACAACCTCTCTTTCTCTCTTTCTATCAGCTGAAGATAAAGTCTTATTTAAGTCTATGCCTTGGGATTTAGCAAGCTCAAGTACTGTACCAAAATCTGGAGCGCCCTGTTTTTTAAACGCATCGTACTTGTTTTCTAATATATCCACATAAGGTCTTTTTACAAATTTTCCTTCTTTATTTTTAGTATAGTATGGAATATTAACAGGGGTTGTTGACTCATCTTTATTTACTAACACAAGGTCTAAGCCAACTACAACATTTTCTCCATTAATTTTCTCAACTTTGTCTTTTACAGAACGGTACTTTAGGTCAGAGGATATATTAAGGCCTTCTCCAGCCCCAGTAACCTCTTCTTGGGTTCCTGAAGTATATTGATTTATTTTCTTTAACAGGTCTACCCCTGATTGTATATTTCTTTTGTCTTGCTTGGCGCCTATTGGATCTGAAGAAGGTCTATACTGAGCGCCACCACTAATTCCTCTTTCTAATGAGTTGTATACAGAAAATTGAGCTATCCTTTTGGCAGCTAACTTATCTTCTTCACTAAGTATAGGAACCATTTGATTGTTATTAGCTGTCTTTAGCTTGATATACTTACTCTTTAGGCCATCAGTTTTTATCTCACCAGTCTTAAGATCAACATAGCTGTATGGTATTTTTTCATCCATGTCAGCACCATTTCTCTTTGCCTCACCCCACATTCTATCATTTAAAACTTGTGATGGAGTATCTCCATTATCAGATAACACACTAGCCATTTCAGCGACATTAGTAATTAAATTACCTGCTGCATTAGTAATTAAAGCCTTAACTTGTTCACCATCTTTACCACGAATATCATCTATAACAACACCTACCATGCCGCCCTGAGATATCATTGTTTGGTATTCTTTACCTAAAAGACTGTCTTTTCCAACCAAGTCTCTAGTTCTCTGGTCTAAGTTAACTCTTAATGCAGTTTGGTTACGTCCATTTTTGTAGGCTATTAAGTTAACCCCATCTAATCCCTTTTGAGGAATAGGATTTCCATTCTTATCAAGAACAAGCTCTCTAGTGCTAGTTTGTTCATTTATTTTTGTTTCATAAAAAGTAATAATACCATTCCCTTTTGAATCAAATCCAAGTTTTGTAAAATCAGGGTTTCCTATCTGAGTCTGCATATCTTGCAATGCAGCTGCTACTGAACCATATATTGGTTCTACAAGTTTCCCTGTTTTCTCATCAATATATCCTTCAGCTCCTTTTATGTATTCTTCTCTTTGTTTGTCGTAATCTTTTACTATGTCTGAAAGAATGTTAAAACTTTGAGTACCATTCTCTCTAAATATAAGATTATCATTAGCCCCTATAACACCTCTTTGAACTAGCTTCATGTTGGTGTAAAGTCTTTCTTTATATTCCTCTAAACCACTTAGTATCTGAGCCTGAGCATTTTTACCAGAAGGTAAGTTCTCATATGCTTGCTTTTCTGCTTCTCTATATTTTGTAGCAGTATCGGTTTCTAGCTTTTCCTTATCTTCTTTTCTTTTTGTTTGCCAATCAGTAAGGTCCTTAATTCCTTTATCAATTGCTGAAAATGTTGACGAAGGGTCACTTACACCTGTAAAACCCTGCGATATTGAAAACTTAGCTGCGTCTAATGCACTACCCATATCTTGTTAATTATATTGTTATATCCCTCTTCCTTGTTGATATTCAAACGTTTTCATAAAATCATCATAAACCTGGTTATTTTTCATACTTGTATAGTCTGTGTTAAAGATATTTTTAGTATCAAGACCTGGGAAGAAATTTTTCATTCCTGATGGATTTAAAAATGGGTTTGAATTTGACTTAAAATCTAATGAAGTGTCTATACTTTTAAAATCATTAACAGGTGTAAATTGATTAAACTGTCCTTCAAGTATCGGAGTTGGAGCAGTTCCAAATGCGTTTGCGTTTCCACCCATATAATCTCGTCTAGCAGCTTTAGATGCATCTGCTACAATTGTTTGAGCCTC
>Ga0307378_10002268_pt1 | contig 29815 bp, 22 predicted proteins | sample UN1MG_FD_202238 | JGI IMG/M metagenome (GOLD analysis project Ga0307378, IMG submission 202238) | Soil microbial communities from Risofladan, Vaasa, Finland - UN-1 | ecosystem: Environmental > Terrestrial > Soil > Coastal area > Acid sulfate soil | place: Finland: Risofladan, Vaasa | collected... | reverse complement strand
AGAGATTCCGGGAAGAGGAATAGGAGTGGCATCAGATGGCTCGTGGCAAGGTAAAGTGGTTCAATGAGCAGAAGGGATTTGGTTTCATCGAGCAGGACACTGGCACCGACGTCTTTGTCCACTACTCGGCGATCCAGGGCGCGGGTTTCAAGACCCTGGCCGAGGGCGACGAGGTCGAGTTCGACGTGACGCAGGGCCCGAAGGGCCCCAAGGCGGAAAACGTCCGCCGCCCCGAAGGCTAACGCAACATGCCGATGAAAACGAACCCCGTCCGAAAGGGCGGGGTTTTGTTTTTGCGCCCGAGGCGCCCTCGGTAGCCCCGGCGCGCCGGGGGCAAAAAAGGGATCGCGCTCCTGCCACCGGAGAAGGGTTGCGGCAGGTCGTTGCGACTGTATAATGCCGGTGGACAAGGGTTCACGGAACAGAGAGCGGCGATGAAACTGACGTATGATGCGCGGCACAATATCGCTTACCTGCGGCTGCACGAGAAGGCCGGCCGCCAGGTCGAAACCATTCGCCTGAGCGACGAACTGAACGTGGACCTCGCCCCGGACGGAACGGTGTACGGCATCGAACTGCTGAACGCCAACGAGCAGTTGCGGGGCGAGGACGGCGGGAACCTCGTCCTGGTGAACGAGGCCGAGGGCAAGCAGCAGCAAATTCCCCTTGGCCCATAGCCGATCTTCGTCCGCCGACCCGAAGGCTAACCGACAACGCCGATGAAAACGAACCCCGTCCGAAAGGGCGGGGTTTTGTTTTTGCGCCCGAGGCAGCGCCGCCGCTCACGCAAAAAGGTTCCGGTCCAGGCGGCGGAGGCGCCGCAGTCACGATTGGAACAGTTCCGGGGAAAGGCGGCTCTGGCGGAGGATGGAGGCGAGCGTCCCCGCTTTCAGTTCCTTGTGGTTGGGGACGATGACGGTAACGGTGGTCCCCGCCATCCGCTTCTGCATGGCGATGTGGCTTCCCCGGCGGCGGACTTCGGCAAACCCGTTCGCCGCAAGGATCCGGCAGACCTGCCGACCGGAGAGGACACGCCGCTTACCCAACCGTCGTCTCCACCTCGAAGGGCGTCACGTACACTTCCCCGTGAAGGCGGTCGGCGACCTCCTTCGGGCTGGCACTCTCCAGAAACAGACGGACGGCCTCCGCAAGGTTCGACCGCGCCTCCTCGACCGTCTTGCCTTGGCTCGCGACATCCAATTCCGGGCACAAGGCGACGTAGAGATCGCCTTCACGGTGAACGGCTGCGGTAAAACGTCGCTTGGGCATTGCTCGCCCTCCTTGGGTTTCCAATGTTATTATAACGCTTCGCCGTTGCGGAGCAACCCCCCCGCCGCTCACGCAAATAGGTTCCGGTCCAGGCGGCGGTACTGGACCGCCTCGGCCAGGTGGGTGGCGGTGACGTCCGGCGCTTCCTCCAGGTCCGCGATCGTACGGGCGGTGCGAAGAATCTTATCGTGGGCCCGGGCCGACAGACCCATCTCCACCATCGCCTGCTTGAGCAAACTTTCGCCCGCGTCGTCCAGGGCGCAGAACTTTTTGACCTGCCGATGGCTCATGCGGGCGTTGGTCATCCGCCCGTCGCCCCCGAACCGCTGCGACTGGACCGCGCGGGCACGCGACACCTCATCGCGCATCCGGGCGCTCGTCGAGCCGTCGGACTTGGCGCGGAGTTCGCGGTACGGCACGCTCGGCACGTCCAGGTGGATGTCGATGCGGTCCAGCAGCGGCCCGGAGATTTTCCCCATGTACGCCTGCACCTGGCGCGGCGTGCAGTGGCACTCGCGCTTCGGATCAGTTAGATATCCACATGGACATGGGTTCAGGGCCGCGACCAGCATGATCTGCGCGGGGAACGTCAGGCTGGCCTGGGCCCGGCTGATGGTCACGAAGCCGTCCTCCAGGGGCTGGCGGAGGACCTCCAGCGTGTGGCGGTTGAACTCCGGCAACTCGTCCAGAAACAGGACACCGTGGTGCGCCAGGCTGACCTCGCCGGGCGTGGGGATCGCCCCGCCGCCCACGAGGCCCGCCTCGCTGGTGGTGTGGTGCGGCGAGCGGAACGGTCGCGTGGCGATGACCGACTGGCCCCGCCCCAGGAGTCCGAGGCTCGAATAGATGCGCGTCGTCTCAAGCGATTCCTCGAGGTCCAGGAGCGGCAGGATCGTCGGCAGCCGGCGCGCGAGCATCGTCTTGCCGGCCCCCGGCGGACCGATCATGAGGACGTTGTGCCCGCCGGCCGCGGCCACCGTCAGGGCCCGCTTCGCGTGTTCCTGGCCGCGCACGTCGGAGAAGTCCACGTCGTCGCGCCGGGAATCCTCGAAGACGGCCTGGAGGTCCACGGCGGAGGGCTCGATCTCCAGATCGCCCGCCAGGAACCCGACGGCCTGGGCGAGGGCCTTGACGGGAACGACCTCCAGACCCGAGACCACCGCCGCCTCGCGCGCGTTGTCGGCCGGGAGGACGAGGCCCTTGAGGCCCTCCTCGCGGGCCACGAGGGCCATCGCCAGCGCCCCCTTGACCGACCGGACCGACCCGTCGAGCGCGAGTTCCCCGACGACGGCGTAGTCCTTGAGGCGGTCCGAGAGGAGTTGCCCCGTGGCCGAGAGCGCCCCGAGCGCGAGCGCCAGGTCGAACGCCGGCCCTTCCTTCTTGGTGTCGGCGGGGGCGAGGTTGATGGTGATCCGCCCGTCGCCCGGCCAGCGGTAGCCGGAGTTCTTCAGGGCCGTGGCGACGCGGTCCTTCGATTCCTTGACGGCCGCGTCCGGCAGGCCGACGACCACGATCGCCGGCAAGCCCTGGCGGACGTCGAACTCCACCTCGACGCGGTATCCGTCGATGCCGAAGACGCCGACCGAAAGGACTCGTCCGAGCATAGCGCCCCCCTGGCCGTCGGGATGCCCATGAAAAGACGAGCCGACATACTACCCCCACCGGCGCAGACCATGCAATCGTATTCCGGGCCTCCCTGCCAGCGGGGGGTGGCAAGATTTTTTGGCAGGCGTAACCGGTGGGATGTTTCGCGGCGGAGTAAGCCCCATTCATCCCCGGGCTGGAAGTGGAAGCCGCAGGGCACGTTGCGCTCAGGCGCTACTTCCCGCGCTGTTCCGACCACAGTCTCTTGAAGGCCTCGGCCATGCGCCGCCCGTCTTCGGGCGATCGGGGGGGCGACGGATAGTTCAGAGTGCCGTCGTTGACCTCCTTCTCCAACGTCTCCCACGCGCACGCCGCCACCTCCGGGTCTTCATGCGACAGCATTCGGATGAGGATAGGAAAGGTGGCGTCGGAGAGCTCAAGTGTGTACGCCACCGCAATGGCGGCCTCACGCCGAACCCTCGCGTCGGCATCATCCAGGGCCTCCTGAAGCAGCGTCAGGTACTCGTCGTGCCCATGGTGGACCAGAGACCCCGCGGCAGCCACACGGACCTGCTTGGAGGGGTCGGCCTCCACAGCGACGGTCAACGCTCGGACGACCGCCTCGCCCCGCACGAAGTACATGGCGTTGGCGGCGGCCAACCGGGTCGGCTCGTCCGAGCCCGGGTCCAACGCCTGCGTCAGAACGCCGACGGCCTCCTCGTTGCCGATGAATGCAATGGAGTACAGTGCCCGCTCCGGCCAGACCTCGCCGCGGGCCATGGCCTCTGCGATCGGGCGGACCGCCCGGGGTTCACGGATGCGTCCCAGGGCTTGGGCCGCCGCGGGCTTGAAGCAATCCTCCTCGGGATCCTGCAGGATCTCCAACAGGACTCCCGAAGCGCGCGAATCCTCCGTCCACCCAAGCGCCTCGACGACATCCTGTAGGAAGGAAGGGTCTTCCGCCAGAGACGGTTTTCGCAGCAATCTCGCCGCGACGCCGATGAGTCTCTTGGGGCTTCCTCTTGATGGCATCGGCTCGGGCTTCTCGGGCTCGGGGCGACTCGCACACCCGACAGCCCCCCAGACCAGTGCCGCCCCGAGGAGCGGCAAAGCCCAGTGCCACACCGCATCGCCCGCGCCGCTCGCCAGGTTGCCTACGGAACAGCGGTCCATCGGCTGCCATCCGAACATGGTTATGCTCCCGCTTCTAGCGCCCCGGCATCTCATTTGAACCGCAGGACATAGAACCGCTGAACGTACGGCGTTGCCGGCGGCTTACCTATTAGGTCCATGTATTCTGTAATATAATTGTGCTTAACGACCATTTCCGCGCTGCTGTGGTAGTTTTCCGTCTCCCCTCCCCGGTCCTTGTGTCCGTCATCCCAGCCCTGGGCCTTGGCCCCAAGAACGGCTACGCCCGCAGGTGGCTCCCGCCGTGCCATACAGGCAAACGCGGCGGTTCGTTTCCGGAAACGGCGACAGCCTCTCACGGAAACCGCAGACCTAGCACAAACTGTTCCCAGCGTTTCTGGAACGCGTCCATGTCCTCTTCCCCGAGGATGCGCTTCAGCGTCTCGTAGCCCGTGGGATCGTCCTTCACGCCGGCCCGGAACTCGCGGTAAAACTTCACGAGGAGCCCATGCTCCTGGAGCCAGTAGCAGAGGTACCGCGCCTGGGCGTAGTGGGTCCCCTTGTCCTCGTTGTAAAACTGGTAATCGCTCGTGGCCGTCAGGGCCTTGAAAGAGGGCGCCTTGCCGGCCCGGATGGTTTCCTGAAGCCCCTTGAGGCGCCAGTTCGTGAGGCCGACGATCCGGCCGTCCCTTTCGCTCGATTGCTCGTACAGGGTCCCCAGGCCCTCGTTGAACCACGCGGGGCACTGCGGGAAGTTCGCCGCCACGAACGGATGGACGATCTCGTGGACGAGCGTCCCGCCGCCCGTCCGGATGTTCATGATGAGGGCCCCGTGGGTCTGCGAGAAGTATCCGAACGGCGTCGTCGGGTCGTCGCCGAAAATCTCCCGCGTGTGCTTCCGATAACTCGCATCGTCCTTGAAGAGCCAGATGTCGAGAATCCTGTCGGGGTCCTTCTCGAAGTAAAGGGCTTTCAGGCGCTGGACGGCCCAGCGGACGGTCTCGCGGGCGCGCCGTCGGACCATCGCGGGCGCTTCGTCGCCGATGACGACGAACGGCGGCTCGGAGACGACCGTGAACCCCTCGGGCACCTTGGCCTGGAGCGCCCGCAGGTGCTCGCCGAAGGGGTCCGCTTCGCCGGCGGCGGATTCGGGCGCAGCGGGGGCCATCTCGGCACGCGGTTCCTCTCGCACCACTTCCGCCGGGTGCGTCTCCTCGCTCGGCGACGGTTCCTCTCCGCGGCACGACGGCACCATCCACACCAGCGCCAACAAGGTCAGACCCGTCCGCATCTTCACGTTCGCTTTCTCCTCAGTGTCCGGCCGTCGCGCGGCCCGTTCCGCTTTCTTGGACGCATCGCCGCTGGCCGACGTTCCATCAAAGCGCTCGCCCAGTCGGGACTGCTTCGGCGGAGGAGGCTGCCCCGCGCTGCGTCGGGACGGCCGCTAAGCCGCCCGCCTTCGCCGAAGGCTTCGGCGTGGCAAGCAAGCGGTGCGCGGCCGGCGTTCCACTGCGATTCGTCTTGATTCGCGCCCGCCGCGTGGTATCGTACCCGCGGCACAGGGGAGTTTCCATGGGCACACCACCGACGGGGGCGCCGGATCGGGAATCTTCCGTCGCGCCGACCACCGGGCGGATCGTCCGCATCCTCGTCATCCTCGGCGTGAACCTCGCGCTGGTCTTTGCGGTCACGGCGCTGGCGTCGATCCACGGGTCGCTGCCGGACCTCAACGCCAAGACGCTGGCCGTCCAGTTGCTCCCCGTCTCGGCCGCCATGGGCCTGGTGCTCGTGTGCCGGCGATTGGACCTTGCGCTGCCGGTCCTCTTCGTCGCCGCCGCCGCGATGCGCGCCAATCCCTGGGCCTTTACCGGCGACCCCTGGCTGCGGATGCTGATCCTCTGCGGCCTGGCGGCCGGCGTTGCCGTCGTCAGCACGCTCGTCACCTGGTACGGCCGGATTGCGAGCGCCCTGTGGACGGTCCTTCTGGCGGGCCTGTTGTGGCACCTGCCGGTGCTCGCCAAGGCGCCGCCCCTCTTGGGTTCGGCGGGTTGGCCGTGGACCGCCGCCGTCGGCGCCTCGATGGGGTTCCTGCTGGTGGCGGCCGCGGTGCTGGGCCTCGCGCGGCTGGTCGCGCCGCCTTCATCGCCGCCGATCTTCCACACCGGCTCGCACGGGCTGGCGGGCCTCGCGGCCGCGTGGGCCGTCGCCGCCGTCGCCATGGTTCTGGCGGCCGGGGCCGACCCGCCCGGCGGCGTGGCGGAGGCGCCGTGGCGCGCCTATCCGCCCGTCCTCGCGGCCGCGGCCCTCGGCGGCGCGTACATTCTGCGGGGCCAATGGGGCGCCCTGAGCGCCGTCGTCCTGACGGCCGTCGGCCACCTCGCCTGGGCGTTCACCCTGCAAGCCAACCTCGGCGATCTCGGCGCGCCGGGACTCAACGTCCTCGTGCCCTGGGCGGCGCCGCTGGTGGCTGTGCCTCTCTACCTTCTCTTGGACTGGCTGATCCGCCAGCGTACGGGCGAATCCGCTCCCACCGCCCTCTTGGCCTGACCTCAAGACAATGCTCGGCGCGTGCTCTGTTGGAAACATCGGTGTTTCTGTAGCGCGGGGGTTTATCCCCCGCGCACAAACAGCGCGGGGCACAAGGCCCCGCGCTACGAAAGGCATTTTTTCAACAGAGCACCACAAGAGGAAAGGGAGAGAAAAGGCACGTTTTCAAGAGAGCACGCGGCGTCCCCGTTTTTCGCGGCGCGGCGGGGGTTGGACTTGAACCGCACCGGTGCCGGCGGATACACTTAGGGTCGGGGATCCCGGCCAGCCACCGCGGGGGAAGAGGGAGAACGTTGATGCGACGGCGGACCATCGGCCTTCTGTGCGTGGTGGTTGTCGGAGCCCTGGCGGCCCAAGCCGCTGCCGAACCGGTCGCGGTCCGGGGCCTCGTGTTCCGGGACGCGAACGCGAACGGCCGGCCCGACGCGGGCGAGCCGGGCCTGGCAAAAGTCGTCGTCAGCGACGGCCTCTCGGTCCACCGGACGGGCGCCGACGGCCGATACGCCTTCGAGGCCGACACGGACCCCGCGCAGCGTCCGGGCCAGGCGCCCATCATCTTCGTGAGCGTGCCGTCCGGCTTCCGCGCGGCGGGTCCGTGGTACAAGTCCGCCAAGGACGCGGGGGACCTCGACTTCGCCCTCGTGGCGGAAGAGCAGCGGCTGCCCTTCACGTTCATCCACATGACCGACGCCCACATACCGCGGGCCGAGGTGAAAGGCCGAAAGGTTTACGACGCGTTCAGCGCCGACGTGGAGAAGTTCAAGGACCGGATGAAGTTCATCCTGAGCGGGGGCGACGATTGCGACCTGGGCGATTCGGACCCGCGCGCCAAGGCCGTCGCCGACTTCGAACGCTACGTCGTCTGGACCGCCGCCCTGCCCCTCCCCATCCGCCACGTGCCGGGCAACCACGACTACCTCGGCGTGCGGTCCAAGACGCCGGGCGACTGGGACCCGAAGGATCCGAACTTCAACCTGGGCCTGTGGCTCCAGCGTCTGGGACCGACGCGCTGGTCGTTCAACTACGCGGGGTACCATTTTCTGGGCATCGAGATGTACCCATCGGAGCCGATGCGGAAATGGATTAAGGCGGACCTGTCGGCGGCCGACGGCGCACCGACCATCATTCTGTGCCATGACGCGCCCGCCGGTTACGAGGCCCTGCTCTACCAGCCGCCCGTCGTTCTGGTCCTCGTCGGCCATCATCACCGCCTCGAGGAAAAGACCCAGGGCCGGACGCTCTATTGGATCGGCGGGGCGCTGGGCGGCGCGGACGTGCCCTACGGATACCAGGTGGTCGAGGTGTCGCAAGAGGGGCCGGCACCTTGCTATCGGCGCGTGGGTGAAGACCGCGGCATCATCCTGCGACTGCTCAAGATGGATGGGTCGCTCCTCAAGTGCGAGGGGTATTACTACAGCGACCGCGACGACCTTCGACGGGTCGAAATCCGGATCGGCGACCGCGTGATGCCGTGCGAACTCGCGCGTGAGCGGCTCCGGACCGTGTTCCGCGGCGAAATGGACACCTCGGGCCTCAGGCCGGGTCCGTACAAGGTCACCTTCGTGGCCACGACGGCCGACGGCGAGGTGACGCACACGGGCCAAGTGAAGGTGCCGGCGCCGAAGTAGCCCGCGCGGTGCGTGCGCCCGATGCAGAATCTGTCGGCACGAAGGAGGCTCGCGTGAACCGGCGCAAGTTTCTCGGAGCGGGAGCCGGCTTGCTGGCCGCCGGCAAAACCCTGGCCACCCTCGCAGCCGAAACCGACCAGGAGCATGCCATGAAAGACGCGACCGAGAACGCCGTGTACGAACTCCATCCCGTCGGCATCGTGCGGAAGGGCGGCGACGCCGCTTGCATCCGAATCTTCGACAAGTACGTTGACGGCCTCAAGGGGCTCGACGGGTTCTCCCACGTCCTCGTCTTCTACTGGTTCCACAAGAACGACAGCCCCCCGAAGCGGAGCACCCTCCAAGTGCATCCCCGTGGCGACGCGAAGAACCCGCTGACGGGTGTCTTCGCCTGCCGCGCCCCCGTCCGGCCGAACCTCATCGCCCTGACCCTCTGCAAGGTGCTTTCGGTCGAGGGCAACGTCGTCCGCCTGGACAAGATCGACGCGCTCGACTCGACGCCGGTCCTGGATCTCAAACCCTACATCCCCCACATCGATGAGACTTCGAAGGACGTGCGCCTGCCCGATTGGCTGAAACGGTGACGCGGTTGCCGCCCGCACCGCGGGCAACGCCGGCCCTGTAAGACGTACGGCGTCAGTTACGGTTGGTCCGGGGATTATGTAGCGCGGGGCCTTGTGCCCCGCGCAGGAAGGCGCGGGGGATAAACCCCCGCGCTACAGTCGGCAAGAGCGGTCGCCACAACCGTAACTCACGCATTACCGTAAGACGCCGATTTCGCTTGAAACACAGCCTCGAGCGCGTAAACTGAAGGGTCTGAACGGTCAGGCGAAGAACCTAAGGAGAAACCCATGGCGAACGTCTATCAGGGCCGGCTGGTGGCGGGGAAGCACCGGTTCGGCGTCGTGGTGTCGCGGTTCAACGAGTTCATCTCGTCGAAACTGCTGGCCGGGTGCCTCGACGCGCTGGAGCGTCACGGGGCGGACCCGGAGGCGGTGGACGTCGTCTGGACGCCGGGCTCGCTCGAGGTGCCGATCGTCGCGAAGCGTCTGGCGGAGAGCGGCCGATACGGGGCGGTCATCTGCCTCGGGGCGGTGATCCGCGGCCAGACGCCGCACTTCGATTACGTGGCGGCCGAGGTCGCCAAGGGCGTCGCGCGCGTGGCGATGGAGAGCGGCGTGCCGGTCATCTTCGGAGTGATCACGGCCGACACGCTGGAGCAGGCGATCGAGCGGGCGGGCACGAAGGCGGGCAACAAGGGCGCCGACGCCGCCGCCGGCGCCATCGAAATGGCCAACCTCCTGGACGCGCTGCCGTCGGGCAAGCGCGGCCGATAGCGCCGGGGGCGCGACGCTCGGCCGAAGAGCGGGGCGCGAAGCAGTCGGACCACTCCCATGAAGCAGCGAGAGTTTGCGCGCCGGATCGCCCTTCAGGCGCTTTTCCAATTGGATTTTCGCGGCGAGGCGTTCGGGCCCGAGACGGTCGATTTTCTCCGTTCGAGTACGAGGGACCCGGAGGTGTATTTCTTCGCCCGGCGTCTGACGGAGGGAGCCTGGGCCTGGCGCCAGGACGCCGACCGCCTCATCCAGGAGGCGGCCGAGCACTGGGACGTCGACCGCATGGCCGTCCTCGACCGCAACGTTCTGCGCCTGGCCACGTGGGAAATCGCGTGCTGCGACGACATTCCGGACCGCGTCGCCATCGACCAGGCGATCGAGTTGGCGAAGCGATTCGGCTCGGCCGAGTCCGGCTCGTTCGTCAACGGCGTCCTGGACCACGTCCTCAGGATCGTCCAGGCGACCCCGGCAAGGAGTGAGATGTGCGATGGTGATGAAAGGGTGGCTGGCGAAACTCTCCCAGGGCCTGGCGAAAACGCGCTCGCGTCTGGCCGACGGCCTCCGGGACCTCTTTCGCGCCGGCCGAAAAATCGACGCCGACTTCCTCGAACAACTCGAGGAGACGCTCATTCTGGCCGACGTCGGCGTCGCCGCCACCACGCGCATCCTCGACGACCTGAAGGCACGCTACCACGACCGCGAAATCCAGCCGGGCGACGATCTTCTGGCCCTCATCAAGACCGACCTGAAGGAAACTCTCGGCGATGCCGACCGCGAGGTCCATTTTGCACCCGTCGGGCCGACCGTCGTCCTGGTGGCGGGCGTGAACGGCTCGGGGAAGACGACGGCGGTGGCGCGGCTCGCGCGGCTTTTCCTCACGCAGGACAAGCAAGTGCTGCTGGCGTGCTGCGACACGTTCCGGGCGGCGGCCGACGAGCAACTCGCCATCTGGGCCGATAGGGTCGGCGTCGACATGATCCGCCACCAGCCGGGCGCGGACCCGGCGGCGGTGGCCTTCGACGCCGCCGAGGCCGCCGTCGCGCGCGGCATCGACGTCCTGGTGGTGGACACGGCCGGGCGCCTCCACACCCAGGACCACCTGATGCGCGAACTGGGGAAGATTCGCCGGGTCCTCGAAAAGAAAATCCCCGGCGCGCCCCACGAGGTGCTCCTGGTGCTGGACGCGACGACGGGCCAGAACGCCATCGCCCAGGCCAAAGAGTTCCGCGCCGCCATCGACGTCACGGGCGTGTTTCTGGCGAAACTCGACGGAACCGCCAAGGGCGGCATCGTCCTCGCGATCAAACGGGAACTGGGGATTCCGGTCAAGTTCGTCGGCATCGGCGAAAAGGCGGACGACATCGCCCCGTTCGACCCGGAGGAGTTCGTCGAGGCGCTCTTCGGCACAGGCGAGGAATAGGTGCGAAACGCTTCCGCGCCGGTCGGCCCTTGACGCCGGCCGCCCGGCGCTCTATAAAATAGATGTGTGAAGCGACCTGTCGGTTTCAGAAACCAAAGCAACCAGGGACGAGGAGAGGAGAAACCATGGCCAAGGCGGACGCAAAAAAGGTGATCGACCTCTTGAACGACGCGCGGGCGCAGGAACTCGGGGCCATCCTCCAGTACATGGCCCAGCACTACGAACTCGATGACGCGGATTTCGGCAAACTGGCCAAGGTCCTCAAGGACACCGCCATCGCCGAGATGAAGCACGCGGAGAAACTCGCCGAGCGGGTCCTCTTCCTCGGCGGCACGCCGACGAGCAAGCCCGACGGTCTGGCCAAGAAGGGCCAGACGATTCCCCAGATGCTCGCCACGGACATCGGCCTCGAAGCCGGGGCCGTCCGACTGTACAACGAATCCGCCCTCGCCTGCGCCCAGGCCCGCGACCAGGTCTCCAAGACAATCTTCGAAGAACTCCTCGCCGATGAGGAGGACCATCTGGACGCCTTCCAAACCATCGCCGACCACGTGAAGCAACTCGGCGAATCGTATCTGGCGACGCTCACCGGCGGCGCGGCCGAGTAGCCGAACCGTCTTCAACACGGCGCATCGCCGCCGCTCGCGCTTGCGCGCCGGCGCGGGCGGCGACGGCCTTGACATGCCGCCCCCTGGCGCCCTAAACTGGGGTGCCGTCGAACGTGACGCCGCGCGAGCGGCGGCGCCCTGGACGCAACGTCAACCTCCCGGAAAGGAGAATTACCCATGGCGGATCGCGAGCCTGCCGGAACCGACCCATCCCACCTGCACTGCTGCTGCGGCGGCGAGCGGTGCGACCCGGGGGGTGTTTCCCGGCGCGACTTTCTCAAGGCCACGGGCATCGCGTTCAGCGCAGCCGCCCTGGTCGGCGCCACGTGGGCGTCGCTGAGGGCGGCCTCGGGCGGCGGGGACGTGCCCATGCCCCCGGCGCGCAAGCCCCTCGTCGTCAAACCCGTCCTGATGTTCGAAATCCCCCGCCGCCGCAACAAGACCAGTTGGCGGTCCTGGGGCGGCATCCAGACCCAGCAGGACGCCGACGCCGAGGTCAAACGCATCCAGGACGAACTCGAGAAACTCAAGGCCGACGCCGACTTCCCCGTCGAGTTTCTCCCCGTCTCGCCCGTCCGGAACCCGAACGAGTTCAAGGCCCTCGGCGACCTCGCCCAGGCCGACACCCTTATCATCTACGCGGCCGGCGGGCCGCAGAGCATCTTAAGCGCCGCCGTCGAGACCGGCAAGCACGTCATCTTCTTCCTCCGCCACCGCTCGGGACCCCTGTACCTGTGGTACGAGATCATCTCGCCTCGCTACCTCCGCCAGCACACCGACACCCTGCAGGTGAAGGGCGTGGATTACACGGACGTGGTCGTCGACAAGCAGGACGACATCGCGTGGCGGCTGCGGGCGCTGTGCGGCCTGAAGAACACGCTCGACTCGGGCATCGTCTGCATCGGCGGGCCGGCCGGCTGGGCCACACCCAACGCCCCCGACCTCGCGCGCGCCAAGTGGAAAATGGACCTTCAGACCGTCTCGTACGAGGAACTGGGCCCGATCATCCAGGCCGCCCGCGCCGACGAGAAAACCATGCAGCGCGCCCGCGACCGCACCGAGGCCTACCTCAAGGGCAAGGGCGTCAGTCTCGAAACGAAGAAGGAGTACGTCGAGGGGTGCTTCCTGCTCGACGACATTTTCCGCAGCCTGATGACCAAGGCCGAGGCCAAGGCCATCACCGTCAACGCCTGCATGGGCACCATCATGCAGGTGACCGACGCCGTCGCCTGCCTGTCGCTCTCAACGCTCAACGACGACGGGTACCTGGCGTTCTGCGAGTCGGACTTTGTGGCCATTCCGGCGGGCGTCCTGATGGCCAACATCACCGGACATCCCTCGTTCCTGAACGATCCCACGTACCCGCACCACGGCATCACCACCCTGGCGCACTGTACGGCGCCGCGGAAGATGGACGGCAAGAACCTGGAGCCGGTCCGTATCGTCACGCACTTCGAGTCGGACTTCGGCGCCGCCCCCAAGGTCGAGATGCACAAGGGCCAGGTCATCACGTGCGTCCTGCCGGACTTCAAGGCCCAGCGGTGGGTCGGCCTGAAGGCGAAGATCCTCGACGCCCCGTTCCTGCCCATCTGCCGCAGCCAGATCGACATCGCCTACGACGTCGATGACGACCTCCTCGCCGAACGCATGCCGGGCTTCCATTGGATGGTCTGCTACGGCGATTACACGCGCGAGATCGGCTATGCGTTGAAGAAGATCCCCATCGCGTGGGAGCTGCTGGCCTGACCTCTGCCCGCGACCCGCACGCCTACATAACGCCCGGGGATGAGCGCAGCGAATCCCCGGGACCAGCCCGTGCAAGGCAGGAGATTCCGCCAAGCCGGAAAGGAATCGCGAACGATGAAGCGTCCATCGCGCCGGGATTTTCTGAAAGCGGTGGGCGGCGGGGCGGCGGCGCTATCCGTGCCGTCGTGGCTGCGCGCCGCCGGGCCGCCGTCCGACCAGCCCCGCCGGCCGAACATCCTCTACATCTTCACCGATCAGCAGTGCGCCGAGATGATGTCTTGTGCCGGCAATCCCTACCTGAAAACTCCCGCCATGGACAGCCTGGCCGCCAACGGCGCCCGCTTCACGCTGGCACACGCCGCCAACCCCGTCTGCGTCCCCGCGAGGGTCGGCATGATGACCGGCGTCATGCCCAGCCGCATCGGCATGGAGCAGAACGAGGACATGCCGCAGGCAAAGGCGAACGTCACGGAGGCGATCCTTGCGCACTCGCTGGGCCGGCTCTTCCGCAACGCCGGCTACGAGACGGCCTACGGCGGCAAGGTGCACCTGCCCATGACCCCCGCCGCCATGGGCTTCGACTATATCACCCGGGACGAGCGGGCCGGCCTCGCCGACGCCTGCGCCGCATTCCTCCGCCGCGAACATCCGAAGCCCTTCCTCCTCGTCGCCTCCTTCATCAATCCGCACGACATCTGCTACATGGCCCTCAATGCCCACGCGAAAAACGCCGGCGCTCCCGCCAAGGCAGGTCCCGGCGGCGCCCCGCTCCTGGAGGACCTGCGACTGCCGGCCGGCACCTCACGCCAGGAGTTCATCGAGAACGCGTGCCCGCCCCTCCCCGCCAATTTCGAGGTTCCCGCCGGCGAGCCCGATGGCGTCAAGGAGGTCGACCCGCGGGCCTTCCGCTTCTTCGTCCGCGAACACTGGACTCTCGACGACTGGCGGACGCACCGCTGGAACTACTGCCGACTCACCGAAAAGGTCGACGCCGAAATCGCCGTCGTCCTCCGGGCCCTGCGCGAGGCGGAACTGGAGCAGAGCACCCTCGTCGTCTTCTCCAGCGACCACGGCGACATGGACGCCTCCCACCGCCTCGAACACAAGTCCGTCCTCTACGGGGAATCCGAGCGGGTGCCCTTCCTCGTCAGTTGGAAGGGCGTCACCCGCCCGGGCCTCGTCGACCGCCGGCACCTCGTCTCCACCGGCCTCGACCTCATCCCGACCCTCTGCGACTTCGCGGGGATCCCCGTCCCCAAGGATCGGGCCGGGCTCAGCGTCCGCCCCTTGGCCGAGGGACGCACGCCGACCTCCTGGCGGGATGCGCTCGTCGTCGAGGGCAGGCACTGCCGCGCCCTCCGCACCGACCGCTTCAAGTACACCGTCTACGACATCGGCGACCGCCGCGAAATGCTCGTCGACCTGGAGAACGACCCCGGCGAGATGAAGAACCTGGCCGAGGACCCAACCTGCCGCGACACGCTCCTCGATTGCCGCAAGCGGCTCCGGCAGTGGTACCGCGACCACGGCGAAACCCTCGCGCCGGGATACGTCGTCGCCTGACCCTTCCCCCCGCGCCGTTAACAGGATTTTGCATCTACGCGGTGGGTGGCATGTCCACCCTGTTCCGGGTGGACATGCAAATGGTCACTCTGCATGGCCACGCAAAACAGCGTGGCCATGCCACCCCACCATGCCTTGTCTCCTGAAAAGGGTTCAAGAGAAACCCGAGAGCGAAGTCTTTATTGCGCAAGTACTTATAGCAATGGCGCAAAATCCTGGTTAAAGCCCGGGGATGAGCGCAGCGAATCCCCGGGACGCCTTTCGCCCGCCGCGCTCCCTCTCCCTCGACGGGAGAGGGCAAGAACTTACGGCGACCGTATAGTCGGCCGTCCCTTGGGTCAGCGTGAACTCTCCGCGCTGTTGGCCCCAGATAACTTCATAGTCGCCATAGAAGCCGACAAAGTTCACGCGGCCCTGAGCGTCGGTGGCCAGAGAGACATCGGTGGTCCACGTGGGCAGGTTGGGGATATCCCAATCGCGCACGCCCATTAACTGCTGCCAAACCCTGCCGGCGGGGGTGAGGTTCCAACGGGCATCCACCAGCGCCCCCGCGGGAGCCACGCGCCACATGCGTGACGACCAAAAGCCCCAACTGATAAACGTCGTCATCTTTTCGTGACCGAAACAGAGGCGCAAGGTGTCGGCGAGGATGTCCGCCACACGCTCGGGCGCCGGGGGGCCCGAATCCTGCACGCCGAATTCAGACAACGAAAGCGGCAGGTTGGCCGTCGCCAGGTTGTGGAATACCTGCGCGATGCGCGAGGGATTGTGCGCGTTGTTTGTTTGCCCCGGGCCGCGGTCCACCGCGTAATACTGGATGCCAATTCCATCGACCGCGCCGCCGGCGGCGCGGAGCACTTCAATGTGGCGCCGATACCAATTGGCATATGGATCCCTGGTCTTGCCGGACGATTGGAGAATGTCGAATTCGTTCGTGACAAGGCGCGTCGTAGCCCCGGCGGCCAGCGCCGCCGCTTTGACCTCGTTGTAAATGCCCGCGACGCCTTGGGTGCCGAAAATCTCATAATAAACGGGCGAGTGGACGGACTCGTTGATCACGTCCAGTTCGTAGTAGCGCTGGGCGCGTTCCCTGACGAAATACTGGATGCGTTGACTGATCGCGGCGCGCAGATCCGCCTTGGCCGCGTCACGCTCCGCCGGACTGGCCCCGTGGAGGGCCGTGTCTTGAAGGGCCCTCACCCAGCGGGGCTTGGAAAGATCCCATAACACGCCATGCATCCGCACCCGCTTGCCGTTGCGTGCCGCGAAATCCATGAGGCCATCCAGAAAATCGAGCCTGACAACCCCGCGCGCCCGTTCGTTGTAAGTCCACTTGCCGGCGTTCTCGGGGACAACCGCGTTGAAGTTGCCGATCACGAAGTTCCGGTAGTGGACGTCGTGGACGCCGGAGCCGGTCAGCCAGGGGGACTCCGCGACGGCGGTCCCAAAGTTGAACGCATGGCGCTTCAGACGGATGCGCACCGGCGCGTTGGGAAGCGGCCGCATGTCCCCCGTGACCGTCAGGGTGGCGGGGCCTTTACGGAAGTGTTCGATGTACGTGTCGGCCGCGGCGAGCGCGTGGGCATCCGTCGCCGCGTTCAGGACGGTCGCCCCGGTGATGGTGAGGTCCCGGACATTCACCGCCCGGGGCCCGCCCGAGGGGTGATTATTGCTGTTCTCCACCCGGATGCAATAGGTGCCGGCGGGCAGCGTCCACGTCTGCGTGTGCGAACGGTAGTTGTCGCCCATCGCGGTCACGGGCCAGCTCGTTGCGAAATCGGCGGCGCGGAGTCCCAGCACAGGCGTGTTCGGCTCCGAACTGCTTTTCGACGCGCGGATGGTGAACGAGACTTCGGTCGCCGTGGCAACCTGGATATAGGTGCCGACAAACCCGTTCTCGTTGAGGCGCCATGCCTTGTCCGGGCACGAGGCCCCCGTCGAGCGGTAGGCCAACGAGTCCCCATCCAGCGTCGTTTGGGATCGTGCCGGCGAAACGCACAGCAACGTCACGCCCAGGATGAGCATCAACCTTCGCATAATGAAGAGCGCCTAATGCTCTGTTGAAAAGATGCCTTTCGTAGCGCGGGGCCTTGTGCCCCGCGCTGTTTGTGCGCGGGGGATAAACCCCCGCGCTACAGAAACACCGATGTTTTCAACAGAGCATTAGAGCCTCTAAGTTTAGTCTGGAATACACGGTTTTCGGACGCTTTCCCGGAAGGAGAATCCGCCTCATAAACCGACACTTCCCATATAACCCCGGCCCTCCGTCGTGGTCTTCCCGATAATTCCATCCTGCCTCCATGCCTTGGCAAGGCTTCGGTTCCCGTGGGGGACCGGACAAAGTCCTTGTTGAACCCCGGAAACCGGGTACACTCATGCACGAACGGTCCGCGAGGGTCGTGGGTGGCAGCCCTATGGGAGATCCCGGCTTCAGGGAATGCACGCGTGAGAAAGGACACCAGAGGTGAGAATCGCACATTTCGTCTTCATCGCGTTGGCGGGAGCGATCCTGCTGTTCACGGTTAGCCCTCCGGCGCTTGCCGCGAACTACTTTGTCTCTCCGAGCGGGGCGGATACGAACCCCGGCACGTTGGAGCAGCCGTTCGCCACCCCGCAGCGCGCCCAACAGGCCGCGAGGCAGGCGAACGGCCGCGAACCCGTCGCGGTCTTTCTGAGGGAGGGGACGTACTACCTGCCCGAGACCCTGACGTTCACCGCGGAGGATTCCGGCGTCCAAGCGGCCCCCGTGGTGTACCAGGCCTACCGGAAAGAGCCGGTTGTGATCAGCGGCGGCGCGAGGCTGAAGGACCTGAAGTGGGAGCCGCACCGCGACGGAATTATGAAGGCCCAGGTGCCGGCGGGCTTCGCCACCGATCAACTATTCGTCAACGGCGAGCGCCAGCCCATGGCACGCTATCCCAACTTCAACCCAAACGAACGTATCTACAATGGCTATGCGGCTGACGCCATCAGTCCCGAGCGCGCGAAGCGGTGGGACGACCCGCGCGGCGGCTTCATCCACGCGATGCACCGCCACCTGTGGGGCGGGTTCCATTACGTCATCACGGGCAAGGACGACAAGGGCGCCCTCCAGTACGAGGGCGGCTGGCAGAACAACCGCCGCATGGGCATGCACGGCCAGTACCGGTTCGTGGAAAACATCTTCGAGGAACTCGACGCCCCCGGCGAATGGTATCTCGACGGCAAGACCCACACGCTGTACTTCTATCCGCCGCCGGGAGTTGACCTGGCGAAGGCCACGGTCGAGGCCGTCCGCCTGCGGCACCTGGTCGAGTTCCAGGGATCGCAGCAGAAGCCGGTCCGGTTCATCACCCTCAAGGGGCTGACATTCCGCCACGCCGCGCGCACCTTCATGGACACCAAGGAACCGCTCCTCCGGAGCGACTGGACCACCTACCGCGGCGGCGCGATCTTCTACACCGGCGCCGAAGACTGCTCCCTGCTGGACTGCTTCATCGACCAAGTCGGCGGCAACGCCGTCTTCGTGAACCACTACAACCGCCGCCTGACCGTCCGAGGCTGCCACATCGCCAAGGCCGGCGCCAACGGCGTGGCGCTCGTGGGCGATCCCGGGGCGGTCCGCAATCCGCTGTTCGAGTACGGGCAGCAGCAGAAACTCGCGGACATCGACCGCACCCCGGGGCCCAAGACCGACAACTACCCCGCCGACTGCCTCGTCGACGATTGTCTGATCTACCTCTCCGGCCGCGTGGAGAAGCAGACTGCCCCCGTCCAGATCGCCATGGCGCAAAACATCACGGTGCGGCATTGCTCCCTCTACGACGTGCCGCGCGCCGGCATCAACATCGGCGACGGATGCTGGGGCGGACACGTCATCGAGTTCTGCGACGTCTTCGACACGGTCAAGGAGACCGGCGACCACGGATCGTTCAACTCCTGGGGACGCGACCGCTACTGGGGCCTGCGCGGCCTCGACCTGAACGACGACCAAACCTGGGAAAAAGAGAAAAACCTCGTGCGCCTGGATGCCGTCAAGACGACCGTCCTCCGCAACAACCGCTGGCGATGCGACCACGGATGGGACATCGACCTCGACGACGGATCATCGAACTATCACATCTACAATAACCTCTGCCTGAACGGCGGCATCAAAAATCGCGAGGGATTCTTCCGCGTGGTGGAGAACAACATCATGGCCTCTAGCGGGTTCGCCCCCCACGTGTGGTTCAAGCACAGCGAAGACGTGGTCCGGCGGAACATCTTCTGGACCGACCACTACCTGCCCGCCGGCGGCATGCCGTCCACCCCGTGGGGCAAAGAGATGGATTACAACCTCGTCCACCGCGACGGCATGACGGAACCGAAGCCCGCGACGAAACTCGCTGAGCAGTCCAAACGCGACGCCCACTCGATCGTCGCCGACGCGATGTTCGTCGATCCGGCCAACGGCGACTACCGCGTGAAGGAAGGCTCGCCGGCCCTGAAACTCGGCTTCGTGAACTTCCCGATGGACCAGTTCGGCGTCCAGAAGCCGGAACTCAAGACCATCGCCCGGACGCCGCCGATGCCCAAACTCGCCGCCCCCTAGGCGACGCCCGCGTCAAGCCGGTGATCCGTCGCCCGAACTACGTCTGGCAGGCCCGACGCCCGCAACCTATACTACAACTATCCGATTACCGGAGACGGGGCCGTGCTCGCCAGGCTCGATAATCTCGCCGCCGCCAAAAACCCGGCCCGAAACCCAACAAGAGACAAAGGAATTAAGTATTGTGTCCCCCGAACTCCTCAAATTTCCCAAAGGAGAGGACAGATCAATGAACCGTGAGCGACGCATTCGGTGGTCTACAGCAACGGTTGCCTTCGTCACACTACTTTACTTTTGCGCCGTTGCGTCAGCGCAGGTAGCAAGTGCCGAGAGGGACTCGACAGAGCGCGGCGCAAGAGCCAGCGTGCAAGATGAAGCAGCCACGGCCGCGAAGAGGGCTTGGGCCATCGGTATATGGGGTGCCTTGATTATGGCGTCTGTTTCGAGCCTGTACGCGAGAAGAGCAGCAACACGACTATCGAGGTCGCTTGTTAGTTTGGGACTCGGCCTTGCTGGTGGGGTAATGCCATACGCAATGTTGTTCTTATCCTATCGCTACTACTGGCAGGCAACCAGCGAGTATGGTCGTACGGTTATAGCCTGGGGAATAATGTTCTGGACCGTAATCTGCGCCATGTTATTGGGGCTTCTCCTGCTCGTTTTGGGCATGCGCGCAACGCGCTCCCTACAGGCTGCGAAGCAACGCGAAGCGTCGCCTCAGGCCAGCACCGCACGAACAGGGACATGACACATTATACCATAGTTATAGTTCGGGGGACACAATACTTAATTCGGAGGCCTATTCGGAGGCCAATTCGAATTCGGAGAATTCGGGGTAAGGAAGGAAAAAGCCATAACGCTTATGCCAAAAAACAGGACTCTGGCCACGGCGCCTCTTGCAGGACTTGTAGTAATGATTTCGTTCGGATCGGCTTGCGGCGCAACCTGGGAGGAGTCGTTCGACGGCAAATTTTCGAAGAATTACTATGTCGAACCCCAAGCCAAGGGCGAAGGTTGGAGCCACAGGAGAATCCATCCTGCCACCGGCTACTCCGGCAGTGCGGGGGAGGTGAGCATTGTCGAGTCACCTGCTCGGCTGGGAAGGGGCGCGATGAAATGCGTGCGGAGCGAAAACGGCCGCCGCATGGAACTGGAATTGGTGAATAGAGATGAAAAGAATAGCCCACGATTGAATCAGCATTTCTGGGCCGGGATCAGCATCCTTGTTCCGGAGTCCGGGGCCGCTAATGGAGGAATGTGTATTCAGTGGCATGGCGGCATGCCCAACGCGGCCCAGGGCAAGGAATACGCTCGCGGCCCTGAAGCTTGTCTTCGGTTCGACAATGGACAGTTCATTTACTGGAACAACTCCAAGGCGTCCAAGTCGGCCGAGGCTGTGCGCAAGCGTGCCACGCTCGTGGAGAAAGCCAAACCCGGCCAATGGTATGATTTCGTGTTTCACCATTTCTTTTCTCTGAAAGACGACGGACTTACGGAAATCTGGGTCAACGGAAAGAAGGTCTATACACAGAATGGGTGCAATGCCTTCTACTACCGCAGCCAATTTGCGTTCAAGTTTGGTCTGTATGGGTCAGGCAGTCCCGGTACGCTCTACTTTGACGAGGCGAAGGTCATGACCGGATCGGGAAGTTACGAGCAGGTGGCTCCCGGCGGCACGAAGCAGACCGTCATCCCGTCTCCTGAGGCCACGGAGGGGTCCAACGGGGCGTCGGCAGATCTTCCATCGCCCAAGACCCAGCCGGCGGCCGTTTTGCCGCCCAAGTTGCGTAAACCGCAGATCGCGCCTTCCGATGACATCTTCCGAGCCAGGAACAAGTGCCGGAGGTCCCGGCGCGCCGGGATTCTCTAGCCACGGGCGCAAGAACATTTTGCATCGTCAACCACAACCGATTATCGGAGCCTTACTTGTAGCGCGGGGGCTTGCCCCCCGCGCAAAACGCCCCACAGCCCACGGCCGCGGGGGATAAACCCCCGCGCTACAAAACCCGATGCAAAATGTTCGCAAGCCCGTGGCTAGAGTACAGCCCGCCCTCCCGAAGGGACCCCTTCGGGGCTTCCGGGGCTGCCAGAAAATCTTGCCGCACCCAATTCCGTGAACGGTTACGAAAAGTGCTAGAAAAAACGTCGGGGCCCTGTACAATGGCCCGCCACGGTCCGGCGACGGAGCCGGGCAAGGCTGTCCGGGAAATCCGAGGAATCAGGAATTCATGGGCCTAACGCTGCTTTCCGATGAAGCCGTCGGCCGGATTCACGAGGCCACGCTCGATATCCTGGAAAAGAACGGAGTATGGTTCTCCGACTGTCCGGAAGCCATCGCGCTGTTTCGGAAGCATGGGTGCCGGATCGACGGCGACCGGGTCCGGATCCCGCCAGCGCTCTTCGAAGCCTGTCTCAAAACGATTCCCGACCGCAATCAATTGAAAATCTGCGTGGTCAAGTTGGGGATGTCGGAACCGCTGGGTTTGAAGCAGGGCGAATCGCACGTGGGGCTTATCGGCAATCCCTATTACCTGTATGACTACGAGGCCGGGGCGCGCGATCTGGTGGAGTCGGACGGCGATGATAAGTTCCTGATGATGGACAGTCTGCCGAACCTGAAATACGACTGCTGTTGCCACATTACCGCCCTGCAGCGCAGCGCCAATACCGTTTTCCCCGACTACAATGCGGCCGCGGTCTGTGTGGACTATCTGCGGTGCCGGGTGCGCAGCCGGCCGAGTCCGCGGATGAAGAAACTCGCGATCCATTCCAATATTTTGCATGGAAGAGACCCCAATTTGATCGTTCACAGTCCCCGCACGTACAAACCCCTGGAAAAGATGGAACTGCTGCGCCACGCGATCGTTGCCGGCCCGGGCGAGACCGCGGAACTCCTGGCGCAGGATACGCCGCTCGTCTGGTGCAACCCCGTCAGTCCTCTGCAGTATCACTCGGACCACGTGCGGACCATCATGGACGGCATCAAAGAATTCGGGAAATCGTGTTTTATCATGTTCTCTCCCGAAGTGATGATCGGGGCGACCGGCCCGGTGACGCTGGAGGCTTCCCTGGTCCAGCACAACGCCGAAGTCATGAGCGGAGTCCTATTCACCCAACTGTGCGCGCCCGGCACGGCGGCCATCTATGGGTCCGTCTCCGGAGTCATGGATTTGCGGGTGGGCGACATCGCTCTGGGGAATTTCGAGTCCGCGGCCTTCAATGTGGGAATCACTCAACTGGCCCACTATTACGGGTTGCCGTCACGCATTCAGGCCGGCAACACCAATGCCCGCAAAGTCGGCGTGCGGGCTGCCGTCGAAACCGCCTGGGGGTTGCAGATGATCACGGCCGCCGGCGCCAACCTGGTTCACACCGGATTGCTGGATGGCACGTTGATGTTGAGCCTGGAGCACCTGGTCCTGGTGGATGAGATGGTCAGCCAGATTCGCAGCGGCATGAAACTCGGGCTAACCGATGCGGCCCACCTCGCCCTCGACGTCATCCTGCAGGAAGGTCACCCGAACACGAATTACATCGGCCACGATCACACCCTGGAACATATGAAAGAGTCCGTCCACTACTCCGATTTTTCGGGCCGCGCGCCGCTATCCCATGAGGACTGGTATGCCACCGCTCATAAGAAGGTTAAAACCATCTTGCAACGCGAATACCCGGAAGAGGACAACCGGGTTGTCGCGGAAAGGCTGAAAGCGGTGGAGGCGCGGCTGAAAGAAGATGACAAGACGTGGCGCACCAGCGGCGAGGACTGGTGGCGCACCTATGTCCGGGATTTTCTGTAACAGCTGAAACGGAACGCGGTCAACCAAAGGTCCGGAAGGGCGACGCCGATGAAAAAGTTGAAACCCTGGGTGTTTTTCCCTCCGTTTCTGCTGTTGGCTGCCGCCATCGCCGCCAACTTTCTTGATGCGGGCCGGTTTTCCGCAACCGTAACCGGCGTTTATGGATGGGTGCTCGATACCTTTGGATGGCTGGTTTCATTGACGGCCTTTGCGGTCGTGGTGGTGTGTGCGCTTATTTATGTGTCGCCGTTTGGACGCGTGGTGATCGGGGGGCCGAAAGCCAAGCCCCTGCTCACCAAATGGCAACTGTTTGTGATTGTGCTGACCACCAACATTGCCGTTGGAATTCTGTTCTGGGGGCCGGTCGAACCCTTGTCCTATTTCAGCAAGCCGCCGATCAGCACCGGGATCGTGCCGAACTCGCCGGCGGCGGCAACCTTTGCGATGTCGACGGTTCTCCTGCATTGGACGTGGACGCCGTATGCCATTCCCTCCCTGCTCGGTTTGATGTTTGCCTTTGCCTTCTATAACATGAAACGCCCTTTCACCCTGGGCGCGCCCTTGGCGCCCTTACTGGGCAAGTATAGCGTCGGGGCCTGCGGACACGCGATTGACGCCCTTTGTCTTTATGCCCTGGTTATGGCGATGAGCGCGTCGCTCAGTGGGGCCATGATGCAGATTGGCGGCGGGGTCAACCATGTCTCGGGGATTGCCGGACCGCCGTCCAATATGACCATGGGGCTGATTGCCGGGGCCATTCTCGTTGCCGCCATCCTCGCCGCCATCTCCGGGGTGAAAAAGGGCATTCTGTTTATTGCCAATATCAATACCTTCTTCCTGATGGGAATCCTGGTATTTATTTTTCTATTCGGCCCGACCCGATTCATCCTCCGATTCGCCACAGAGGGGCTTGGAAACTTCTTGAGCCACTATTTTGAAAAGGTGCTGTTTACCGGAGCGGCTCATCAAGACCCCTGGCCCCAGAAGTGGACGGAAATGCACTTTTCCGCGTGGTGTGCCTGGGCGCCCATTATGAGCGTTTTTCTCGGCCGGATTATCTATGGCCATTCCGTCCGAACCTTTCTAATCTATAATGTTCTTCTGCCAGGCCTTTTTACGGGCGTCTGGATGGCCATTTTGTGCGGAGCGTCGCTCCACTTGGAAATGTTTCAGAACGCCGGGTTGGTGGCCAACTTCGAGAAGAACGGCGTGGAAGCCACTCTGTACGCATTCTTGGAGCATTTTCCCCTGGTCGGAATCGTGGTGCCCGTGTTTCTTTTTACGGCGTTCACATCGTTTGTGACCACCGCGGATTCCAACCTTTCCGCGATGAGCAGCATCAGTTCGGCCGGCATTTCGCCCGAGAGCCCGGAATCAAGTATGTTCATCAAAATCGCTTGGGGCGCCACCATCGGAGTCGTGGCCTGGATCATGGCCACCATGGCCCATCTGGAGGGCATTCGAATGCTCTCCAGTCTGGGCGGGGTGCCGGGCCTGTTTCTCTGCGCAGCGGTCATCCTTGCGGCTGTCCGGGTGATGTTGAACCCATACAAGTACGATCGTTTCAAGGAGGGTTACGACGCCGAGGGCCGTCCGTTGTATCCCTCAAAAACCGGCACATAACGAAAGCGAGGACAAGGAACCGATGAAAAAAAAAGATGCGCTGATGAGGGATTATCATATCACAACGCGATGCATCCATGCCGGGTCAGGCATCGACAAGGAAACTCGCGCCTTACGCCGGCCCATCACGCTTGGCAACAGCTTCCGGTTGTACGACAACATCGAGGAACTGCCGGTATCGTTCGATTGGAACAATACCCACCAGTTTAATTACCCGCGTTCGCGGCACCCGAACGGCAGATACCTGGAGGAACGCCTGGCGTCGATGGAAGGCGGCGAAGACTGCGTCGTGTTTGCCACCGGCGTGGCGGCCATGACCGGCGTCTTCTTCACGTTCCTCAGCGCGGGGGATCACCTCATCTGCTCCAGAATCTGTTATATCGGCGTCCACGAATTCCTGGACAATCACTTCTCGAAACGCTACGGCGTTGAACTTTCTTTCGTGGACACGACCCGGCCGGATGAGGTCCGGAAAGCCATTCGCCCAAACACCAAAATGATTCACATCGAAACCCCGGGAAACCCGACGACCTTTCTCAGCGATATCCGCGCCATCGCCAGGGTGGCCGGACGCGCCGGGCTCCCCCTGTCGGTCGACAGCACCCATTCAGGCCTCATCACGCAGACCCCCTTGAAACTGGGGGCGGACCTGGTGATGCACAGTCTGTCGAAATATATCAACGGACACGGCGACGGACTGGGCGGCGCCGTCATCGGCCGAAAGGATTTGATCACGCCAATTCGCGACGCCGCCAGCATTCACCTCGGGGCGACCATCAGTCCCTTCAATGCCTGGCTTATCATGCGGAGCATGGAAACGCTTCCGCTCCGGATGGCGCGGCATTGTGAGAATGCCATGAAGGTCGCCCGGTTCCTGGAATCCCATCCGAAAGTCGCATTCGTCCGTTATCCCGGCCTGAAAAGTCATCCGCAACACGCGATCGCCAGGAAACAGATGACCGGATTCAGCGGGATGCTCAATTTCGGCCTGAACGCCGGGGCCGCGTCGTATTTTAAATTTCTGGAACGGCTCACGATCATCACCCATGCGGTGTCGCTGGGACATACCGAAAGCCTGATCATGTTTTATCCCCATGGAGGGAACCATCCGGAGTTGGGCGTGTTGAATTATCCCGAAGATCTGGGCGGCTGCTTCCTGCGGATGAGTGTGGGCCTCGAAGATGCCGACGATTTAATCGCGGATTTGAAACAGGCCCTGGAGGCCGTTCCGGCAAGCCGCAAAAAATCCGCGCGGCGCTAGTCCTCCGCGCGCCTGCCCCGCCTGCCCGGTGGCCGGCTCCGAGCCGTCCGGATGAGGCGACGCTGGCGCCCTAGCGGCTGTCGCTCGGGTCCGGCGGCAGGGACGCCAGGATCCGCCGCAGACGTACTTGGCGCTCCGGGTCGTCCGTTTTCCGAAGGGCATCGCGCAGCGTCCTGGCGATCCGGGGTGCGATGCCGCGCAGCGCGGCCTCGGCCGCCTCGCGGACCTGATAGGAATCGTCGCCGAGTTGTCGGATCAGCGGCGCCATACGCTCGGGGCCGAAGAGTTCATGCCCTTGCATTCCCCCGGCCTCGCGGAGGGCCTTGACCGCGTCGGTCCTGCCGCAGCGGAGCGCCCAGTCCAGGGCCGTGGCGCCGAACTCGTTGAGCCGGTTGACGTCCGCCCCGGCGTCAAGGAGGATGTGGATCATCCGTACCGACCTTCTGCTGGCGGCTTCGTGAAGGGCCGACGAGTAGGTGTTGCGCGAGGCGTTCAGGTCGGCCCCGCGCTCCAGCAACAGCAGCACGACGGCCTCGTGGCCGGCGCCGACGGCCTCATCCAGCGCCGTGCCGCCCTTGTCGGCCCGGTTGATCTGGGCCCCGGCGTCAAGAAGCATCCGGACGATCTCGACGTTGCCCTTCCGGGCCGCGTCGCCCAACGGGAGACATTTCCAGTCGGTGGTGGCCTCGACGTCGGCACCGGCGGCCAGGAGAAGGCGGACCACCTCGGCGTGGCCTTGGTACACCGCCGTGTGAAGGATGCCCTGGTTGTAACTACCCGGGACTTCCACCTTGGCGCCTCGCCCGATGAGATGCTCCACGACCGCCCCATGCCCGTTACAGGCGGCGCAGTGGAGAGGCGTCCATCCGGCCAATCGGTCCTTGAGTTCGAGGTCGGCCCCGCGCGAGAGCAGCATCTTGACGAGTTCAAGGTCGCCCCGGCCGGCGGCGATGTGCAGGAGGTTCTGGCCGCTCTCGCCCTTGGCGCGCACGAGGTCGGGATTTTCGTCGAGCATCGCCAGGACCTTTTCGGTCTGGCCGAGTTGGGCCTGGGCGAAGACATCGAGCGCAGCGCCGTGCTCGCGCAGGAGGGCGGCGATGGCCTTCGACCGCTCATCGCTCTCCTGGAGGAGGAAATGGATGGGCATGGCGCCGTCGTTGTCGGCCGCATTGACATCGGCGCCGTGCTCCAGCAGGAACCGGACGAGTTCCACATCCTTATGGGGGGAGCACGCCAGGTGCAGAAGGGTCACGCCGTTGCTTGTGGTTCGCGCATTGATGTCCGCGCCGCGCTTCAGGAGGTGTTCGAGCATGGCATGGTGCGCCAGATGAATCACCTGGCGGCCGCCGCTGCAGCTGTCCTCCAGGCTGTACCCGTGCTCCAACAGGAGGTCCACAATCTTGAAGTATTGATCCAATCGCTCGTCCCCTTCGCGGCATTGAGCCGCCAGGTGCAGCGGCGTTCGGGATTCATAGTCCCGCAGCGACCGGTCGATTTTATACTTCAACAGCAATTGGACCAGGTCGAGGTATCCCTTGTCGGCGGCGCGGTGAATCGCCTTGCCCACCTCGGCGCCGCGGTCCAGCAATAGTTGGGCAATCTCGGTGCGGCCCTCCTCGGCGGCCACAGCCAGGGGCGAGCGGCCCCCGTTCGGATTGGCGCCGCGATCCAGCAGGAACCGCACCAGATCGGTCTGTCCTTTCTTGACAGCAAAACACAGCGGTGTCTCGTTCGGATACGTCTTATCGCTCGACTCCAACTTCGCCCCGTGGTCCAGGAGCAGCGCGGCCAGTTCTTTATTGCCCTGCCAGCAGGCACGGTGCAGCGGCGTGCCGTAGGCATCCTTACCGGCGCCGAGTTCGATATTGGCCCCGCGGTCCAGCAGAATCTTGACGATTTCGGTATGGCCCTTCCACACGGCCACCGAAAGAACCGAACCGTCCCAGTCGTTATGGAAGTTGATGTCGGCGCCCTGGTCCAGCAGCCACTTCAGGACCTCCGGCTTGTTGTGTCCGGCGGCCCAGACCAGGGGGGACTCGACGCCCGCCTCTGCTTTCAGAAGGGTCTTGTCTTCCCTTACCAGGGCCTTGACGCGCGCCACGTCGCCGCGCGCGACCGCGGTGAAGATGTCGTACTCGGCGCCGCGCTGCAGGAGGAACTCGACAACCGCCTCGCGTCCGTGGCTCGCCGCCAGATTCAGCGGGGTCCAACCGTACTTGGACGCGAGGTCGATGCGGTCGTCGTGCTTCAGGAGTTCGCGGACGGCGTCGACGTGCCCCGCGGCGGCGGCGATCATCAGGGGCTTAAAACCGTCGGAATCCTGCGCCTTCGGGTCGGCCCCCAGGGCCACCAGCGCCGCGATGCTCTCGACGCTGCCGTGATGCGCGGCATGATGGAGCAGCGTATGCTCCTCGCTCCATACCCAGGTGTACCAGGTCTTCTCCAGGAGTTTGGGGTCTTCTTTGACCAGTTGCCGCAGACGCTCCACATTGTTGGCCGCCACAGCCGACGGGGCGTCGAGGTCGGCTGCGCCTCGCGCGGCGAGCAGGCGGGCCACCTCGGTGTGGCCGTTGCGCGCGGCGAGGTTGATCGGCCTATCGTACTTGGGCACGAACGCGTTGACGTCGGCGCCGCGGTCGAGCAGGTACTGCACGATCTCCTTCTGGCCGTGGCAGGCGGCATGGTGCAGAAGGGTCATGCCGATGCCATCGAACGCGTTGATGTCGGCGCCGCCGGCCAGGCACCGTTTGACCGCTTCGAGGTCGCCCTTTTCGATGGCCTCCTTCAGGGCCGTGCTGAAGTATCGCAGCTTGAATGGAGCCGCGGGCGCCGTGGTATCCGTTGGCGCCGAGGCCACAAGAGAGGCGCCCAGCAGGATCAAGACGCCGAGGGCCGTTGTTGCCCTGAATGTCCGCATGGCTCATCTCCCCGGCCCGTCGCCGCAATCACGACGGCGTTTCACAGCCTCCACGTCCCCGCTGTACTGGTCCATCGATTTTTGCGCCTGAAGTATGCAAGCGCAAGATTTTTCCTTATGCGCCCTTATGTTAGGCTCCGAAGTTTCTTATCACAACATCTTTTCGGAGTTTCGGGGGGGAGACCCAAAATCCCCCACCGGCAGAGGCAAAGGGAGGTTAACGGTAACGGCCTGCCCCGTCCGTCCGACCCGCCAGGCACCCCGCTCCGCACTCCGCCCTTCGACCATGCTCAGGGCCCTGAGGCTCTCGAAGGGCAATCCGCAATCGAAAGGTTCCGCGTTTGAACGCCCCCCGCCCTCCCGTTCAATAACAATTCGTATCCTGCCCCCGGAAATCCCTGGTACAACACCGCGCGGTACCACGAGGCCCTTGGCAACGTCACGCCGGATGATGTATGCTACGGCCGACGGGAACGCATCTTGAATCGTCGGCAGGAACTCAAAGAAAAGACGCTGGCGCGGCGCCGGCGTCGGAACCACGGAATGCCCGGACTGAAGGGGACCGGCCGGACCCAAAAACCCTCACTTGCGACGAGAGCTTAATTGTGCCACTCTCGCTGACGACATACATCGAAGCCAACCTTCCCGAGCAGCGGGCGGTTCACGATTGTGTGGTTCCCAAGCAGTAACGCTGCACTCGAACGGGAGACGCAACGATGAGCAGACGATGGCTGGGGGCATGGGTGGTTGTTTCGCTGGCCCTTACGGCCCGCGCCAACGCGGGACAGCGCGTCGAGACGAATCGCGTTGCCGA
>Ga0307378_10002267_pt1 | contig 29823 bp, 52 predicted proteins | sample UN1MG_FD_202238 | JGI IMG/M metagenome (GOLD analysis project Ga0307378, IMG submission 202238) | Soil microbial communities from Risofladan, Vaasa, Finland - UN-1 | ecosystem: Environmental > Terrestrial > Soil > Coastal area > Acid sulfate soil | place: Finland: Risofladan, Vaasa | collected... | reverse complement strand
TTCCCGCTCAACAAGGTCCAGAGCTGGTACTGCGAGGGAGCGCCTGTCGGCAACCTCGACACGTTCAAGCTCGAAGAGGGCATGCACGTTGGTGGTACGCCGAAGATCGACGGCGGCCGAGCCTAGCTCGAAGATCCAACTCTGATTCAAGGGGCCCCTTCGGGGGCCCCTTTTTTTGGCTTAAGTGCTATGAATCGTATTACGATCATGATCACTGGAGCCACCCCGCGTACTGTCGATTTCACCGATGGGGAAACCCTCGGAGAAATCGTCAAGCGCCTTTCGTCCACCAACTTCCCGCTCAACAAGGTCCAGAGCTGGTACTGCGAGGGAGCGCCTGTCGGCAACCTCGACACGTTCAAGCTCGAAGAGGGCATGCACGTTGGTGGTACGCCGAAGATCGACGGCGGCCGAGCCTAGCAACACGTAAACCTTCAACCGAAAAGGGGCGCTCCGAAAGGGGCGCCCCTTTTCCTAATTGAGACGAAAGGGATACTATGACCCTACGAAACAAACCGAATCAACCCATCAACGTTCACGATTATACACTCTGGAATCAAGGCCCGCCACGCTGCGTCTACGTGGAACCTTCTCAGTACGAGTTGCCGGAGGGCACTCGGACGATCCTCGTTTTCAACAATAACGACGGAAGCCTGTCGCGCATCGAGTCGCTCGTCGGCTTCATGTCCGGGGACGGATCACACACGTTCATCCGTGGTGAAAACTGGCCCGCGAACATCTTCGTAAATATCCGAGAGGTCCATTGGACCTCATCTGGTGATTACCAACGGGTCGGTGAGGGCTCCGCGCTCGCCATTGCGGCGTTGATCGAAGATCTCGATGGGCAGGCAAGGGGTATATTCGGTGAAGACTTTGAATGGGCGGAGGCGCCTCCGAGTTACCCTCACATAGCTTCGCTGGATACAGATCCAAGTGTAAGCATTCATAACAACCCTTACACAAGCCCGGAGCCCATCGAGCGACTACTCGAGACGGAGTGTGATGGGGAGATTATCGCACCCGATCACATCTGGGTAGTGGGGAATCGTCACAAGACGATCGAGCTCGTCTACGAACATGGTCCCACCGGAACGCCGGTCAGACTCAACAATGATGGCATCTGGGATCATCCAATCGAGGATGATCTGAATGCCGATGGGCCCATTGTCCTGCGGTACTTCCGTCGCAATCGTTGGGCCGCTGGACTGTTCCGACTTGCTCGGACCTACCGGTATAACGATGATGGGGAAGTTCTCGTCACTGTCCAATCTGCGCAGCCACGAGGTGCGTCCACGATTCGTCCGCGAGCATGGCCGCGACTTGCCTATCCGACAGGACGGGGCTTGAGAGGGCGGCTCGATCTCAACAATCACGTCAGTCGAAACGGGGTGATTCCGGACGACTTTGAATGGATCACCCACGCAGCGTCTTCCGATGGTGGCGGTGAGGGTGATCGCATTCTTCACGTAACCTACGGTCGGTCGGCATCTGTCAGCATAATCTCCGGCGTAACCACCTCGGCGCCAAGTGATGAGGACTATGAAGACAGGTCAAGCGGTCGGGCCACTGACGAGCGTGCGAGGCGGTCCTACTATCGGTTCAAGGAATGGCCGATGTACCTCTGGTCCGGACGATGGAACAGTGACGGGACCAGATTCTTCACACCAACTACATTCGGTGAGCGAAATGGGGGTGATGACGAAACGACGTTCGAAAATCCTGCTTTCGCATCTGGGAACTTTGACTACCAGAAGTGGATCCTCTTCGAAGGCGGAACTGCGGCCGCGGCGGCATCCAGCGCTGGCTGCCTATGGGTGAAGAAAGGGGAGGATGGTCGCATCGCCACGATGCGACCTGATGCGTTGGATGCTCACCACACGGCGATGTGGGGTGAGGATCCGGAGAATCCACAACCCTACCTCGCCACCTATCGACGGCGCGGCTGGTGGCCAGCGGGGATCTATCGACGACTCGATAGCTGCGGCCTTCGCGCCGCCGATTACTACAATGTCCACTACCGAACTGTCGGGGAGGAAGATCAGCCTGGAATGCGCCCCCTCGAGGATGGTGTGCGGTGGGGTTCAACGGTCATCAATGATTGGGTCACGGCACTCGAAGAGGAGATCGGTCGTCCCATCTACGAGAGCCCCGACGAAGGAATGCCATGGCTCAGCTTCCATAATGCCACCTTCCACGATGGTGGGCGGGACTATCTGGTCGTCATCGATGATATCGCTATCCCAATGATGCCGGGGGTCGGAAACAGGGACGTCGATAATCTGGAGCTCGCACGCGTAGGTGAAATGTATGACGAAGCGGGGAACTGGCATATCGCTACAAGGTATCGCACCGGGTTATCGGCCCACTTCAGGCAGGACGCAGTCCATTACATTCAGTCTCCACCCCCAGAGGTTGCTCGGGCTCATCCTGTTCTTCACTTCCTAGATGTGTTCCGGCAATACTTTGTCGAGTTCGAAGACCCAGATCTCGTACGAGATCTCGCCGTCGCTCTCCACGAACGAACGCACTCCAGAACCAGAACATGGACACGATCCATGGACGACCTGCAGGGCCAAGTCTCCAGCCTGAATATCCGGATGATGAGCTGCGTCGGCCAGATCAATGAGCTGCGCCGCAAGATGGCGTACTACGAAAACCTGGACATCGATGCGTTCAAAGGACTCCTCGAACGTAACCGCACCCTCGTCGAGAGCCAGGGCGCACTGACCTATGGCTCGAATCATCTCACCCTGAAGATGAGACCATTCGAGATCGAGGGGCAGACCATCGGCCCATTAACCATCAAGTTGACCACGGCGGAAAGCTTCGGAATCTCCGTCATAGGGTCATCCAACCTTTCTCAGCATGGGCACCCGCATCCGCACGTGGATACGCGTGGGGTGATTTGTTGGGGAACTGGATCCGAGATCGCCAGCACAATGGCGAGGGGACTCGATCCGCTCGAGTTCCTCTTTGCGACAGCCCAGTTCCTGCAAGATGGCTACGCTGAGAATGACGCATATTGCAAGATTCGGGATTGGACTCCGGCTGTCACTTGGCACTGCCATCACTGCAATGTCCATCATCCCGATGGTGAACCGTGCCCCGACCGCTGCGATCACTGTGGGCAAACCGTAGACCCTGACGATCACTACCATTGTCCAACCCATTACCGATGCTACAGCATGGAAGAGTATGAAGATTGCCCTTCCTGCTTTGCAGCGCAAGATAATACTTCTGCCGCATCTGCGGACGCATCCTGAAACGAAAGAAAGAAAGATCATGTCCAGTAAGACACCACGCAAACCACGAGTCTACATCGACGAAAAGCCCTATCACACGATGGCCCTTTGGGCCAAACTGGCCGGAAAGAAGAAGTATGAAATGACATGCTTCGGACGAACGGTCATCGACGAGGACGGTGACGCCTATGTATCGGACGCCTACCTCGTCAAGCACGAGGGAACCTCTGGGTCCGTCGAGGCGGATGATGAAGACGTCGTCATGCTGATGATGAAGCTGAACAAGGAGGGCGTCCCTCCCGATGAGGCCTTCCGATGTTGGATTCACTCTCACCCCGGCACGGGTCCGTCAGCTACGTATCTATCCTCAGTGGACGAGGCCAACATCGATCGGATCATGACTGGCGACTGGCTTGTCTCCATCGTGTTCGACAGCGACGGTGAGAATCCATATTGCCGCATTGACACGAAGATGCCTCGGCTGAGAGTCGAGGCTGACCTGGTCGTAGTCGAAGAGCCTGTTCTCTCGGACGAAGAGCTCAAGGATGCGGAGGCCTTGTTCAAGGAGAAGTCTTCGCACAAGAAGTACACGCCGTCTGTGCCATCCAAGGGGAAGGGGTCAAGCTCCCCGTATTCTCAAACTGGGTTCGAAGGGTATCAGGGTGGGTATCAGGGTGGGTATCAGGGTGGGTATCAGGGGTACGGTGGCTATCACGGAGGCTCCCGATACCCGACCTATGGTGGCGGGCAAGCGACGAGACCTGGGACGTACAGTGGGTCGAGTGCGAACGGATACCGCGGCTCGGCATCCGTTCCCGCCGCCAGTGTGACCCCAGTCCCGAACTCGACGGCGAAGGGGGCAACGCTGACGGACGAGGATGCTGATCTTCTCAGGAAGCATCTCAAGGCCGCATTCAACCTGGATGATGAGGATATTCAGGAGCAGTGGATCGAGTTCGCGCGAACTCACATGGGCGATCTCGAAGGCTGGAAGGAAGCCTTTAGTATGGATGAATCCAGTGATGGGGCAACTGGCGCCGCCGTACAGAGCGTTGTGCACGACCGCACCGACGCACTGTCGGTCCTCGATGAGGGTGAGGGTGTCCCCATCGGGTTCGAGGTCATCGAGGAGGGTGAGCTACTCTTCGAGCTCATCGAGGATGATGAGGAAGATACAGTGGATGAGGCGCTCTCGTTCCTCGATGATGATGTGGATTCCATCCCGGACTACAATCCCGCAGCACGCATGGGCGATCGTTCCATTGTCGAAGATATCGACAGGATTGCCGGACGGGTTCTCGACAAGACGCTGAGCCCGGACCAGGCCATCGACATCGTCATAGATCGCCACAACCTCAGCGAAGCGGAAGCTCAAATTGCAATCTCAACACGGATTGGATGAAAAGAAAATGAAAGACAAAGAAAAAGAAGTAAAAGAAGAAGAGGTCAAATCTCACCCATTCGTGCGCTTTCGGGACATCATCCCCGCCGAGCGCATGGCCAATCTCCGAGTCGCCATGATTGGCGCCGGAGGTATTGGCGCGCCCACAGCATTGGCATTGGCCAAGATGGGCGTCTCTCACCTGGAGGTCTGGGACAGCGACAAGGTGGCCGAGGAGAACCTCGGCCCACAGATGTACCCAGAGCGGGCCGTCGGGAAGTTCAAGGTCAATACGCTCAAGTCGTTCCTCCGGGGCCAGGCACCATGGTGCCATGTCACGGCGCACGCCGAGCTCTACACCGAGAACACCCACTGTGAGGCCGACGTCATCATCGCGGCGGTCGACAGCCTTCATGCTCGAAAGATGATCTGGGGCACGGTCGACCGTGAGGCGTGTGGGTTGTATATTGACCCACGAATGGGAGCCGAGATCTTGACCATCCATTCCGTGGACCCGAGCGTCGACGCGGCGTGGTACGAGCCGACGATGGAGGGGGAGCCGCTGGCTGCCAAGTGTACGGCCAAGGCGACCTTTCACTGCGGGCTGGTCGCAGGGGCGTTGACCGCTCAGGCTGTGAAGGCCTGGGTGGTTGGGGAGCGAAGGCTGGCCGAATACACGCTTGATCTTCGATTCATCTCACTGCTGGGAATGACCGCGGATCAAGCGCACGCTCAGGCGGCGGAGAAGGGGCCGCTGTCTGTCGAGGAAGTGGCATGACCCCGCGCCATGAAGGACTTCTCCGAGCCTCTCTACACGACTCCGGATGGTCTTGAGTTTCGGCTGAGGGGGTCAACTCAATCCATCTTCACCCATCGTCCAGCAACGGACGAATGGGTGTATCTTTGCAAGCTCGAGACCTGGCCGGACATTGCCAAGAAGTTCGGGCTTCGCGTCATCAAGAAGAGGAAGCCGAAGAATGCTGGGGGATGAACCATGTTGTGGATGATCGTTCGTACGATTTTCTGGATCACCTTCCTCCTGCTCCCAGGCGCATTCGCTCTATGGGGCGGATCCATCGCATGGAAGAGCGTCGTCTTACACCGTAAAAAGGACGCAAAACTTCCTTGACTCACCTACGCAATTCAGCGTAGATTTCCAAAATGCTTCACCTCTAGGACGGGTACAGCCGGCCAAGAGGTGAAGCCTCACCAACTAGGAGAAACATGGCAAAAACTCGCAGAACGCTCGCAGAGCGTATCGCAAACAAGAAGCAAGAGCTCGAAGAGCTCGAGGGTAAGGAGAGGCTCCAGGAGATCGAGAAGGCGGTCGAAGAGGGCCGTATCTCCGATGAAAACCAGCCTGAGTTCAACCTGCTCAAGCGAGAGTTGGCCTCCATCCGGAAGGTCATCAAGGCGGCCACGCGCGCCGACGACGGTGCGCTCGCTGAACAGCTCGAAGCCTTCCGTTCTGAAACGGCCGAACGTATGGCCGAACTCGTAACATCCGATGACTAGAAAGGTCATCTATCTCGGACGGCATTCTCTATCCGCCGTCGAAATTACACAAAAGGAAATGTATGTCACGTAGTAACACGAAGAAGGCGCCCAAAAAGAAGGCCGCCAAAAAGAAGGCGACCAAGCGCCCCGCCAAAAAGAAGGCTGCCAAGCGCCAGCCGAGCGCGGCCGTGTGGGAGACTATCACCCCCGAAAGGGCCGAGGTCTATCTCGGTAAGAATACCGAGAACCGAAGCATCCGTAAAAAGACCGTCGATTTCTACGCTCAGCAAATGCGCGATGGTGAATGGGAGGAGAACGCGGAGACGATCAAGTTCCGCAGCAACGGAGTCATGCTGGACGGCCAGCATCGCCTCCTCGCATGTATCGAAGCCGGCGTCCCGTTCCGCACCCTCGTGGCGCGAAACCTCGGCGACGTGTTCGACAGCATCGACGCATTGACCCCGCGGGGTCCCCAAGATGCGCTCCACCGTCACGGATACAAGGGCTACTCGACCAAGCTGTCCGCGGCGGCGCGTATCATCCACGCCGTCAACATCATCGAAGATGGCGACTCTGGATCTTCCCTCAACCTCGGGAAAAGGAGATCCAACAAGGACGTCGTCGCAACCGTCGATGAGTACAGCGAGCACCTTCTCGAAGGCTGCAACCTCGTCGAACACGGAGAGGGCCGCACCCTCCTCCGACCCGGCTCCATCTTCGTCGCCTGCTACGCCTTGTTCGCTTCCAAGAACAGGACCCAGGCGCTCGCGTTCATGGAAGCCCTGACCTCCGGTGACAACCTCGGCGGGGACGATCCGGTCAAGCGACTCCGGTCGCTGCTCATGTCCGTAATGTCCCAGCCCAACGTCCGGCGTAAAAAGCAGTGGCTCATCGCAGTCACCATCAAGACGTGGAATTCGTTCCTCAAGAACGAAACGATTCGGCAGCTGCGATTCTCCGAGACGGAGAAATGGCCGAAAATCCGAGCGCGGAAGTAAGAACCCCGCACTCATTATCGATGTATTCTATACATCACAAGAAAGGAGAGGCCTATGAAAAGTCTCGATAATCGTGAACAGGAGATCTACAAAAGCTTGACCCCGGGACAGCGGCACGAGATCGATGATCTCGCAGTGCTCCCCGCCCAAGTCGAAATGATCAAGAAGGGTGTACTCATTGGATTGAGCATCCTCGTTGTTCTTGCGTTCCTGTTCTAATGGGTCAAACTACGCGATCCATTAAAGTCCTAGTCCCAAGCGGAATCTCGAGAGATAAGCTATTGGAGTTTGCCCGACATACCATCGAGCAACAACTCCTCATAAAGCACTTTAGAATCGAGACCATCTCACCGTCCCATTCTAAAGCGGAAGAAGAAGGCGAGATGACCTACCGGGTGAGCTTCACGAACGTGATGCTCAGCTAGGGCGAGTTCAGAAAAAAACGCTAATAGGGAGGTCGGGGGTCATCTCCCCGACCTCCCTATTTTTATGTGAAAAGATGAGGAACCATGCCGGCCAAATACTTTGAAAAACACGGCTTCGTCGTCGATGTCGAACGCCTCGTGTCCAGCTATTTCTTTCGCTGGGTCGCGCAGATGGACATCCGCGAAGTCAATAAATACCACCGCGATGTCAAAGAGCATCCCGATGTCACCGGCAACATCGTCATCATCGGAGGTCTAGGCGTAGTCGATGGCTTCAGAACGTTGGACACGAAGGGGCAAGGGATGGTGCCCGTCATCATCTTCGAACTCCGTAATGCCCAGCGATTCATCTATCACGAGATTGGGCCCATCGAGAAAGAGGCCAATGGGATGTTCAAGCATAGAACGATCATCGGTGAGCGAACCAGAATCTTCGACATTGAGAAATACCAAGGCCACTTCGAACCCTGGAATGAACACGTTCGCTTCCGAGAGATTGAAGGGAAGTCATGAGAATGATGGTCGAGTGGCGGACACTGCCAAGGTCGAACGATTCGTATGGAAAGCGGCACGGAGAAAGCCATGAATAGTAAATGCCACTTGTGCGGAGGGACGCGGATCACCCCGAAATATTTTACCGGATACAGATGGCGCGCGACATCCCCATGCGCATGCTGCAGAACCGCGCCCTCCGCCAGGGCTCCGAGGGCAACGCCTCCGAATGGGCTCGCTGACGATGGGATCTAATACTCCGACCCCGCCGCCCTCCTCCAGCCTCCGCTGGCGCCAACGCGCGTTAATCGACAACTTGAAGCGCGTTGGCTTTGAGATTCTCGAGCACTACTACATACCGCCCAACAGACGAGCCGGCTGGGGCTGGCGATGGAATCTGCGGCTCACCCGTGAGGGACAGATCTCCGCACCCATCCTCTCGCTCAAAGACGGAGAGACGAAAGTGGATCCAGAGCACGCAGATCTACGGGTCTTCTTGAAGAAGATCTGCGAGGAACACGGCTTTACAACTTTCCCAATCGACAGCATCGAGTTCGGCAATAGCGGGTACTTGATGAAACCAAAAACCGCGTTCTACGACCTACGTATTGACGCGCACGGCTGGTAGCCGAGCTACCGAAAGGAATCAAAAGAATGGAAGACAAATACTATGACCAGGACTCGGCCGCCCCGGCACCCGTCGCGAAAAATCAAATCTGGTTCGTCACTCACAGCGATCAACGAGGGGACGAACTCTCGTGGATCATCTTCACCAACGGAGACACCGTTGTAACCGCCGATGAGATCTTCGCCGACCTGGAAAAAGAGAGCGCCTACGGTCTCGGCGAAAATGAATGGGTCACCGTCGCCGGCCCCTTTGAGAATCTCCCAGCGGACTCATTCGAGGAACAACTCGACGCGGTCCTCGAAGAGCTTGATGAGATCGATGCCGAAGAGGAAGAAGAAGAGGAGCCTTTCCGAATGAGCCTCGACGATCCACGGCGAGCAGGACGGGCCCCCGCCGACACGGGGATCTAAGCCAATGCCGGAAGATATCTTCGTCATCAACTACCAAACAGAATTCGGTGAATACGCCATTGAAGGCAACGCATTCCGAAGTATAGCGGAGGCTCAACAGTTCATCAGAGAGCTAAACGTCGAGTGGGCCTTCGAAATGTATAGCCCCAACGAGCTCTCTGATGAACTAGGCATGTCCCAAGTCCTCTTCGAAGGAGATGGGGTAGAAACGCTCTTCATGAGCGTCGAGTATGCGGTGATGTTCGAAAAACTCACCGAGGGCTACCGCGAGGGAGGCCTCTATTCCTTCGAGCGCGTCAGTCTCCGTAATGGCAAACTCGCCCATGCACCCCCTCATAATAATGACCCCGCCCCAGATTCCGACGACGGAATCTAAAAACCATTGCGCGCCGAGATACAAATGAAAACCTAAACAGGTTTGCGCGCCATTAGTGTGTCCGCGACCGCCGTAGATTCGAAGAATCTACTCAGGGAGCAGGGCTTGCCCTGCGACCGCCAAGTCGTCAGTGAAACCCGAACGTCCACTGCGAGCCGCATGTCGCAACGCGACCTGCTCAAATAGCATCCACAAGATGCAACCGCCGAATCCAGTCACAACCCATAGATGTACTGCGAGCCGAAAAAGAGAGAACGAAATGAACGAAGAAGAATCCGAATACGTAATGAGTGATGAGCAGGTAGAGATGCGTCATGCCGTACGCTTCTTTTACGACCTGCAAAAACTCCGCATTCAGTCCGGCCTGCGCGCAGGCTCGGCGACCGCGGAGTTGAGCAAGCGGCATCAGACCGCCCTTGAGGTCCGTAGTGATCTCTTGCACAAACTCGAGCTCAACGCCCTGGGCGACGTCCGTCGCACCCTCAAGAAGTTCCCCATCTACGACGCCTGGCTCAAGGACCAAAGAGGCATCGGGCCGACCTTGGCTGGGGTCATTCTTGCCGAGATTGACATCTCCCGCTCGGAGACCGTCTCCCAGCTATGGTCCTACTGTGGACTAGCCGTTGTTGACGGGAAGTCGCAGCGACGGGTCAAAGGGCAGAAAGCCAACTTCAACCCTTGGCTCAAGTCCAAGATGGTACAGATCGCCGCCGATTGCATGATCAAATCCAATAGCCCGTGGCGCGAATACTATGACAACTACAAACACCGCAAGCAGCACACCGTCGTCGAACCCTGCATGGCTTGTGACGGCAAGCACGTCATCAAGAAGGATGAGTGCAATAACTGCGATGGCGGAAAGAAGCCTGCCCCGTGGGGGCGTAGCGATGCGCATCGCCACCGAGCTGCAATGCGATACATGGTGAAGATGTTCCTCGCCGAACTCTTCGTCCAATGGCGCACGCTCAAAAACCTACCCGTGCCCGAACCGTACAAGGAATCAGTCCTCGGAAGGCGTCACGGTGACCACGGCGGCGCCGGATTGGAAGCCCGAATTTGAAAAAGGTGAAAAATGGAGAAACAACAACGTAAGCAAGCTGAAGTCGTCATCCAATGCCCGAACCCCAAGTGCGGTGCCACGGATGTGATTTACCTACTACAAGCAGCCACCGAGACATCGCGCGTCTACCCCGAGGAGGTCGAGGGTAGCGATGTCTACGTTGGCAAAACAGACACTCATTACGGAGAGAGCCATCTCTACTGTGACCGCTGTGCTACCGAGTGGGACGTTCCAACCAAGGCGACGCTGGTCTGGTAGCGAGGGAGCATGAACAAAGGGGAATACAAGAAAGCTCAGGAGGAGCTCATCGCCTCGTGCCCCATCCTATTCAGTGGAGACGAGGGCGTGAAGCGCTGGGGGGTTGAATGCCGAGCGGGGTGGTTCCCAATCATCAAAGATCTCTGCGAGAAGCTTGAGGCCTTCAACGGGCACAGGAATCAGGAGCCCTACATTCGTTGCGGCCAGATCAAGGAGAAGCTCGGGGGGCTGCGCTTCTATCTCGAAAGCGGGCATGCGCATCAGCCTGATCTACTCATCAAGAAGGCGGAAGAGGATTGCTCCGCGACCTGTGAGTCCTGCGGTGCGGTGGGTTCATTGCGGAATGACCTCCGGTACATCCGCACGCTATGCGAGAAGCATTACAAGGAAAGTAAGGATTGAAAATGAAGACAACAATCAAGCAGATCAAGGAAGCTCAAAACCTCATCGATCTACTCGAACAGATCAATCATGTCATCAGGAACATAGGTGGCAATCATGACGGGAAGTACGTCAGCCTCAACATTAGTATCGGGTCAGAGGATATCGATCTGAACAACGGTGATGTGGCGATGGATCTCTTCCTTCACGATGCGGCCCGCCGTATACTGGACGGTGCAAAAGACCATGTTCTAGAACGGCTAAATGCGTTTGGTATCGAGATCGAAGAACCCGATACCACCGATTTTGAGCCACGAGTGGTGAAGAAGAAGAAGAAGAAGAAGGCTAAGAAGAAGGCATGCAAGAGGCCTATGGCCCAGCAAATGGACGACGACAGCGTGTCGTTTAATGGTGAACTATGAACAAGCAAAAAACATTCAATAAGGTCGCCCGACATTTACTCGAACAGGGAGAACGCGCATCGGACATGGGAACGTGCAGATACCGCGATGGCAATGGGCGCTCTTGCGCCGTCGGCTGTCTCATCCCCGACGACGAGTACACGCCGGGCTTCGAGGGGGACATTGTTAGCTTCGATGAGGGTGGCCCGGTTCCGCTCATCGTCAAATATCTGAAAAGTCGAGGTTTCAACCTCGAATTGCTCGGTGATCTTCAAGACCTTCACGACGGAGTGAATCCCGAAGATTGGATCGACGGTCTCCGACGCGTCGCGGTCCGGCACAGACTCATGGTCACCACACTGGATGCGATCACGGGATCATGAAACAGAAACTGAAAAAGAAGTGGCTCACGGCTCTCCGCGACGGGAGCTATACCAAGACGACCGGGCTGCTCAACAATGGGCAAGGCTCGTTCTGCGCCCTCGGCGTCCTCCATGACATCGCCGGTGGGGACTGGCAGGTCGAGACAGAAGAGGATGGGTATGCGTACACAATGGCACTCCTGCCGGATGGGAGTACAAGTCAAGAAGACCTCTTCTACATGGACGGCGCGCCCCTGTATGGGCTTACCCGTGCGCAGCATAATTCCGTCTCCAATCTCAATGATGACATGGCCAATGTCCACTCATTCGGGTTGATTGCAAAATGGATCGAAGAGAATGTTCCCGGGGAACCGGGATGATTGAAAGGTAGAACAATGAAAGCAAAAGACTTATCACGAAAAGAAGTGCTTGAGGCCTACGATCGCCTCAAGAAGAAGGCGGGCGCCGAACCATCCTTCGTCATCCAATGCCCGAACGCTGAGTGTGGAAATGCGGATCTCGAGGAGATTCAGCACATGGAGAAAATCCCTTCATGTTCCGGATTGAAGATCGAAGACGGCGTTCTTTTTATCGATTGCTCGAACTCCGAGCTCTACTTCGACGGGGCCGAGGGTGGTGGGCTCGAGTGCCAGAAGTGTGGGGCTCATTGGGAGATCCCCACGAAGGCTCAGGTGGAGTGGGAGTGAGCATGAAGACCAAGGGATCTCCGCGCGAGGTTATCGAATGCGCCTACGCCAGGCTCAAGAGTCGGGTGAATGCGAGGGGGCTGCAGCTTGAAGAGAACGGCTTTGTTGTCATCTGTCCGCATTGCCTCAATGATGACATCGAGAAGATGTATTTCCTTGAGACAGTGGTGGAGATTCGAAAGATCATCAGGGTTGCCAACGGTACGATTTGTTTTGGAGAATCGGTCGACAGCGATTGGACTGGGGAGTACGCCCTTGGGTGCGACGTCTGTCACAAGGACTTTGCCCTCCCTACGAAGGCGGGAACGGATTATGCAGACGAATGATCAAGGAAGAGAAGCCGGTCTCGCAGCCCTCCGCCGCCTTGACCTGTGATAACCTGGGGCATGGCGCGCAAGCAGCCCCGTGAGCGCTGGAAAGACATTCCCGGATTCCCGCTGTACCAAGTCTCGGACATGGGACGCATCCGGACCTACAAAGGTGCGAACCAGTATACGCCCCTGCGCACGACGCCCAAGATCATGAAGCAGAGGCTGGGTGCTGACGGCTACAGACGGGTCACTCTCCAGAACGGCGAGGACCACAAGGAGGTCATTGCCGTGCATCTTCTGGTCGCCCGAGCCTTCCGAGGGGCAAGCAAAGGCCGAGTGGTGCGCCATAAGGACGGCGACCGTTCTAACGCCAAATTGTCCAATCTCGAGTACGGTTCTCAGAAGGAGAACAACAAGGACAAAATCGGCCATGGGACGGACCCGCGCGGAGAGCGCAACGCCGCCTCGCTTCTGACCGCCAAGGAAGTGCGTGACATCCGCAAGCTCCGTAAGTCCATCAACCCAGAGACGGGTCGACGCTGGACGCAGGAGGACATCTCGCTCGACTTTGGGATCTCTCGTCAAGCCGTCAGCGACATCGTCCTCCGCAAAACATGGACCCATCTCTGAGTCCATCAACTACGAGCAGAATATCAACTTGACGGACCGTCCATGCTATGGGACAGTCTGTCCTCAAAACCCAAGGGAGACACCATGGGCTATACCACCGATTTCGAGGGTCGATTCTCTATACGACCCTCGATGAAACCGGAACACATCGCGTACATCAATAGATTCGCACACACGCGTCGTATGAAGAGGGATGCCGAACTCTCCGTCCAACGGCCGGACCCGATCCGTATCGCCGCTGGGCTCCCCATTGGAAACCAGGGTGGATACTTTGTTGGGGCGGATGGGGATTATGGTCAAGAGGGAATGTTTGGCTCCAGCACTAATCCTTCGGATGTCATGGATCACAACGGGCCACCCCATGGCCAGCCAGGCTTGTGGTGCAAGTGGGAGATCTTGCAAAGCGGAGGCGGCCATCAATACCTCGTCTGGAATGGGATGGAAAAGTTCTACGGATATGTCGAGTGGCTCAACTATCTCATCGCGCACTTCTTCGAACCATGGGGCTACCACCTCGATGGGACGATGTTGTACCAGGGAGAGGAGCCCCGCGACCGCGGGTGCATTGGAGTCATCGACAACAAGGTCAGCTCCTCCGAGGGGGACTTCTCCCTTCCGGAGGTAAATATCCAATGGGATGCGTGGAACGACGGCGAGCTCTCGGATGACGGAATCTGAAGAACGAAAAGGAAAAGGAAAATGCTGAACGAAGAAAGCACATTGGATGACGACGTTATGGGCATGCTTGAACGCGTGTCCAAACAACACAGATCTTTCCGTGGGGAACTCAAGGCTGTCGTCGAGGGCGATGGTGGGCAAGAGTCCGCCAAGATGAATACCTTGGCGATGGTGGAGATCGCCCACCAGCTCGCCTACGCGAATACCCTCAAGGGCATCGAGCTGCTCGTGATGCTCGAGGGCGAAGGCGATGAGCCCGAGGAAGAGGAAGGCGACGAAGGCGATGGCGAGTGATGGAATCATCGGAGGTCCGGGAAGCCAGCCTAACCCGCCACGCTGTAGGGCTGACGGATGCGCGTACTTTGCCCACGACCACGCCGGCCTGTGCCTCGCATGCTGCATGCGCGATGAAAGGGGGCCGACGATGGCGAGTGAGTTTGACGGGTGGCCGCCCGAAGCATACGAGGCCGAGATCGCCCGACTCCGCGCCGCACTAGAGACGGCAGAGCAGAGGGAGGGCAACTTGCTGGCGGTCATCCACGGAGACGGCGGCCACCACATGGCGCGCGTGGGCGTGGACCAATCAAGCATTGATGCCGCGAAAAAGTGGTACGACGCGAAAGCTGCACTAGATACGGCAGAGCGAGATCGGGATAGCGAACGGGCGGGCCTTGCGGTCTAGGCCCATGATAGCGAGTGATCACGCCGGGAACCTTGCGGCCGCAATTGAGCGCGGTGACCACCGAAAGGGGGCCGACGATGGTAACTGAGTTTGAGCCGTTACCGTGCGGGCACCCCGGTATCGCGCGCCCTTGTCCCCATTGCGAGATCGAGCGCCTCCGCGCCGAGCTGGAGACGGCACAGCGGAAGATCGAGGGCCTAACATCGCTGGTCGATAGGGGTGACGATATGGTGGAGTCAGTCACCGCGAAACTGGTAGAAGCCCGCGCCGCACTGGGGGATGCGCAGCGGGATGCGTTCCACGCGAAAACGGATGCGGTCGTATGGGCGGGTGCGTGCGAGGAGAGGGACGGTGAGATTGCCCGACTTCGCGCTGCGCTCTGCGCCGAGGCGGCGTACGAGGCCGAGAGCGCCCAACTCCGCGCCGCACTAGAGACGGCGCGGCGGGAGGCTGAGAAACTGCGCGACTCGCTGATGAAGTCCATGCCAATCATGCGAACACATAAGTTCCCTTGGGAGTTGGACCGCCGGGTCACAGGGGCGGATAAGTCCGAGGTCCGATGACGTATTTGTTCCTGTGGGTCTCGCCGGACGGTTTTCCCGTCAACGAGGCATTTGAGGCTGAAGATCTACAGGTCGCCTACTCGACGTGCGTAGACCAATCGGACAAATGGATCTCGAAGATGGCCAACCATCTTGAGCTCTCGCTTATTGAGGACCCGGTCGAGGCCATCCGGGGGGCCGGATTCGAGTCGCGCTGGGACTACGGAGTCTATGAGATCTTCGGCCTCGCCAAGCAGCTAGAAATCAAACTATGAAAGACAGTACGAAAGACGGCATCAAAACGTGGCTCATCCTCGAGGTCCTGCTCACCGTCCTCATCGTTGGTAAGCTCGGCATGGCAGGACTCGCTGCGCTCTTCTGCGACGCGAGTCAGATTGACGACCCACTTTGTGAGGAGCTCGAAAATGAAGAGACACGCCACCATGAAGTTCACCGGCCACAGATGGGGGAAGAATGACGATGAGGCAAGATTTGCGAGAGTCGTCCGATGAAATGGATCGGGCGGTAGCCCTAACTCGGGCGATAGTGCTTGGCCTGGACATCGTAGTTCTGCGAGGCCCGATGGAGACAACAACGGGGCCCTACGCGAACGACAATGAGTTCGTCTGGCATTTGGCAGGAAAACTCGGGTACTACTGGCTCGTCGGTCACATGGAGGAGGCCATCGGTCTGGATCTGCACGGCCCGTTTTCCGATTCGAGTATCAGCGAGGTGGACGCCACCTCGGAACCCGACAGCCATAAGTGGGGGAGCACGTATGGGTATGACGAACTCCCAGATCTCGTTGGGCACCTCGCGGAGGCGATGGGGCACGGGCGCCCGCGTCCTGATGCGATAAAGGTGTTCCATTACATGGGGCCACTCCCACGATCGGACGGCCTCGATAAGCGAACCGGCCAGGAGATCGCCGTCCTTCACCAAGAGCCGGCCGACGAGGGAATGGTGATCTACAGAGTGCGCTTCCCTGACGGGGAGGACCACTCGGCCTTCGCAGAAGAGATCGTCCACGAGGTGGAAGACCTGGGACGCGGCCTTTGCCGTCGTCCGGTACGCGCTGAAGGTGCTCCGATGAACGGGGACGAAGTGCTCATGACCATCACCGCAGAGCGTGAGGACGTCCCGCGGGACACTCCACCGCGCGCCGGGCCTCAGTCCGTGTGGCACTGGGCGCACGTCACCATCACCGCACACTGCGATCAGAACGTCGGGACCGCCGCCCTTGGAGGCTGCGACTACGACAGCAAAGCGGACTTCATCACCAACTGCATATCGTTCCCGGACCTATGCGAAGAGGCTTTCACCAACCTGATCGAACGCATGAGGCAAGCATGAGGCACACCACCGACAAACGAATCGTCGCCGGCCCCAAGGGGCTGACGATACCTGACGACCTGCTGACCCTCGCCAACCGCGACGAAGTACGCCGGGCCCTGGGGTGGGTGAACGCCGAGAAGCGCAAGGCAAGGGAGACCACCGATGGCTGAGCAACGAGAGGCAGGGGTGGACACGTCCACCGGCCTGGCACCAGGCCCGGAGCACGACCGCATGATGCGGGAGGGCACCGACTACATCGTGGTCGTGCTCTGGCCGCCGGTCGAAGGCGAGGCCGCCGACCCGCGACAGGAACCGATGCTCCGGTCCAACGACAGCGAGTCGCTCGTGTACCCCGACGCCGTGGGCGACGACCTGCGCGCGCTGCTCTACATTGACTGCCCCGATGGGCCGTCCTGCCTGTACAGCGAGTGGACCCGTGTGCGAGCGGACTCCCCCGAGGATGCCCTCGCTCGACAGCCTCTTGCGCACGACCAGTTGACCGCCTGCATCAACGGCAGGTCGGACTGGCAAGACCTTCCGCTGCCCACGAACGGCCACACCCAGGAAACCCTCAACGAAGAAGAGATCGACGCACTCTGCGAACGTTGAACATCATGATGAGCAAGAAGGACACCGCTGAGTTTGGCCTACGTTTGGCCGACGCAGCAGGATGGGAGTAAAGATATGGAAATGAAAGATCGAACACTGAGACACGCGCTGAGCCGCACCTATTACATGCGGGGGTTCGTCACCGGCCTATTCACCTGCGCCGCAATCTATGGGTATAACCATGGCAACTGGATGGCAGTTGGCGGGGCTGGGCTGGCCGCCCTCTTCATGATCATGGCCGTATTCGGGGAGACCAATGGGAATCGAACGAAAGAAGACTAAGCCTGCGGTCGGGAAGAAGCACAGGCCCGGTGACTGGATTGACTGGTCAGAGATTCCGCTTGGAACCGATAGTGATGCAGAGATTGCCAGGCAGTACGGGCTGAAGGCTCACACGGTTGCCGGGGCGCGAAGGCGTGCGGGTATCGAATCCGTATCGGGGGACACTCGACGCTTCCGCCCACACAGGATTGACTGGGATGCCCAACCGCTGGGCGAGGTGCCCGACTCCATCATTCAGGAACGTCTGAAGCTGAAGTCGGTGGCGACGGTGAGCTCGGCACGCCAGCGTAGGGGTATCCAGAAGTACGACAAGCTCGAGGTTCACAGCCTCCGAAGGTTCTACTTCGCGCTTGTCGAAGCCATGGGGAGCTTCACGGATCACGATCGGAATACCGTGGAGCGGCTCTTCAAGAAGCACAGGGTGGGATAGACATGCCAAACTGGTGCTACAACGCCTTGACCGTAAGCGGTCCGCGCGGCCCAATAGTCCTCTTCCAGACCATGGCCCTGGGAGAGGAGGCGTTCTCCCTACAAAGCCTATTGCCGTGTCCGCAGAGTCTGTACGATGTTCCTGCTGGAAGTCATGAAGATCTTTACGAGATCGTCCATGGAGACTGGGAGGGCGTACGAAGTCGCAAGGTCCGGGGCCGTCCCATGTCCCCCTATACGACTCGGGAGGAGATGGTCCGCGACCTCCCAAGAATCTATCCGGATACAAATGACGCTGTCGGGATTGCCAACCAATACAAGGACAATCTCGAAGAACACGGACATCGCACTTGGTATGGCTGGTGTGTCGATAGTTGGGGGACGAAGTGGGACGTGTCGAATGCGGTCCTCATAAGCGAAAGCGCAGGTTCGCTGACCTACGAATTCAGCAGCGCCTGGACGCCGCCGGAGGAGGCTATTCGGACAATCTCGAAAAGCTTCCACGAGCTCACCTTCAAGCTGGAATACTACGAGCCGGGGTGCGATTTCGTGGGGTCTGCGACCTTCATCAAGGGTAAGGTCACCGAGCGCATCGAGGGTGCGATCTCTAATCCCGAAGACCGAATCACCTTCGAGCACCTCCTCCCCGACTGGATCTTGGAAGAGCCAGAAGAAGAGGATGAGGAGATCGTGGCGCTGTCCCCAGCCATCGAGGCCGTTGAAGAGGATGGGATCTAAAATGGTCAGAGACCTTCAATGGGCACAGGAGGACCCCGACCAAGGGCGCTGGGGGCGGCGCGACGTGGCCTACATCGGGACCTGGAAGGACATCAGGTGGACCATCATCCGTATTCGCGATGATCTGGAGCTCTGGGAGAAATGCGCATTTTCTCCGAGTGAACGAATCGCCGTCTCCCCATGCATCATCAGCCTGCGGAAGCTCGCTAACGGGCGAAGGTCTATGTACGAAACTTGTATACTTCCACGAGTGAAAGCGGATGACCAACGAGTAGACGACGGGATCTAGAATGACCAAAGACGAAGGCACACTCCAAGAAGTCGTAGACGCATTCCACAATCTCGGTAAGGCGTCGAAGAGGTTCCTTCGCACCATCCAATCCCGTCGTGTGGTACTGCAGCGGATGATCGAACGGCAAAAAGAGGCGCTCGCACGACATGACCGACGAGATTGACATCCCCAATAGCTCCCTTGTCCAGGACGAGTACGTCGCCAAAGCACAGCGCGTCTTCGCGCTGGCGCTTGCCCAGAAATCCGAGGCGACAGTGAAGGCGTATCAGTCTTCGCTTGCCAACTTCGCCAAGTTCATCGGCATGGACGACGCCCGGCGCGGACTCGGGTACCTGCTCAGCCTAAGCCGACTAGATGCCGATCTCAAAGTCACCGAATATCTCGGCTGGCTCGTCGCGCAAGGGAAGACGCCATCGACCATTCGCGTTCGACTCTCTGCCTTAAAATTCTACGTACGTACGGCCCACCGTGCGGAATGGGTGGAGTGGCTCTTGACCACGGAAGGCCCACCGCAAGAAACGATCAAGGATGTAGAAGGGCCAACTGAGGAGCAGTTCGAAAAGATTATCGAGGTTGTCAACGCGCTTGAGGGGGACACTGCTGATCGTAATCGCGTCCTCGTCTACATGCTCTCCTTCATGGCGTTCCGCATCAGCGAATGCCTGACGTTGGATATGGAGCACCTCGATCTAGAGCGTCGAACCGTCATGGTCAAACGGAAAGGGTCCCGTCACAAACGGGAGCGGAAAACCGTTCCTAGGCACCTGCTCAAACTCCTCAAGAAATGGATTGAGGTACGGGGGGAAGACCCAGGACCCGTCTTTTCAACACAGGAGTTTGAGGACGACGGAAGGCCGTCTCGGTTGCATCGCTCAACGGCGTGGAAAATCATCAACCGCATCGGGAAAGAGGCGGGTGTACCGAAGCTCCACCCCCACGCTTTCCGACACTTCTCAACGACCGAGGCCCTCGAGGTGACCGACGGAGATACACGAGGGACCATGAAGCACACCGGTCACAAGTCAGAACGCATGATCAATATCTACGAGGACGAGCGGAAGGATACTGCGGGGGATATCGCCCAACAGATCGAAGACCGCTGGATGTCCGAAGAAGAATGAATGCGGAGTGCGCGTCAGCAGCGGCTTGCCGCTGCGCCATACTTGAGATGACACCCGTCGGTTCTTTGCGAGCCGTAGGTCGCTTACGACCTACTCCGGGCGGCTCTGCCGCCCGCCAAATTGTCCTTGAAACCCGACATCGTTATGCGAGTCAAGATATATCCGAAAAGGAAAGTATGAAGAAAGAAGAGAAATGCCAAAACCCGTAAATATTGATTGGTCGAAGCAGCCCATCGGAAAGATTTCCGATGCCGATCTCGCTGAAAAGATCGGCGTTTCCCAGAGGACCGTATCCCGTTACCGAAACCGATTGGGGATAACCAGCTTCAGACAGTCGTCAAAAACGAAGAGCGAAGCGGAGTCCAGGGCGGAGGCCAGGGCGATCGATTGGGATGCACAACCGTTGGGAGAGGTTCCGGACCGACAGCTCGCCCGTAAACTAGGGGTGGGCTATGCGGTGGTGAGGGGCCGGAGGACTGAGCGGAAAATCCCCATATGCAAAACCGTGCGCCACATGAAGCGCAAGGGGATTGACTGGGATTCGCAGCCCTTGGGGAAGAAGGGTGATCAGGAGATCGCCGACGGGCTCGGCTGCTCCTCAGTCTCCGTTTGCACGGCTCGAAAACGGCGCGGCATTCCAGCCTTCAAGAGTTATACAGACTGGGACCAAGAGCCGTTGGGAAAAGTCACCGACAAGCTCCTGGCCATCATGTTGGATGTAAATATCGCGTCCGTCCGTTCGGCGCGGGAGTCTCGCGGCATTCGCGAGTTGCGAACGAAGCCAAAGACGCAATGGGTCGATTGACTACATACTGCCGCTGCCGCCAACGCCTGGAAGCGGGGGCATCTCGATGATGCCGGCGAAGACCTCTCGGTAGACGCCGCGTACCCCATTCCAAATAGCGGCGAGTTCTGGATCTGAATTGACCCCTGCGGCCGCCGCAGACGTGCCAGTCGTCACCGTCATATTCGTCCCGATCAAGTCTGGGAAATCATCGAAGAACTTATGGGCCGTCCTCACCGCATCGTTCAGAAGATAGGTTCCTCGGAACTCGGCTGGGATAAGATCCGGTGGCAAAAGCGAAGACGCACGTCGATTACGCACATCATTCAAAACGACCGCTCGCTCCTCCGCGGTAATCGTCGTCGGGGCCGTCGCTGACCCACCACCAATAGTCGCTGACCCACCCCCAATAGTCACGCCGCCACCACCTTCATCATCATTTTCATCACCACCCCCATCACCACCCCCATCACCACCACCGTTGCCCTTTTTTCCCATGAGGAGAAATGCGGCTCCGGCCGCCAAAAGAATCGGGAGCATGTTGTTCGCTGCCATCGTAGGGCCATGCTACCGCCAACTGGAATCGGAATCAAATGATTGTTATACGTACCCCATTACCCCCTGTCAGCCCTCTATCGGGGGGATTGGCTCCATGTTGAAGATCGTCTCCACAGGGTTCGAGGGTGGCGAGCGCGCGGCCCTGGACGCGGCGATTGAGAAGATCGCGCCATGGGGCGGAGCCTGCCCATTGGGACGCTCCGGACAATATTCGCCAATCCCGAATCTCTACTTTACATCGGATTCGAACAATGCTTTAGTAGAGTCCGACTCCTCGAGGCCTACCCGAGCACGTCGACTGAACGCGCATAACGCGGACGGCACGCTCATCTTATGCTCGGGGATTATCCCACATATCTGCAAAGACATTATCATCTACATTCGTCGTAATGAGGGACAGTACCTCGTTGTGGACCCTCGACATATATACGAGACTAAACGCGTCGTTAAATGGATTGCCGAAGAAAATATAAAGGTGCTCAACATATCGAGCCCACCAAGAAGTGAAAAAGAAGAAAAAGGTGGGGGAGACCCCTTTACACATAATGCCCGCATGTTCATGTTGGGCGTCATCACGTACACAATGTTGTACGAAACCCGCGGCGTGAAAATCTGGTCATGATCCGCAACCAACCAACCACAAAACAACAAAAGGAAATCATATGGGATTTTTCGAAGGACTAGAAAGCAATATCCGTGATGCGAGCCACTCGGCCCTCATTACGACCGTCGTGGGCGACCCCAATCAAACGATCGGGGACATCCTAACCGCACTCGAAGGGGAGGCCGACGCTCGGTATCTCCTCGAGGCATTCCGTGAGCTCACGATTGGACAGATTGTTCAGGCTGCGATGGAGAACATCGAGGCCGCCATGCGGGCTGCAGGCGAGATGCCGGCAGCGGATGAGGCTCCGGCAACGGCGACGGCAAAGACGACCGCCGCGGCCCCTAAGACCAACGGGATCAAGGAGAAGAAGAAGTCTCCACCGAAGGCCAAGAAGGCCGCGAGTAAGAGCGCGGATGCCGTCAGCATCACTACTCCGGACGCACGCAAGAGCTACGAGGATGCAATTATCAAGGCGCTCAAGTCCGGCAAACACGTCGACAAGAAGACCGGTATCAGCTCGTCGGACTTGAGACAGGTCGTCGGAGGCGAGGCTCCGCAAGCTCGGGAGATCTTGAATGAACTCATCGATGCCAAACGAGTCTCCTACTACGGCAAAGCCCGAGGGACCCGGTACTACATCTACTAACCCAAATACATCGGGGGCGTAAAAGCCCCCGACCTTCTGTTTACCAAGGAGGTCTGGATGATTGGTTGGTCTATACACCAACCTGCGGGTTTTTCGTTCCCCGCGTTTCGGCATCCAGATTAGGCCTTCCGTGGGGTTCGAGGTCCCCTGGGTAAACTCTTTCTTTCGCCAAAGACGAAAGAAAGAGAAAGGCGCATCCGTTGGATACGCGTCTTTTGATTCATGCATTGCGCGGCCGAAGGGCCGCGCTCTTTTTTTGTGAAAGGATATCTCTATGGGAGACAGAGGAAACATCATCTTCGAAGAGTCGGGCGGTACTCGATTCTATTTCTACACACGCTGGCGGGGCACCGATCTGCCGCACATACTACAAAAAGGAATGATACGAGGCCGAGAGCGCTGGAGCGACGAGCCCTATCTCGCTCGCATCTTGTTCTCCGCGCTCGTCGAAGGACAGGAGGGCGGAGATACGGGGTTCGGTATCAGCAGCACAATCTGCGACAACGAGCACGATTACCTGCTCGTCAAGAATAGCCAGAGAAAGATCTGCCGCTTCGCCAAGACAGGCGACTTTGAGGCCCTCGGTGAATGGACCTTCGAAGAATACTGCGCGATCGATTTCGACGGAGGTAGCAACTACCCGTGGAATACTCTAGAAATCTCAACGCGAGCGATGGAGTCAGTCCAGGCTGCCAAGGGCGCGTCGGATGGAATCTAGGGCCGGCCTCGCCAGCCCCCTCCACGCCGCCGCCGCCCTACGCTACAATGGGACCTCACGCATCCGTATCTGGGAGCTCGCCATTCTCTTCGCTGGCGCCTACGCTATCGGTAACCTTATCCTCCAACGCAAACGTCACCGTGAAAAAGAACGCGAAGAAACGAGAGAGCGTGCTCGACAAAAACGAGCCAGAAATCCACTGTACAGATTTCTCAAGCGTTGATCTCACCCCATGGGTCGTCCGCCACCGACCCAAAGCAGATCACGTATGCCCTCACGACTACTGCCGCATGTGCGGCGATCTCGGGTTCTACTACTGCATCAGCAAAACCGATGTGGAGATGGTCTGGGTACGCCCATGCGAAAATCCAGGATGCTCGTATGAGGAGTACGACGAGGATGTCCCAAGCGGTCCATCAACTCGGTCCGACCGTGGCGGGACAATCAAGGGTATTAGTGGTACGCTTGAATCCAAATGACGGACAACGCTGCGGCCAAAATAGCCATCTTGGAGATTGCTAACCGCTATGGCCTGCTCGTCATGGTCATCCATGACCGGAACCCAGATCTAGGAATCACGTTCCATCACCCCTACAAGGATCAGATGAGCCTTGAGGGGCACATCGTCGGAGAGCGACTCGATGACAGTGAGCAGCTCTACAACCGAGAGCTCAACATCTACGTCAACTTCAACGACGAGCCGCCTCCTCCGGCAAGGCGGTTCAAAAAGAAAATGATGAATTAAGGCGCGAGTTCGGCCTCAAGGGTCACGTGCTCCGGTTCCTTACGTGGCTTGGTCGCACGTTTCCCTGACGCCTTGCTCGCGGTGTATTCCGCCAAGCGTTCCTGGTAATCCGCCCGGTACGCTTCAAGCCGACGGCGCTGAGTTCTTAGCTCGGCTCCGTCGGCTTCTTTTTTTGCCCGGATCATTTCAATCTGGAGGAGTTCATTGACGCCCTTTTTGACCTCTGAGACTTCCGCCTTGACGGGCTTGAGGTCGTTGTTGATATGGATACTCAGATCATCTTTCGTCGCATTTTCTGTGATGAACTGGTTGTACACGACGCCAGCGGTAAAGATCAGGGCCACGGCGCCTAAAAGGATTCCGAATACCCACTTGATCCAGTCCGCAGCGGTCTTCACGTCCTTTGCGCCCTTGAGAACCATCTGCCGCGAGGTGTCCGACTGGAAGTAGGATGCCAGTCCGCTTTGGATCTGGGACTCGACATCCCGTGTCAAACTCTGCGTCGTATAAGCCCGGTCTGAGGTGATGTCCCGTGCAACGGCATATACCGAGGCTTCGTCCTTGGGGAATGCGCTCCACGACAGCAGCTTGTATCCACCCTCGCTACAAAGATATCGATTTTCGAATCTGGTTACGGTTTGCCCGTTCGCCATCGCCAAGAACGCCGCACCCGTGACCTCTCGGTCGTCAGGGTGGACGAATTCCATAAATGGTCGTGACCGGATCTTGTCTGTACCCCATCCGAGGATCTTTTCGAAGGCTGGATTGACCTTCAAAAAGTACCCCTCGAGGGACGCGGTACAGATTAGGTCGTTCGAATGGGTGAATAAATAACTGAGGTCTTCAGGATCCGGCGACAACGACGGCATCGGCCTCGGCGGGTCAGGAGGCGTCGTGTCGAAATGAATCTCGTGGGGAATCGGCGCACCAGACGGAGACGGAGCCGGGACGGTCGTAGGTTGAGCAGCGACCGTTCGGGAGCTCCCAAAGGTCTCCCCACTGAACGTTGCTTCGTGGCCCATCCAACCTAAATCTTAGACGATTGATCAGTGGGATTCAAATAAAGACTTTTCACGTGCCGACAGCTTTGACACCCTTCTTTTTTGCCTTCTTTTTTGCCTTCTTTTTTGCTGGGCGCCTCCGCTTTTTCTTGGCTGGAATACCAGTTCCGGCCGGAGCTACGGCCTTCGCTTTTAGCTCACGCGCTTCCTTTAGTTTTTTGCGGAAGACTTTCTCATGCGGTTGGCAATTCCACATTCCATCGTCACCTTTCAAACAGTGAATCTTGATCTGACTCCAGGATAGGGCTGCAGATTCGCTCTTCCCCTTCCCATTGGCGATCTGTTCATCGTAGTACGAAACCCACTGTCGCTGCCAAGCTGGGGATAACGTTTTGATCCTCGCCTTGAATGGTTTGGATTTGCGCCTCGCACCCCGAATCCCCTTTTCGAGATCTCGAACCCGAGCTCTCAATTCGTACTTGAGCTTCTCGTTATTCTTCAGCTCCCTCTTGATAGTGGCGAGCTCGCCCTCGAGCACATCGGCTAACGCAACAGCCACCTCCTGCGGAGATCGCGGCTCATCTGGGATGTTGGAACCACGATCCTGGAGGTACCGAACGAGATCCGATGTCTCCATCGACTCGAAAGACGCCTTGTCCTTCGCGGTCACCTACTTCTCCTTTTTTTCGGAAGGTAGGACAGGATGTTCTTTTTTTGGAAATAGATCGTCGTCCCCAAGGGGAGATCGTCGTTCCGGATGAGCTTGTTGTCGACGGTCCCGTGGATGCGTCGCTTCTCAAAACCCGTCACAAGAACCCAGAATCGCTCCCCCTTCCGAGAAACCTTCACGTGGTCTCCAGGTTTGATCTTCTTCAGCTGAGCTGTAGTCGGGACTTCGAAAGTCTCCGGATGCTTTTTATGCTGGGCTTTCGCATCCAGCAAACCACGTATGGTCTTCGCCTTCCCACGGTTGGGTACTGGAGCCCCGGAGGGGAGGGCGTGATCACGATCCATGCTACCCCGTGGCGGCCATCCCGACAGCCGACGCAGGTGCGATGTAGCCTAGGGGGAGTCTGTCGACGATCGATCCGGAGATCTGTGCCAGCCCGGCAAACGCCGCATACAAGAACGGTATTTGAGCGACCATGTCCTCAAACACGTCCCCGACTGGGTCATACGAAATGCAGATGAACCCTTCGGGGACACCCATGCCCACCTGCTCGGGGTGACGCATATTTCCGTCTTCACACCCAAGTCGTGAAAAAATCTCTCGTCGGACAAAGGTGTATGCGAACTTCTGCCCGTCCGGCGAGGACTCCGTGGGTGGCCAGGAGCACTCTTTCTCGGGGAAAAATCGAGTCACGACGTCCATCGTGAGGTCATCAATCCGATAGCGCCCGTCGTCCCAGGAGCGCTCAATCGTCGGGAAAATCGCGTCTTCCCAGAACTCGTCAAGCGTCTCCTGGATGTCCTCGGCTGTGTCTCCGAGATCCATAACGCTGATCCTGCATCCATCGCCAACTTCGAAAATCTTCTTCCGCAGCTCAATTCCCATATACGTCTCTACGGCTTCGCCGCCCTTTTTCATAATCAGATACGCCATTCCAGCAACAGCCAGACCAATGAGCACGGCCTTTTCCGTACTCATTTTCTTTTTGCGTTTGGCCATCTACTTGCACTCTTGCGCGAGGCGTTTGGCGATCTTTGCTGGAGAATGGTTTTCGAGATCTCCCGGGAACAGTTTCGCCATGTCCTTTGGATCAGCGAAACAGATCGCGTCGATGCCGTCGGAATCCAGGACCTCAATCCCAGCATATCCTTGCTCATAATTGATGCTCAGGATGTAGAACTTCTTCTTTCCATCCGTATACACCGTGACGACATCCGTCGTCCCACAACCCACGCCACCAGCCACACCGCTCGAGTGATGGCCGAATGTGCAGTTGTCCCGGCCACCATCCCATACGAGCGCGTACGAAGTGTAGGGGATCTTTTTCAACGCCGGCCCCGAACCACGCTTCTTGGCCGTACGCTTCTTGGCAACCTTCTTCTTTGCTCTCGCCATGGCTACTGTACCCGACCTGTCCGGCCGACCTTCCCCTGGAGGGCGCTCTGCGCAAGCTCGTTCGACGCATCAATGAGCTTCTGACGGAAGAGCCTCTGGAACTTCCAACGCTCCCACGCGTGCAGCGGACTCACGCACCACTTGCAATAATCAAATCCGCGAATGATGCCGTAGTAATACCCAAGCCGGAACGAGGCCCCTGGGTCTTGCTGCGGCAATCCGGCAATCCTCTGTAGATCTACCGGTGGCGCCTCTACGCCCTGCGTCGGGTCCGTGAGGCCTGCGCCTCCGATGATGTCACCAAGGAACGTGCCCTTGCCGGCAATCGTGCTCGCGAGAATGCCGTTCTTACGCGCATATGCCCGCCGAGCGTCCGCCCGCAGTTTCTTCTCGAGCCCAGGATTCTCGGCTGCCTCCATCGCGTCCGCGGCCCCGGTAATCGCCGAGACCACAATCGTGGCCATGCGCGCCGCATCATCCGGGTCCTCGTAAGGCCCCATCCGACCCTTCTTCTCACCGTCAAGAACCGACCCGCTCGCATCAATGATGTGCGCGAAGTACACGTCCTTCCCCTGCTGCTTCCCACCAAACGACACCCGGATGTTGTAGTCCTGGCGCCCCGGAACTCCGACCATGATCGGCTTGCCCTTCGTCGGCTTTCCGATGGTTGGTTCTACCGCTTTCTTCTTGGCGACCTTCTTTTTGGCGACCTTCTTGCGGGCAGGCTTTTTCTTGGCCTTTTTCTTCTTGGGATTCTTTTTTGGGTCGCCACCGGCAAGCAAGCCCCGGCGGGCGAAGGTGCTCCCGGGCGCAGCTTCCTGCGCTCGCTCATCCATTCTGTCCGCTATCTCATCCCAAGGAATAATGGGCTCCTCCAGCCGGTGAGCTCTCGATATAATGTCGACGTCAGAACCGAGCGTTCGGATGCCCCTCTCCTTCGCCATGGCCACGAGTCGGGCCATGTCTGCCCTTCGCGCTCCACGGTCCGGATTCGCTCGAGCCGCATGCGGCTTCCCAATCGTCGGTTCCGCAGCCTTCTTCGTAGTTCCGGAGGAACTACTCGAGCGCTTGGCGCGAGCCCCCTTCTTCTTGGCCGCCTTGCGCTTCTTCTTGGGGTTCTTCCAGGGGGGCAGGGCGCGCTTTATCTGGTGGCCGCCTTCCCACGTGTCCCAAGCCCCATCGCCTTGGGTGCGATCCCACATTCTCACGGGGTGACTAAAGAACTCGTTGGGACTGAGGACGTCTTCCTTAACGTGCCTCCGTACCCAGATTAATCTGGGGCCATCAGACGATGGTTCCGGACCCCCAGCTTCAAGCACGCGCTTTTCGTATTCGGCCATCGCCGCATCGGCAGTGTCGTAATACCGATCGACACGTCCGGCGTGCTGAAGCTCCCAAAATTCGTCGCACCCCGGATTCTTCCGAAGGAACTGGCGAATCTTGGGATTTTTATCAGTGCCATCGGCGCGCGTATGGACTCGCCCTCCCTGCATTATGTAGCCGCGCATAGACCCAGACGTCATATGCTCGTAGGGCATCCCCTGCGCTTCCGAGATGGGGCCCGGCGGGAGACGCTCGACCTCCTCCTCCTCAACCTTCACGCGCTTACCCGTCCTTGGATGCGTCACATAGGGATTCGCTCGAGCCGCATGCGGCTTCCCGCACGGATTCCCAGTGGCTGTCCTGCACGGCTTCCCGGCTCGAGCCTTGCACTTGGGGCACGGATTGTTCTCGCGACTTTGGACCTCACCGGTGATAATCGTCGTGTCCTCGTCCAATCCCGGACGCATCCGAAGATCTACTTCGTAGCGGGGGTTCCTGCGGCGCGGGTTCTTGGCAGACCACTTGGGTACGCCAGCCTTGGCGGCGGAAACCACATCGTTCTCGACGCCATCTGAGATGAGCGCATTCGAGGAGTCTCGCCGTTGCCAATACCATCCTCCGCGAGGCGCCGGGCGCACTGTCGCCAGCAATTCCAGGCCGTACTCAGTGAAGCTTGTCGTGATTACTAGTCCGGCCCGGTCCTTTCGGACATTCGTAACACCTTCAATTGCGCGGATCTTCTCAATGTCCGCATCTCGGATGCGGACATACGGATTCTTCTTCGCCGCCGGACGACGCTTCGCCTTGCGTGTAGTGGGATTGGCTTCTCGCAATTGGGTCAGCAAGAGCTGAAAGTCTCCAACCTCCCAGCCTGGATATTTACTACCGAACTCTTCGATAGCGAACTCATACTCACGTGGGTCGGCTAGCAACTCTACGTCGTCAATAGACATCTGAAGGGCGCGGGCGCCGAGTGGTCCGAGCTCCCGAGCGTAGCCTTTAATCGCAGTCGCTCGTGAAATCACCGTTGCGTCAGAGACGCCGCGGTGTGGATTCCTCTTCGCCGCCGGACGGCGCTTCGCCTTGCGTGTAGAGGGGGCACTCTTCCG
>Ga0307378_10002265_pt1 | contig 29839 bp, 21 predicted proteins | sample UN1MG_FD_202238 | JGI IMG/M metagenome (GOLD analysis project Ga0307378, IMG submission 202238) | Soil microbial communities from Risofladan, Vaasa, Finland - UN-1 | ecosystem: Environmental > Terrestrial > Soil > Coastal area > Acid sulfate soil | place: Finland: Risofladan, Vaasa | collected... | reverse complement strand
CCAAAGGAACCACGCTTGTTTCAGGCCTAGTGGTCTGTCCAGATTGACTTTGCCGGTCGGGTGCCACTGGCGTCTCGCCAGTGCAGCTACGAGAGCACGGGCAAGATGCCCGTGGCACCCGTAAACTCGAATTGGACAGACCACTAGTCGTGGCGCCCGCTTTCGTGGCGGGGGAGCGGATAGACGGCCGGAAACGCGCTGCTCGTGTCCCGTCTCACTTCTCCAGCTCGTAGTCCCTGAGCTTCTTGTGCAGGGTGTTGCGGTTGATGCCCAGCCGGGCGGCGGCCTTGACCTGGACGCCCTCGCAGGCGGCCATCACCTGGGCGATCAGCTCCCGCTCCACCCGGTTGACGATCTTCGCGTGGAGGTTGTCCTCGTCCGGCCCGGCGGCGGCCAGCCCCGTCTCGACGAGTTCCGAGGAAAGCGTCTCCAGATCGGCATTGCGGCGGCCGATCCGGGGGCGTTTGCGCCCCAGGACCGTCTCGGGCAACAGGTCGCAAGTCAGCTCGTCGCCGAGGGCCAGGACGACGGCCCGCTCCACGTAGTTCTGGAGCTCGCGGACGTTCCCCGGCCAGTCGTACGCCCGGAGGGCCTCCATCGCCTTGGGCTCGACGTGAGGCACGTGGCAGTTGTTCTCTTCGTTGGAGATCTTGAGGAAGTGGCCGACCAGCTCGGGGACGTCCTCGCGGCGTTCGCGCAAGGGCGGCAGATAGATCGTGATCACGTTCAACCGGTAGTAGAGGTCTTCGCGGAACCGACCCCCTTCGACCTCCACCAACAGGTCGCGGTTGCTGGCGGCGACCACCCGCGTATCGACGCGGATGGTCTGCGTGTCGCCCACCCGCTCAAACTCGTGCTCTTGAAGCACTCTCAACAGCTTGACCTGGAGCTTGGCGGTGGTGGAGTTGATTTCGTCGAGGAAGACGGTCCCGGTATGGGCGGCCTCGAAGCGACCGGTGCGGTTGTCGATCGCCCCGGTGAAGGCCCCTCGCACGTGCCCGAACAGCTCGCTTTCGAGCAGGTTCTCGGCCAACGCCCCGCAGTTGACGCGGACAAACGGGCCGCTCCCCCGAGGACTGAGCCGATGGATCGCCTTGGCGATCAGCTCCTTGCCCGTGCCCGTCTCGCCCAACAGCAGCACGGACGCGTTGGACCGGGCCACTTGCCGGGTGAGCCGATAGACCTCCTGCATGGCCGGGCCGGACCCGATCAGCCCGGGAATGGGCGGGCCGGTGGCATCGACGGCGGCGTTTGCGGGAGTTCGGCTCATGGAGTTCGCGCAGCTTTGTCCGCGACGGGGAGCGTTGGAGGCCTCGTTCCCCGGCGGAGACGGAAACGAAAGGTCACATGGCCGGATCGTGCGGCGACGGATGGGTGATCGCCAGGAGCTTCCCTATTCTGGATTGCCTGTAGGCTAGTGGTGTGTCAACCGTCAGCTTGTGGGTGGCAGGGGCATCTTGCCCGTGCTGTGCTTTCGTGGACGCACTGGCGAGACGCCAGTGGCACCCAACTCACAAGGTAAGGACTGACACACCACTAGGGCACATCCACCTATTCGTCTCCGGCGGCACTCTCCTCCTGCTGCCCGATTTGCGTGGGCGCTTCGATGCAGTTGAGGAGCAGCCCCAGCAACTGCCGGGTCCCGGTATCCAGGTTCTCACTCCGATTATAGCGATCGTATTGCTGGAGGATCTGTTCGGTGGTCAGGAGGATGCCGTTCTGCTCGGTGCTCTGGCGGAAGGCCTGGGTGGCTGCCAGGCGAAGCTCCATCGGCTGGGTCCAGCGGCTTGCCAGGTCGACCAGGGCCCGCTGACAGCGGGGGGTGCCGAGGTTGGCCAACACGCGCACGGCGTCGGGCGCCAAGTGCGGTACGAGCAGGGCGGCGATCGCCGCGTCCTGCGCGCAACGGAGGTCGTAAATCGTTTTCTCTCGGCCGGTCAGCTCGGCCAGCCATTTCATCGCCCAAGCGGCCTGACGCTGGCGCTCGGCCGGGAGGACCCGCTCCGGCCCGGCGAGATCCATCAGCTCGGCGACCTGCCACTGGACCGCCTCTTGGGTGTGAGGACGGGAAAAGGCCTCGCCCAACGGGTCGTTGCGCACTAGCAGCCTGGCCCGCTCCAGTTGCCCTTCCCGAGCCGTCACGCCCACCGGCAACTTGGCCGTGCGACAATCGCGCCGAAGCTGCTGGAGCAAGAAGTCGACGGTCGGGCGCTCAAGCGCGGCATCCACCAGCGCCAGCTCATAGTCGGGCGAGGCGAGCAGCTTGCGGACTACCTCGCGGCCGTTCACGGCAGTGTCCACTTGGTACCCAAGGGCGACCAGGTATCCTCCGACTCGTTGGTCCTCTTCGGTGCTGGGGCCGGCGACCAACGCACGAGGCGTCCCCCCCGAGCCGGCAAAGTAGACCAGCGCCTCCGTCACTCGGCTTGAGCCCGGAAACGGCTCGATCGGCTCCAGCCGGAGGATCGCGTGGACGGCCGCAAGGCGGACCCGACGGTCGGCGTTCCACGCGGCCTGGGCAAGCGCCGAGGGCCTGGGGCCCTGACACAGGAGCGTCTCGGAGTGCCCTATTTCGCCGAGAACTCGCGCGGCAACGGTGGCTGCGGGGGCATGCCCGCTTCGCAGGGCGTACACGAGCACGTCCTCGACGATCTCGGGTCCGCACTCAGCCACTCGACCGGCCAAGGTTCCCTCGGTTGCCCCAAGCGGCTTGTCCAGGCCGTTTTCGTACGCAGCCTGCTCGAGCATCGTCGCCAGGTAGAGCACGCGGACTCCGTGATCGTCGGGGGCAACCGAGTACGCTTCGCGGGCAAGCCGGGAGGCAAGCAGCCGCGATGCCTCGTCGGCCGGGGCACTCCGCGCCGCGACCTGCTTGGCACCTGCGTCCCAGGTCCACAGTTGGACTTGGCCGTCGAGGTCCTCCCTCAACGGAGCCCGCCCATCGAAGTACTCTTGGGCCCGCTGGGCCAAAAGCTGTAACGCCTCATGCCTGGACGGCGTTTTGCCCGAGAGGCTCAATAGCGCCGATTCGGCCGCCCGGCGGACCTCCGGGGCACTCTCGTCGGAGGCAAACGGGGCAAGCAAGAAGACCGCCGCTTTCTCGGCCTGCAACTTCGCCAGAAGTCCGATCGCCTCGACGGTGAGCTTCGGGTTGCCGCTTTCGAGGATCGCGATCAGCGGGTCGACCGCGTCGCCCCCGAGCCTGGCCAGCGCCGCCCGGACGTTGCCGTGCTCCGCCGCCCGAGCGGGATCGGCCAACACGGCCAGCAACGGGCCCACCGCGGCAGCACCCGACCGTTCCAACTCCACCAGGGCCTGCTGCCGCACTTCGGCCGCCGGGTCTTGGAGCTGCTTGATCAGCCCGGCCAGTCGGGCGGGGTCCTGAAGATGACGGCTGACCGCCGTGAGCACGGCCTCGTTGAGCTGTTGGGCTTCCGGCGCGAGATCCGCCCGAGAGGCCATCTCCCTGAACAACCCTGCCCCGAGAAGTCCCTGCAAGGCGACTAGTTGCTGCTGGTCGAGGTTCGCCGAGAGCACCTGGTTCAGAAAACCCTTGGCCAAGTCCGGCCGCTCCAGGTCGGCCAGGATCTTGGCCGACCGGACCAGCTCCCGCGGCGTGCTCGGCCTGGTGGCCAAGATGGCCTCCACGGCCGGGCTCTCGCGCTTCTCCATGACGGCGCCCTCAGGCTCGGGCTTCTCAGCCGCGGGAGGCTCCTGCGCCCAAACGACTTCCCAGCCGGTCGTCACGATCAAGGCGATCAGTAGCGCGGCGCTGATTCGGTAGCGGTTATCCATGGCTTATCTCGTCTCGGTTGCTGCTGACTACGATAACCGTTTCTTCCAAAGCTCGACTTGCTTCGCCACCTCTTCCGGCGCGGTCGATCCATAGCTCCGCATTGCCCGGACCGCTTGCTCGACGCCGAGCACGCCGTAGAGGCTCTCGTCCAGGTCCGGGTGCACCTCCCGGAACTCGTCGAGCGAGAGGTCCGAAAGCCGCACGCCGCGGTCGAGCGCCTTGCGCACCAGCTTGCCGACCAGCCCGTGGGCGGTCCGCTGGGGTATGCCCTGCCCGATCAGGTGCTCCATCAGCGTGGTGGCGTCCAGGTGCCCGCGATCCAGACGCTCGGCGATTCCCGTGCGATTCAACTCGGCTCCGGCCACGAGCGGCGCGGCCAACGCCAGGCAGGCCGTCACCGTGTCGAAGGAGTCGAAAATCGGCGGCTTGTCCTCCTGCAAGTCGCGATTGTAGGCCAAGGGCAACCCCTTCACTAGAACCATCAGCGTCTGGAGGTTCCCAACCACGCGAGCCGTCTTGCCGCGCACGAGCTCGAGCACGTCGGGGTTGACCTTCTGCGGCATGATCGACGAGCCCGTACAGAAGGCCTGCGGTAGCTTGATGAAGTTGAACTCGGCGGTGGACCAGAGGATCCACTCCTCCGCCCAGGTGCTCAAATGCTCGGCGATCATCGCCAAGGCAAACGCGAACTCCAGCACGAAGTCGCGGTCGCTGGCGGCGTCGAGGCTGTTGGCCGCCACGGCCTCGAAGCCCAGACGCTCCCGCACGTCCTCCCGGTCGATCGGCAGGCTGGTCCCGGCCAGGGCCGCGGCGCCCAGGCTGAGCACGTTCGTCCGCCGCCGGCAATCGGCCAGGCGCCCGCGGCCCCGCTCGAGCTTCTCGCAATAGGCCAGCCAGTAATGGGGTGCGAGCACGGGCTGGGCCCGCTGGAGATGCGTGTAGCCGGGCAGGATCACGTCGGCATCGGCCTCGCACCGGCCCACGAAAGCCCGCTGGAGCTCGACCAGCCGTGCGTCGATCTGGTCGATCGCGTCGCGGACCCAGAGCCGCAGGTCAGTGGCGACCTGGTCGTTGCGACTGCGTGCGGTGTGCAGCTTGCGCCCCGTGTCGCCGATCCGGTCGATCAGCGCCCGCTCGATGTGCATGTGGACGTCTTCCAGCTCCACGCGGAACGGAAACTGTCCTTGCTCAATCTCTCGGCGAATCTCCTCCAGCGCCCGCTCAATCTGCCGGCACTCTTCGGCGGTGATCAGGCCCACTCGGGCGAGCATCTGGGCATGGGCGATCGAGCCGGCAATGTCGTGCGCATAAAGCCTCCGGTCGAAGCTCACGCTCTCGGTGAACTCCTCCACCCGGCGATCCGTCGCCTCGTCGAAAACACCACCCCAAGCCTTCTCGGTCACATTCGCCTCAGCCCGCGCGCAAAGGGAGCCCACAATATCGCCAACATATTTACTCTAAACAGCTTACGACGAGATGTCAACGAGCGATCTGGGGCACGTGCCGGAGAGTGGAGATCACCGAGCCGACCAGAATCGCCTACCCAGCAGATCCCGAACAACCGGCGGGGAGACAGCCGACCTTGCGATCCGGTCAGTCAGTGCAACCGGGGCCCAGAAGGAGACGGTCCACCTATTGGGGGGGCCTGAGTAGAACCCCGCCTTGGAGGGACAACGGCCTTTCGGACATGAACAAGGCCCAGAGGGAGTGTCAGGGAGGGGAACCCATGATCTGCCAACTCCTCCGCTGCGACTACTGGTCAGGCGTTGATCGATACCGCACAATGAGGGCGGCTGGGGGCGGATGGGGCGATGTGATCGCAGGTGGATCCACGGCATGGTCCTTGTGCTCGGAGGGAGAAAATCATGGAGCTGGATTCCGCGCGTGCACTCAAGGCGGAGCTTCTCGCGGAGAACCTCTGGAAAGACATCGCCACGCCAACGGCCATGTATCGTGTGGCGGAGGCAGCAGCCGCGGACGTTCCCCTTGCTGCAAGAAGGCGAGCGTCGCGGGGCTGGGGGCGTGGGGCCGCCGGGGGTCTCGCTGGCGCGGCGCGGCAACCCCGCGGTCGCCTCGCCATCGGCATCCGCGGCCGCCGCGGGCAGTACGGCCTGGCCGTCCGCGTCCAGGAAATTGGGCCGGGCTTGGAGACGGTGCTTGGCGTGATTTCCCGACGTGCGCGGCGCGAAGTCGATCTCCGCATGGTGGGCCCGATCCATAAGCAGGCACGAGCATGGCACCGAAAGCGCAATCGCCCCCTGCGCATCGGCGGGTCGATCGGCCACCCGGACGTCACGGCCGGCACGCTGGGATGCTTCGTGAGCCCGGTCGCCCAAAGCGACGAGTGTCCCTTCGTGCTGTCCAACAACCACGTGTTGGCCAACGAAAACGACGCGACCCGACGCGACCCGATCCTTCAACCGGCAGCTTTTGACGACGGCGCGGCGCCCGACGACGTGGTGGCCAGGCTCGGCCGCTTCGTCCGCTTGCGGAAACAGCGAAACCTGGTAGACGCCGCCGTGGCCGAGTTGGCCGAAGACATGGAGTACTACTACAACGATCTCCACGGCTTGGGAACGGTTCGCGGAGTCCGGCAGGACCCCCTCGACGTCGGCGAACGCGTCTACAAGATTGGCCGAACCACCGGCCTCACCACGGGCCGGGTCAGCGCGATCGAAGTCGACGGACTGCGTGTGGAGTACGACATGGGGACGCTTGAGTTCAACGGACAGATCGAGATCGAGCCGCTGGATAATAGACCGTTCAGCAGAGGGGGGGACAGCGGTTCGCTGATCGTCGATCGGCGTCATCGAGCCGTAGCTCTGCTTTTCGCCGGCAACGACGTGGACGCCACCTACGCCAACCCGATCGCCGACGTGCTTGACTCGCTGCACGTTCGACTCATATACTGATTGAGGGGTGACCAGGGGCTCTTATCCCAAGTGACGGGCAATGAGCGACCACGGCAGTCAACTCGATGCGGCCCGCGCCGTGAAACAGAAGGCCCGGTCTCTGTTCGCCCGCTTTGCACCCGTCGGCAGCGTCGGCATCACGCGCCAAGGCGACTCCTACGCGGTGCAGGTGAACCTGGAGTCCGAGCCGGCGGATCGGGACAGCTTGCCCGACCGAATCGACGACGTGCCGATCGTCGTCCGCGTCGTGGGCCAAGTGCGTAAGCAGGTGGGGTAGCCGTTGGAGTGGGCACCCGCGGCGCGCTCTGTTGGGGTTGGCGATCCGCGCACCAACTCCCCCGGCCAGCACTCTCGTCCCGCCCTCATCGTCAACGATGCCTTGTCAGGTCTCTGGCCGTCGGAGCGTTCTCGTCGATCTTGGCTGCACAATGGATGCTGGCATGCCCTTGCACGGCCCACGGTCTCGCGTACTCCCTAGTCGTGAATTGCTCGGGGCCGAAGGGCGCAATGCGCAATCGGCCACTTGAATGCACCCCCCTCGGCGTGGTATCATCGTGAGATTTTGGGCCTACCGCCGGCCGCCGCAGGGCGCGCGGAAGGCTTTGCCGTTACCATGTTCTGACTGCTGGGACCGTGCACCGTGCCACGTCGTGACGATCTTCACAAAATCCTGCTCATCGGCTCCGGGCCGATTGTGATCGGCCAGGCCTGCGAGTTTGACTATTCGGGGACTCAGGCCTGCAAAGCCCTCCGGGAGGAGGGGTATCAGGTCGTGCTGGTCAACTCCAATCCGGCCACGATCATGACCGATCCGGAGATGGCCGACCGGACCTACATCGAGCCGCTGGTGTGGGAGATGGTCGCCAAGGTGATCGAGGCCGAGCGGCCCGACGCCCTGCTGCCCACCCTGGGCGGCCAGACCGGGCTCAACCTGGCCATGGACCTGGCCCACCACGGCGTGTTGGACAAGTACGGCGTGGAGATGATCGGGGCCACGGCCGACGTGATCGCCAAAGCCGAGGAGCGCGACCAGTTCAAGGCGGCCATGGAGCGGATCGGGCTGGACGTCTGTCGCGGCGAAACCGTCGGCAGCTTGGAGGAAGCGCAGAAGGTCATCTCCGAAATCGGCCTGCCCTGCGTGGTCCGGCCCAGCTTCACCCTCGGCGGCGCCGGCTCCAGCGTGGCCTACAACCGGGAGGAGTTCAACGAGCTGGTCGCCCGGGGGCTGAGCGAGTCGCCGATCCACCAGGTCCTTCTCGAAGAGGCGGTGCTCGGCTGGAAAGAGTACGAGATGGAGGTGATGCGCGACGCCGACGACAACGTCGTGATCATCTGCTCGATCGAGAACTTCGACCCGATGGGCGTGCACACCGGCGATTCGATCACCGTCGCCCCCGCCCAAACGCTCACCGACAAGGAATACCAGCGGATGCGCGACGCCTCGTTGGCCGTCATCCGCGAGATCGGCGTGGAGACCGGCGGCTCGAACATCCAGTTCGCCATCCACCCGAAGACCGGGCGGATGGTCGTGATCGAGATGAACCCCCGGGTGAGCCGGTCCAGTGCGCTGGCGTCGAAGGCGACCGGCTTCCCCATCGCCAAGATCGCCGCCAAGCTGGCCGTCGGCTACCGGCTGCACGAGCTGCCGAACGACATCACCCGGGAGACGATGGCCTGCTTCGAGCCGACGATCGACTACGTCGTGACCAAAATCCCCCGGTTCGCGTTCGAGAAGTTCCCCGAGGCCAACGCCGAGCTGACCACGCAGATGAAGAGCGTGGGCGAGACGATGGCCATTGGGCGCACGTTCAAGGAGTCGTTCCAGAAGGCGCTGCGGGGGCTGGAGGTGGGCAGCTTCGGGTTCGGCTGCGACGGCAAGGATCTCTGGGGCACGCCCGAGCAGCCCAGCCTCGACGACGTCCTGTCCAAGCTGGCCCGGCCGGGCGACGAGCGCGTGTGGTACATCCGCTACGCGATGAAGTACGGGACATCGATCGAAGAGATCTACGAGCTGACCGGCATCGACCCCTGGTTCCTCGACAACCTCTACGAGATCGTCGAGCTGGAAGACGTGCTCCGCCAGCAAGGCACCGCCCGGCAAACGAGCGACGCCCTCCTGCGCAAGGCCAAGCAGTTCGGCTTCTCCGACCGGCAGTTGGCCACGATCTGGAACATGACGGAGCTGGACGTCCGCGCCGAGCGGAACCGCCGGGGCATCGTGGCCACGTTCAAAGCCGTGGACACCTGCGCCGCCGAGTTCGAGGCGTACACGCCCTATTTCTACTCGACTTACGAGGATGAGGACGAGACCCCGCCCAAGCGCCCGGGCCGGCGTCGGGTGATGATCCTCGGCGGCGGGCCGAACCGCATCGGCCAAGGGATCGAGTTCGACTATTGCTGCTGCCATGCCAGCTTCGCCCTGCGCGAGCTGGGCATCGAATCGATCATGGTCAACTCGAACCCCGAGACGGTCAGCACCGACTACGACACCAGCGACCTGTTGTTTTTCGAGCCCTTGACGACCGAGGACGTCCTGAACATCTGCGACCGCGTCCAGCCCGACGGCGTCATCGTCCAGTTCGGCGGCCAGACGCCCTTGAATCTGTCCCGGGCGTTGGCCAACGCGGGCGTGCCCATCATCGGCACCAGCGTCGACACGATCGAAGACGCCGAGGACCGCGAGAAGTTCAAGAACCTCCTCGAACGGCTCGACCTGAAGCAGCCGGCCAACGGAATCGCCAGGAACATGGCCCAGGCACGCGTCGAGGTGGCCAAGGTCGGCTATCCCGCGCTGGTGCGGCCGAGCTTCGTTTTGGGCGGTCGGGCGATGGAGATCTGCTACGACAACGCCCAGTTCGAGCGGTTCATCGCCGCGGCCTTCCTCGCCGCCCAGGGCCAGCCCGTCCTCATCGACCGCTTCCTCGAAGACGCCACCGAGGTCGACGTCGACGCCATCGCCGACGGCGAGCAAGTGATCGTCGCCGGGGTGATGGAGCACATCGAAGAGGCGGGCGTCCACTCCGGCGATTCGGCCTGCGTTATCCCGCCCTTCAGCTTGTCCGAAGCGGTCGTCGACGAGATTCGCGAGGCCACCTGCGCCTTGGCCCGGCGGCTCCGAGTCAAGGGCCTGATGAACGTGCAGTATGCGGTCAAGACGGAAAACGGGCGTCCGGTCGTCTACGTGATCGAGGTGAATCCCCGGGCGAGCCGGACCGTCCCGTTCGTCTCCAAGGCGACCGGGATGCCCCTGGCCAAAGCGGCCGCCAAAGTGATGGTCGGAGTGACACTGGCCGAACAGGGCTACCACCAAGCGCCGATCCCCGCCCACGTCTCCGTCAAAGAGGCCGTGTTCCCGTTCGTCAAGTTCGCCGGCGTCGATATCGTCCTCGGGCCGGAAATGAAATCGACGGGCGAAGTGATGGGCGTTAGCGAGCGGTTCCCCGTCGCCTTCGCCAAGAGCCAGCTCGCCGCCGGCACGCTGCTGCCCCGAAGCGGCCGCGTGTTCATCAGCGTGGCCGACCGCGGCAAGGACCTCGTCGTCGATCTGGCGAAGCGGTTAGAGCGAATGGGCTACGAGCTGCTGGCCACCCGGGGCACCGCCAAGCGGCTCGAAGAGGAGGGCATCCCCGTCGAGCGCCTCAAGAAGGTCCAGGAAGGCCACCCCAACGTGCTCGATTACATGCTCAACGGCCAGCTTCAACTGGTGATGAACACCCCCAGCGGCAAGGGCGCCCGAACCGCCGAAGGCAAGATCCGCGCCGCGGCCGTCGCCCACGGCATCGCCTGCCTCACCACCATCCAAGCCGCCGAAGCCGCCGTCCAGGCCATGGAAGCGATGCGCGAAGAGGAGATGACCGTGCAGGCGGTGCAGGATCGGTTTCCGGAGTATGGGAAAGCCGTGGCCAAGGGCTGAATTGCGGCGACTGCCAGCACGCGACGGGCTGAAGTATGCCTCCTCCCCCAATTGCAGGGATCCGACTCTCCGTGGTAGACTGAGAAAGTCGGCAGTTCAGAAGCTGCCACCTTCGATTCCGCAGGAGGCATTCCGCGATGGCTGACACGGATCTTGCACAACGCGTATATCGGGAGTTCAGTCCGGAGCCTTTGCGGCCGGAACGACAGGCGGATCTGTACGTCGATCTCGACGAAGTCCGGGGCAATATGGACACGGTCTCCCGCCTGGAAAAGACCATTCGACTCGCCGAAGGCAAGCCAACCTGCCAGGTCCTTGCCGGCCACAAGGGAAGCGGGAAATCTACCGAGCTGCTTCGCTTGCAGAAGCAAATCGAGTCGCGCGGAAGCTCGTTTTTTGTGGTATACGTGCAGGCGGACGACGACATCGACCGGAATGACGTCGATTTTCCGGACGTGCTCATCGCCATCGTCCGACAGATAGCCGCCCAACTTAAGGAGCGTGCTGGAATCACCTTGAAACCAGGCTTCTTCAAGAGTCGCCTGGAGCGACTGAAGTCCATTCTCACGTCGGAGATCGACTTCGAATCCTTCGAGCTCGATGTTGGCTTGATGAAGCTGGGCGGTGCGATGAAGGGTAGTCCCGATGCGCGCAGGGAAATCCGCAAGATCCTCGAACCTGACACCGACAACCTGCTGTACGCGGCCAACGAAGTGATCGGCCAGGGCGTGGCCGAGTTGGTCAAGCAACGGAAGGCGGGCTTGGTCGTCGTGATGGACGACCTGGACAAGATGATCGTCCGCGAGCGCGAGGGCACGCGTTCGACGACCGACGAATACCTGTTCGTGAACCGCGCCGCCCAGTTGACCGCGTTCCAGTGCCACGTCATCTACACGATCCCGCTTTCGTTGGCTTACTCGCACCACAGCCCGACGATCGCGGCGGCCTACGGCGGAGAGCAAGTGCCCGTCGTGCCCATGACCCGGGTCGCGGGCCGGCCGCCGAAGGCCGGTCGCAACGAGCCGGGCGTCCGGAAGTTTCGGGAGATCATCGAGCGGCGACTCAAGGCCGCGGACGCAAGAGAATCCGATGTATTCGCCAGCGACGATGTTCGCGACGAGCTGATCGCCCTCAGCGGCGGGCAGCCGACCGAACTGATGACGCTCGTTCGCGACGCCATCATCACACACGATCTTCCGATTGACGAGAAGTCACTCGATAGGGCGAGAATCGACGGCCGCCGCGGCTACGCCCGGTTCTTGCGGGCTGAGCATTGGCCGATCATCGAAGAGATCCGCAAGACCGGCGACTACACGCGAACCAGCGAGAACGAGCCCACATTCCGTGAGCTGCTCCACAGCCGGGCGGTGCTTCAGTACGTCAACGATGAGGAATGGTATGGGCTGAACCCGATGGTCGCCGCCCTGCGACCTCCCGGTCAAGGGATCGTCACGTAATGGCAGAATCCATTGCCCCCACAGCGGTTACGGCGCCCTACGGCGAGGCAGAGCGCCAGGCCGCGGAGTTGGCCGCGTTGCGGAGGATGCTCGAAGTGGCCCGAGGCTGCTTTTCGCTCAGCGTCGCGGTGTGCAACAGCCCGGCGCTTCGAGACGACCTGATTGGGCGAGCACGTGAGTGGTTTCCCGACATTCGGGTGATCTCCCTGCCGGCAGGTATCGTCGACGTTTTCGGATTCGTTGCCCCGAAAGGGGCCGATTCGGCGCCATCCGCGCTCTTCCTCACGAATCTCGAGGCGTCGATCCAGTCGGACCAGGAGCGCCACCCCGTGCTCCGCTCGCTCAATGCGTCCCGCGAACTCTGGCCGCGGAAGTTCCCCTGTCCGATCGTCTTCTGGCTACCCGAGTACGCCGCAGCGCTCCTATCCACCCAGGCGCGTGATTTCTGGCGCTACCGTAGCCACTCCTTCGAGTTCGTCTCCGAGCACGTCCGCGCGCTGGCCGATGCGGTAACACGGGTGTCGGGCGACCTGACCGCCGCAGGGAACCTTACCAGAGAGGAGAAACGATTCCGCATTGCAGAACTGGAGGACCGAATCGCTGATGCCGGCGACCCGCCGAGTAGTGCGCTTGCGTCTCATTGTAGCACGTGGTTGACCGAACTGGGTTTTCTACATCGCTTCATCGGCGACCTGGACCGGGCCGAACAGATGTTCCGCAAAGCGATGGAAATCGACGAGAAGCTCGGGCGCATGGAGGGCGTGGCCACCCAGAGCGGGAACCTGGGGCTCATCTACCAGACCCGAGGCGACCTGGACCGGGCCGAACAGATGCACCGCAAAGCGCTGGAGATAGACGAAAAGATCGGCTGGATGGAGGGAATGGCCAGCGACTGTGGGAACCTGGGGATTATCTATCGGCAGCAAGGCGACCTGGATCGAGCCGAACAGATGCACCGCAAAGCGATGGAGATCAACGAGAAGCTCGGACGGATGGAAGGCGTGGCCATCGCGAGCGGAAACCTGGGGGTCATCTACCAGATCCGAGGCGACCTGGACCGGGCCGAACAGATCCTGCGCAAAGCGCTGGAAATCGAAGAGCATCTTGGGAGGATGGCGGGCGTAGCCAGCGATTACGGGAACCTGGGGCTCATCTACCAGACCCGAGGCGACCTGGACCGGGCCGAGCAGATGCACCGTAAAGCGCTGGAGATCAACGAGAAGCTCGGCTGCCTGGAAGGCGTGGCGCACGACTTGGGGAACCTGGGGGTCATCTACCAGACCCGAGGCGACCTGGACCGGGCCGAACAGATGTTCCGCAAAGCGCTGGAGATCAACGACAAGCTCGGCCGGATGGAAGGCGTGGCCATCGCGAGCGGGAACCTGGGGGTCATCTACCAGATCCGAGGCGACCTGGACCGGGCCGAACAGATCCTGCGCAAAGCGCTGGAGATCAACGAGAAGCTCGGCCGCATGGAAGGCATGGCGGCGGACAGCGGGAACCTGGGGCTCATCTACCGGACCCGAGGCGACCTGGACCGGGCCGAACAGATGTTCCGCAAAGCGCTGGAGATCAACGACAAGCTCGGCCGGATGGAAGGCGTGGCCAACCAGAGCGGCAACCTTGGAAGCATGGCGGCCGACCGCGGTGACCTCGACGCCGCGCGCGAGCTTTGGACCCGGGCGCTCACGATTTTTCGTGAGATCGGCGCGGCGCACCGAGTGGAGCAGACCCAGCGCTTGCTCGACGGGCTCCCGGAACGGACCTAAAGGGCTCGCCTGCCTGCCGCCCAAGTCGGCGAAAAAGCGCCAATCTGGCCCTCAAAAAAACCGCCCTTGACTCGATCCGGCAAATTCCATATTCTCGCCGCCCTTGAGGAAACAATTGGCCGCCCAGGGAAGGGCGGCATCGAGGAGCCGGGAGGTTTCTCGAACCTGAGGGTCTGCATTTGGGCGTGCCGTGGCACGTGCCTGCGACCCGCGAAGCGCCCTGCCCGAGGCACGGAGGTCTCCGGGCGCGCTTCGAGGTAAAACCTAGGGCGGTATCATCCCCCTGCGCAACCATGGCCCACGGCCCGGTTGCGAACCATCCAATCGCTCCCGGAAAAGTCAAGTGTCCTTTGCCCCCCTGGGACGCAGCCTTTCCGGGGGCTTTTTTTTGCGCGCCGCTGGTCGGCCGTCGAAGGGGCTTCGACCGGGCCGACGTGGAACAAGGGAAAACGGAGATGTGTAGGAAGGGAAGAAGGAAAAGGGGAAAGACTTGGAAGAAGACTTGAGACCTCGTTACGACGCTTCTGCGTCGTAACGCAGATGGGGACGTTTTACGTCCCGAAATGAGCGTGAGCCGTTGTATTCCAGGGAATTCCGCTCCGCCGACGTGAAACGTCCCCGCGGTGCGTTTCCGGGCGGGAGCGTGGGGACGATGGTTTTTTGGGCCGGTTCGGCGTATGCGCACGGCCCGCTTCGGCCAGTGCGCACGGCCTCACACGCCGAGCGGCTGGTCGACTTTGGGTCGCCTTGCGTCCTTTAGGACTTGGCCCTCCGCGTACGACTGGGGGATGATGGTCACGCCGCGCTCGGTGACCGTGAAGCCGCGTGCGGCATCCAGCTCGTGGTCGTAGCCGACCTGCATTCCCGCGGGAATGGCCACGCCCTTGTCGATGATCGCCCGGCGTACCTTGGCCCGGCGGCCGACGTCCACGCCGGCGAACAGGATCGACTCGTCGACCTCGCCGAAGCTGTTGATCCGGGCCTTGGGCCCGAGAATCGAGTGACGGACCTCGCCGCCGGAGATAATCGAGCCGAGGCAGACGATGCTGTCCATGGCGTGGCCGCACCGATGGGCGTCGGCGAAAACGAACTTCGGCGGCGGGTAGTTGGGCTGGTAGGTGCGAATGGGCCACTGTTCGTCGTACATGTTCAGTTGCGGGTCGACGGAGATCAGGTCCATGTTGGCGTCATAGTAGGCGTCCAACGTCCCCACGTCGCGCCAGTAGGCCACCTGCTTTCGGTTCTCGTCGATCTCATCCACGAACGGGTAGGCGAACACACGGGTGGTGTGGATGATCGAGGGGATCACGTCGCCGCCGAAGTCGTGGCGGCTTTGCCGCCGGGTGGCGTCGCGGCAGAGCTCGTCGAAGAGAAACCGGGCGGAGAAGATGTAGATCCCCATCGAGGCCAGGCAGAATCCATTATCGTCGGGGACGGGTTTCGGGTCGGGAGGCTTCTCCTGGAATCCGATCACGCGGCCGTCGCCGTCGACCTCCATCACGCCGAAGCGGTTGCGGGCCTCGTCGCGGCCGACGGGGAGCACGCCGATCGTCAAATCGGCATGGTTGGCGACGTGGAAGTCGACCATCTTCCCGTAGTTCATCTTGTAGATGTGGTCGCCGGCCAGGACGAGCACGTACTTGGGTTGCTCCTTCTCGATGGTGTAAATGTTTTGGTAGACCGCGTCGGCGGTTCCCTGGTACCAACTGGCGTCGATCCGCTGCTGAGGAGGGACGACGTCGACGAATTCCCCCAGCTCCCGGCAGAAATACTTCCCCCACCCCATGTTGATGTGCCGGTCGAGGCTCATCGCCTTGTACTGGGTGAGCACGAGGATCTTGCGCAGGCCGCTGTTGAGCGAGTTGGACAGGGTGAAGTCGATGATGCGGTAAGCCCCGCCGAACGGCACCGCCGGCTTGGCCCGATCCCGGGTCAGCGGCTCCAGCCGTTCCCCCTTCCCGCCCGCCAGGACCACGGCGATGACGTCCTCTTTCATTTCCTGTCCCCTTCTGCTCGCGCTCCGCGCCCGGATGAGATCCATCGCCACTCATTGTATCGCATCTTCGACTTTCACCAAAGGGGACATCTTACCTGGTCGGGCATTCTCCAGCCCGTGTAGACGAATTGTCCCCATGCAGATTGTGTATATTCCCACCCGCCGTCGCCGAATTCGGGACGCATCCCTCGCGGAAATGCGACGCCCTCCGTGCCGGCAACGCTTCGAGCCGCCAAGCGCGAAAAGCCCCCACAGGAGAATCCCGGTTGCCAATATCGCCCCCAGATACTCGTGGAAGAAGAGGAGGTTGGGTGGAATGCACAATTCTGGCGACGTGCGGCAAGAGCATGGAATCGGCGGCCGGGGGCAAACAGGAAGAACTGGCGACTCTGAGGATCTCGCGTCAATCCAGCCAGCTTCGCTGCCACAGCTCCAGCACCAGAAGCGCCCACAATCGGTAGCTGTGGTCGAACTTGCCCGAGGTGTGGTCCTCCAGCAGCCTGGTGGTCACCTCCGGGCGGAACAGCCCGCGCTCGTGAGTCCGCCGATCCAGGAGGATTTCCCGCGCAAAACCGGCCAGCGGCCCGCGGAACCAATGATCCAGCGGGACCCCAAAGCCCATCTTGGGCCGTCGCCGAATCGGCTTGGGGATCAAATCCGAGAACGTTTCCAGCAGGATCCGCTTCCCCCGCCCCCGAACAAACTTGTGGGCAAGCGGCATTCGCGCGGCCAGCTCCACCACCCGGTAGTCCAAAAACGGCTGCCGACACTCCAGCCCGTGGGCCATCGAGGCGATGTCCACCTTGGTCATCAGGTCGCACGGCAGGTAGGTGACGAGGTCCGCCAGGCTGGCCGTCGTGACCGGATCGCGGTCGGCGCTTCGCGCCCTGGCCTGTGCGAGAAACCCGAGCGGATCGACGTCGGGCAGCGTGGCCAGGAACTCATCGGTATACAGCTCGGCGCGCCGGGCTTCGTTGAAAATCGCGATCCACTGCAAATACCGCCGCCCGGGGGCCTCGCTCAACACTTCCGTGAACCGCTTCAGCCGGCGGCGAAACGACTTCTGCCTCGGACTGGCCGGCAGACGCTGCCAGTACCGCCCGGCAATCGCGCCGCGGAGCCACGCCGGCAAACGGTCGAACCAGCTTGCCAGCCACACGGCCCGATAGCGCGGGTATCCGGCAAACAGCTCATCGCCCCCGTCGCCGCTCAGCGCCACCGTGACGTGCTTGCGCGTGAGCTCCGAGACGTACCAAGTGGGGATAGCTGAGCTGTCGGCAAACGGCTCGTCGTAGTGCCACACCAGCTTGGGAAGCACCTCGACCGCGTCCGGCTCGACGAGAAACTCCTCGTGCTCGGTGCCGAACCGCTCGGCCACCAGCCGGGCGTAGCGGGTCTCGTCGTACTCCTTGACCGGAAAACCGATCGAGAACGTCCGCACGCGGCTCTCCGCCGCTCGACACATCAGCCCGACCACGATCGTCGAATCGATCCCGCCGGAGAGGAATGCTCCCAGCGGCACGTCGCTTCGCAGCCGCAGCTCGACCGCCGACGTCAGAAGCTCCCGAAGCTGCTCGGCATGCTCGCCCGCCGGCCGATCCTCTTCGACGTTGAAGTCCGGCTGCCAGTAGGGGCGGACATCGAGCCGGCCGTCGCGATAAAGGCCGTAGTGCCCCGGCGGCAGCTTGGCGATCCCCCGGAAGATCGTCTGCGGGTGTGGGACGTACTGGTAGGTGAGATACGCGTCGAGCGCTTGCGGGCTCAGCTCGCGAGGCACGTCGCCGACCTCCAGCAGGCTCTTCAGCTCGCTGGCGAACAGCAGCCGGTCGGGCTCCAGCCGGTAGACCAGAGGCTTCTGTCCCAGCCGGTCCCGGGCCAAGAGCAGTTGGGCGTGGTTCGCGTCCCAGACGGCCAGGGCGAACATGCCGTTCAGATGGGCAAGGGCTCCCGGCCCTTCGTCCTCGTAGAGGTGGACGATCGTTTCCGTGTCGCTGTCGGTGCGGAAGCGGTGGCCGTTCCCTTCGAGCCGGCGCCTGAGATCGCGGTAGTTGTAGATCTCGCCGTTGAACACGACCCAAACCGAGCCGTCCTCGTTCGACATCGGCTGGTGGCCCCCGGCCAGGTCGATGATCGACAGGCGCCGATGGCCCAAGGCCACGCCGGGCATCATCCCCGAGCCGGGGCGGACCTGGAGCTCGCTCGTGTAGAGGCCCTCGTCGTCCGGGCCGCGATGGCGCAGCACCTCGACCATCCGCCGAAGCGTGGGCTCATCGATCGCTCTCTCCGCAGCGGTCCAGACCGCGCCGGTGATGCCGCACATAATGATATTCTAAATGGCATTTCGTGATTCTGGGAATTCTGCTGTGTGCCACTGCTTCGCAGAAGCAGTGCCAGGAGTGCTTCTGGCCAGCAGTTCGATGCAACACTGCTTGCAAGCAAGCAGTGGCACACCGCTTACGACTCCCAGAATCGTGCAACTCTATTTGGGGTGAGCCGACGTGCCGTCGGCCGCCAAACGCAAGAATACTCAGACTCGGTGGCCGATAGGCCGAGCGACGCACAATGGGCCGCTACTTCCGCTCCTGCTCGAAGTAGTAGACGCCCTTCTTGTTCGACGTCACCACGTCCAACAGCCCGTCGCCGTTGACGTCGGTCACTTCAAACTGCGTCCCCACGCCGCTGTCGTCGTCGATCGGGTGGCGGATCCAGAGGGGGCGGCCGGCCTTGCGCGCAAGCTCGTACCAGACGACCACGGCCGGCTGGTCGGAGCCCGGGTCGCGCCCCATGTGGGCCCACCACCGCTTGCCGGTCACGAAATCGACCAGCCCGTCGCCGTTGACGTCGGCCATGCAGACGGCGTGCGTCTGGGAGATGGTCTCGTCGATCGTGTGGGTCTTCCAGCCTTCGGGCGTCTGCTCGTGCCACCAGATCCCGAAGCGGTGGGCGCTGGAGCTGAGCACGTCGGCATCGCCGTCGCCGTCGAAATCATGGACGTGCATGTGGGCGGCGTGCTCGCCCAGGTTGGCCTCGTGGAACGTCCACTCCGGCCGGTCGGCGTCGGCCGGACGTTCCCACCATCCTTCGATGATCACCACGTCGGCGCGGCCGTCGCCGTTCACGTCGCCCGCCCCCAAACCGTGCGCGTATTTGCGGCTACCCGGGGTGTTCTCGGCGGAGAACGTCCGCACCGGCCAAGGCGCGGACGGCTTTTGGCCGGGGCCGGCGAATGCCATGCGTCGCCGGGGGCTGTCCGGCTTCTCCGGGTCGGGGGAGTAGCCGCAGACGAGCTCCGGACGGCCGTCGCCGGTCACGTCGACCCAGATCGGGCTCTCGTTGTTGGTGACCGGGACGGCCACGTGCCGCTCCCAAGCCGCGCCCTCCCTGCCCGGGTTCTCGAACCAGCAGGTGGGCTTGCCCGGGATGTCGACAACGACCAGATCCGCTCGGCCGTCGCGGTTGACGTCGTCGGCGAAGCAGCAGAAGGCGTCGCTATAGGTTTCGGGCGAGAAGGCTTTGGGCTCGGGGAGGATGGAGTGCATCTTCCAGTCCGGGCCGGCGTAGTAGACGCTGCCTGCGGCGACGTCGTTGCGGCCATCGCCATTGAAGTCGGCCACGGCGACCCCTTCCGCGCGAAACACCGGGTCGATCTGGACCTTTCGGAAGGAGATCGTGCTTGCTCCTTCTTGCCCCCAAGCCGCGGGGGCCAGCCAGAGCGACACCGCGACCACCGACAGAGCGCAAACCGTGAATCTCGTGACCATGACGTTCTTCCACAGAGCCAGTCAGGGGGGAATTGCATGTCTGTCCCAAGGGGCATTCTCGTGAGAAGGCGTAGCCCACCCGGGCAGGATATTCGTAGTGTACCCAGGGCGATTGGCGAAAGGAAGCCAGCGCCGCGGGGCGCGGACCGACCCTATCAGGCTACGCGAAACCGACCCACAAGAGGGATTCGCTGGTCAGCGGATGCTGGGATTTGGCCCGAGAAGCTGTCGCGGGGGAAGCCGGCCTACGCCTTACAGCAGGCTCTCGAGCAGGAGGCGGATCTTCCGCATCTCGGCGTTTTGATCGACACCCGGCATGGGGGGCATGTCTACCGAGAGTGCGCGGGAGTAGTGGTACCGGTTCAGTTGGATGATCAGCCGGCCGTACTCGACTTCTCCTTGCCCTATGCGGACCTGGAGCTTCTCCTTGCTGGTGTCGCGGAGCCGTACGTGGCAGACGTACTTGAGGAGCTGCTCGAAACCAACCCCTCGGTGGGGTCCGTAGACGAAGTGGCTGGGGTCCAGCGTGATGGCCAGCCCCTTGACGTTGTCGCAAAGCACCTTGGCGGTGTTCGGGTCCTCGGTCATCCGGCCCGTTTCGGTGAGCAGCCCGATTCGGACACCTTCCGGGGTGGCGATAGCCACCATCTTCGCCAGCCGCTCGATTTCGGCGTTGAAGGGCGTGCCCAGCTCGGCGGCCCGGATCGTGATGGTCACTACCTTGGTGGCCTTGGCCAGCTTGCAGCAGGCGGCGAACTGTCGGTAGTAATCCGCTTCGGGCGCTTCGATGTCCACGCTGTAGGCGATGATGCTGAGCCGACGGGACCGGCGGCAGGTTTGCAGCGACCGTTCCGGGTCGGCGAGCACCTCCGACGGCTTCAGATGGCCCCCCGTTTCATGGATCACGATTTCCACGCTGGTGTATTCCAGATCCACCAGCCGCTCCAGGGCGGCATCCAGCGGCAGATCGCAGAAGGACCTGGTCGATGCGGCAACAATCACTCCTCAGACTCCTCCTGAGCTCCCTGGCTTGCCCGCCGAGACCACCACGTCGTCCCAGACCGGGGAAACGGTCTATGACGATCGAACGGCGCTTGCCGGTAGCTTACCGCGAGAGGGCACGTCCTGGCAACACCAAGGCTCCGCAGCTCGCGTTGCCCCCATGGCAGCCTGGGCTACAATAGCGAGGGAGTGGGCCTTGTGCGACCGCCCAAGAGGGTCGACCGACAGATCGCCGAACACCGGGCGGGGCAGCACCGGCACGCGGAACCGGGCCTTCTCCCCGAGGTATTACGCAACCCATTTTCACTCGTTCCGTAAAGGACCAGCCATGGACCCCAACTCGCAGCCGCAAGGGCCACACGAGCCCTTGGCGCCGGTGGAAATCGTTGACGAGCGGCCGCCAAGAGGGCCCCGCAGGCGGACCGGCGTGCTGGGCGGGCTGTTGATCGTGCTTCTGCTTCTGGGCCTGGGCGTGTCGGCGATGTTGAACATCGCCTTCCTGTTCGGCGGCGTGTCGCTGGACTCGAAAAGGAAGGTTCGCGAGAAGTTCTTCTCGCACGCGAGCTCCGGCAGCGACAAGATCGTCATCATTTCGGTAGACGGCGTGATCCTCGACGAGGATGACGGTTTCGTCAAACGCCAGATCGACCAGGCCGAAGAGGACGACGACGTCAAGGCCGTGGTGCTGCGGGTCAACTCCCCCGGTGGGACGGTTACGGGGAGCGATTATCTCTACCATCACCTCAACGAGATGAGGGAGGAGCGCAAGTTTCCCGTCGTGGTCAGCATGGGGAGCCTCGCGGCCAGCGGGGGGTACTACGTCTCGATGGCCGCCGGCGATACGCCCGATTGCATCTTCGCCGAGCCCACCACCTGGACAGGCTCCATCGGCGTGATCATCCCTCACTACGACCTCTCCACGCTTCTGGGCAAGTGGGGGGTCCAAGACGACTCGATCGCCAGTCACCCGCTCAAAAACATGGGCAGCTTCGCCAAGCAGATGACGGAAGAAGAGCGCCAGATCTACCAGGAGCTGGTGGACGAGACCTTCGACCGGTTCAAGGAGATCGTCAAGTCCGGCCGCCCCCAGTTCAAGAAAGACCCCGAGGCCCTGAACAAGCTGGCCACCGGGCAAGTCTACACCGCCGAACAGGCCCTGGAGCTTGGGCTCGTGGACAAGATCGGATTCCTGGAAGAGGCCGTCGAGCGGGCGATCGAGCTGGCGAACCTCGACAGGGACGACGTGCGCGTGGTGAAGTACAAACGGGAACCGACCCTGGTCGACGTCCTGATGGGCGCCAAGGCCTCGCAGCGGGGCTTCGATCTGGCGGAGGTCCTGGACCTGACCGTGCCGCGGGCGTATTACCTGTGGTCCCGCGTGCCGCCGTTAGTCCGCAGCGGCAGCTAGCGCCTTATCCGACGATGAATGGCAGGTTGCCCGGCTCGTGGTGACCCAATTCATGGGGTCCATCTCGAGTTCCTGCCGCGTGAATGCCGTCACGACGGACCCGCCCAACGAGACTCGGCAAGGCACGCGTTTTCCGCTAATCAGGTCCCGGCTTCCGGCCTTCCGGGACGTTCTCGGGCCGTTTGCCTGGTCCAAGGGGGGGGCTTGGTCCGTCGCGGTCATACCGTCGGCGAGGCCCCGGCGGGCCGTCCGGGCCCGGCGAAAACGGACGACGAGGCCACCCCCTCCCGGGGCGATGCTCGGGAGGAGAGATGCCGGGCCACTTCGAGCGGAAGTAGCGCCACCACAATTGCTGACGCATCTGCTCGGGCGGCAGACCCGTCAAGTATTCCCGATCCCTGCCCGTGATCTCCTTCTCGAGGTACTCGCTCAACTGCTCGTGGCTCTGGTTGAACACGAAAGCGCCGATCAGGCCGTGAAGGAACCGGCGTTGCATGTCCGGGCTCGTCTCTTCGAGCGATCGGCGCGCGTCGGGCGAAAGCCGCGATTGAAGCGCCTGCAACGCCTCATCGCTCAGCGGCATCCGTTTCCCCGGGTTGGCCAGTTGCCAGAGGACCAGCATCTCGACGAAAAGGTTGCGACGTCCTTGGGGATCGTCCTTGGCTTGCTCCAATTCCTCACGCAATTTTTTCTGCTGTTCCTCGGGGAGGGCCTCGATCAGCTCGGGGGCGTTACGCTCCATGTGCTCGTCGAGCCAACGCGTCAGTGCTTCCTGTTCCTCCAGCGACAGCTTCCTCAGCCGCTCGCCCCAGGCAAAACCTCGGCCCCCTCCCGGCCCGGACTGCCTTCGGCGGGACTGCTCTTCGCGCAGCTCCTTGATCTTCTCGATCCTTCCGTCAGGCGGAAGCTCGCGCAGGTCGGCCCGCTCGGACGGCGCCAGGGTATTGACCCATTCACAATACCGCTCCATCACCGCGAGCAGCTCGTCGGAGCGCGGGTGGGCCTCGATCTGGTCGTGCAAGTCGTGGAGCCGCTGCCGCTCAGCCGAACCGAGGGCCGCAAATTGCTCCTGGGCCCGGCGCAGCTCCGCTTTCCGGGCCGGGTCCATCCGCTCGATTCGCGCACGCTGCTCCGCAAGCGTCTCTCCGGCCTGAAGAGGCTCGACCTTCAGCACGCCGCACAAGACGGTCGTCAGGCAGATTGCCCAAATCACCCGCGGGGATCGCTCGTTACGACTCATCCCCAACCTCCTCCGGGAACAGCTCCTCTTGACTGCGAAGCAGCAACTCCAGGAACTCGACGTCGTCGATCTGGCGGTACTGGTCGAGCCGTTCCAACACCGGCAGATCCTCGAGCAACTGGTCGTTCGGTTTCGCCCGGAACAGCCAGACGGCCAGGAAACCGGCCGCGCAGGCGCCCAGCATCCCGGCGCTTACGGCCAACGACCATCGCCGCCGCCGTCGAGGGGCTTCCGACTTCTCCTGCTCGACGTCCTCCGACGCTGCCACGGCCACCATCTCCAGGGTGCTCTTGGTGAACACCTCGTCGACGTGGGCCCGATCGAGGTTGTCCAGTAGATCCCACGTCCCCTCGAGCCGCTCCAGGGTATCGCGTGCCTCGGAGTCGGTGGCCAACAGCTCCTCGATGCGGCGGTTGGACCGGTCGTCCAGCTCGCCGTCGAGGTAGGCCACCAGTTGCTCTTCCAGCGAGCCCTGGTTGGCGGTCGGATCGGGATTGGCAGGTTCGTGTGCCATCGGTCAATGGTCGACGGGCAATGTGTCCCGGTTGGCTTGCGATCGGTCCGCGTTCAATGTCCCGCGTCGTTCTTTGGCACGGGGTGATCGCCGTGCTCGATGTACGGTTCCAACACTTCGCGGAGGTTGACCCGGGCGCGGCTCAACAGCGACTTGATCGCCTGGGGCGTCAGATCCATGGTCTCGGCAATATCCGCGTAGCTCATCCCTTCAAACTTGCTCAACAGCACGGCCATCCGCTGGCGCTCGTTGAGCGCCTTCAGGGCCAGCCGCACGATGTCGCGCATTTCGGTCTTGTCCAACTGGCGGGCCGGGAGCTGTCCACTCGAAGCCAGCACCATCCCTTCCAAGGGCCGGGCGCCAAACGGCCCGCTCTCCCGTACCTCCAAGCTCACCTCGCGCCGACGCGATTTGCTCCTCAGGGCGTTGCAGGCCACGTTGTTGGCGATCGTAAACAGCCACGTGGAGAATTTGGCCCCGGGCACATACGTCTTCCGCGCCCGATACACCCGCAAAAAAACCTCCTGGGTCAGGTCCTCTGCCAGATCGCGGTTATGGACCAGGTGTTCCAGCACGGTGACCAGCCGCCCCTGATAGCGCAGCATCAACTCCTCGAAGGCGGCGGCGTTGTCGTCGCGGACCTCGAGCATCAAGCGCACGTCGGGGTCCCGAAGCGCGTATCTTCGGGCGGAGGATTCGCTAACCACGGGCGGAGTTTCTCAGGGGGTCGTTTTTCGCGTCGCTTGCGGCGCGTCAGGTCCGTTCCATCTCTAGTCTAGGCGAACCCGAGCGACACGACCAGTTGCCCGTCGGCAATCGCTTCCCCTGTTCCATGAAACCCCGCTCGGGAAGCGGGGTTTCTCTCGGTTCTGACGACCGTGTGTAGAAGTCCGGCTATCGGCCGAACGCACGAGACTCGCCCCCCGAAATAGGGGACCGAAGGGCCCTGGAGTTCCCCAGCCAAGCACGTCTCATTCTCATCGCCGGCGACGAGTTCACGCGGTTCTGAATTCCGAGATGAGCTCTTCGGACCGGCGTCCCTGCGGACGCCGTCCCTTTCGCTTGCAGCCGATCGTGTCCGAAGTAACGAAGGATCTCTGGCAATTTCCGATACCTTCTTGTCGAGAGCTGGCCTGAGCCGGCGATGCTGGCGAATCGCCCCGGAAGCGCCACCGATTAGCCTGGCCGCACTTCACGGCCTTACAGTTGTCAATTTGGAGCAAATGGGAACGCTGGGAACCTGCATTTGGGGTCTCCTAAAGCCCACGAAGGCCGAAAAACAGACAAGGCGAATAGACAAGGCTTTTCTCATCGCGGAGCCGATGAGAAAAGCCTCTTGGACGAAGTGCTGCGTCGCGGGAGGGGGGCTTCGGGTGACGGCTCTTGGTGAGGGGCACGATCTGCCCGGGACTCGCCGTTGACCGTTGAGGACCTGACCCGAAGCCAGCGTGTTCGGCTGGGTCCGACCGAAACCGGCGGTCGTTCGTACGGCGAGGCCCTACTGGTCTGTCCAATTCGAGTTTACGGGTGCCACGGGCATCTTGCCCGTGCTCTCGTAGCTGCACTGGCGAGACGCCAGTGGCACCCGACCGGCAAAGTCAATCTGGACAGACCCCTACGCCCTCTATTGAAATCTTGAGCGTGGAAAGGCGGCTCGCTAGACTATGTGTACATGCATGTACACGACCACCGGAGTAGCGGCGATGGCAACCAAGACGATTACTCTCGACCTGGAAGCGTACGAGCGCCTCAAAGCCGTTCAGAGCGACGGGGAGTCGTTCAGCCAGACGATCAAGCGGACGGTCCAGGCGCCGCTCGACGTTGAGGCCTATGGCAGAAGGTTGCGGGAGGTCTCGATGAGCCGGGACGCGATTGACGCCGTCGAGGAGCAGGTCCGCAATCGGCACAAGCCCTCGGAAAGGAAGCGGTAGTGGCTTGTCTGGACACCACCGTGCTCGTTGACCTTGCGCGCCCCGGTGGGAAATGGAAGCGGCGCGCGTTGGACAAGGTGCGGGAACTGGTAGAACGGGGGGAGGGGCTTGTCACAACGCGATTCAACCTCGCCGAGCTCTATGTGGGCGTGGAGCGGTCCGATGATCCGGAGCGGGAAGAACGTGCGATTCAGGCCGTCGCAGGCGATTTCGGCGTTCTCGATTTCGATGACCGGGCGGCTCGTCTGTTCGCGCAAATCGCGGCCCACCTGCAAAGGGTCGGCAAGCCCGCCGGCGACATGGACGTGCTGATCGCCGCCACCTCGATGGGCGCGGGGCATTGCCTGGTGACGCGGAATCCGGCACACTTCAAGAGCATCCCCGAGCTGGCCGTCCAGACCTATTGACTCGTCGCGCAAGCGGCCGGTGTTTTGCGGGCGTCTGCTCCGGTTTCGCTAAACTAACCAGCCATGTCTGCCGAAAAAGCTAGCGCCATTGTGCTGCGGACCGTCGAGTTCATGGAAACCAGCTTGGTGGTGACGCTGTTTACGCGGGAGTTTGGCAAAGTACAGGGTTTAGCGAAAGGAGCGAGGCGGCTCAAGGGCCCTTTCGAGTCTGCTATTGACCTCTTGGCCCTCTGTCGCATAGTCTTCCTCCGCAAATCGTCTGACGCCCTCGACCTGGTGACCGAAGCGAAGCTCCAGCGGCGGTTTCGACCGGCCGGCCGTAGCTTGTCCAGTCTGTACGCCGGCTACTACGTCGCGGAGCTATTGAACGAACTGACCGACGACTACGACCCCCATCCGGAGCTGTTTGACCTGGCCGATGAGAGCCTCTTGGCCCTGTCGTCCGGGGAGCCGGTGGCCACCCGGGTGGCCCGGTTTGAGCTTGTCGCCCTGCGGATACTGGGACACTTGCCCTCGCTGGAGACGTGTGTCGACTGCGGAGTCCGGGTGCCCCTGACGGGCCGGGTGACCTTCGGGCAGTTGGACGGCGGGGTGTTGTGCCCCCAGTGTCGTGGGGGGAAGCGGCAATTGGTCGCGGTCGGCGCGGGCGTGTTGCGGGCGATGGGGCAACTGGCCGATCCGGCCGGTCAGGCGTGGCGCCGTTTGCAGTTGGACGCCAAGAGCCGCGGCGAGCTCCGCGGCTTGATGAACCGTTATCTGTGTAACTTGTTAGGGCGAAAGCCTCGAATGCACCAATACCTGGGCATGCTCTCCTCTTGAGCGCCGAGGTCTCGGCCAATGCGGACAGGGACGTCCCCAATGTCAATGGACGGAACGAAACTCGCCGTTGCGGCCGCTTGCCTGTTGGGCCTTGCCGCCGGCTGCCAGAGTATGCTGGAGCTGCCCGAGTCGGCCAAGGCCGGCGGCTGGACAAACGACGAGGTGCCCGAGGGCTGGGCCTTCGATCGGCTGATGGGCCGAAAGCGCGAGACGAAGGATTCGGACTCTTCCATCGCCGGGCGGGAGGCGTCGCCGTCGGTCCACTTCGCTTCGCAGACCAACGCCCAAGGGCCGGGCGCGGACCCGCCCGCGTCGTCGGAGGCGTCCGACTTCGAGAAGCCACCGAGCGAAGACGACGGCCTGGAGCTGAGCGACTTCTCCCCCTCCAACATCGGCACGACGGTCAAAAAGCTCACCGGCAACGGGCCGAACGAGTCGGTCGCCCGCGCCCTGTACCAGGAAGGCGAGGAGCTGCTCCGAGAGGGGCAGTACGAGGAAGCGGCCGAGAGGTTCGAGAAGGCGGCCAAGCGTGCCCCGGAATCGCCCCTCCAGGAAGACTGTCTGTTCATGCAGGGCGAGAGCCTGTTCTTCTGCGACCGGTATCCCAAAGCGAACGACGCGTACGCCGAGCTGTTGAAGAAGTACCAGTACACGCGGCATCTCGACAAAGTGGTCGCCCGGCAATTCGCCATCGGACGCTACTGGGAGCAGCTCAACGCCTCGAAGCCGACTTGGTTCTTGTCCCTCCAGGTCAGCGACCCCACGCGGCCGAAATTCGACACGTTCGGCTATGCCCTCAAGGCGTATCAGAGCGTGCGGATGAACGATCCCACCGGCCCGCTGGCCGACGACAGCATCATGGCCACCGCCAATGCCTATTTTCTCAAGGGGCGATACGAAGAAGCCGCGTACCACTACGACCTGGTTCGCAAAGAGTACCCCAAGAGCGAACACCAACTCAACGCGCACCTGTTGGGCATGAAGAGCAAGCTGGAGACCTACCAGGGGCCGAAGTATGGTGGCTCCCCGCTGGAAGACGCCGAAGAGATCGCCGACCAGACCGCCCGACAGTTCGGCCCGGAGCTGGGAAGCGAGCGGGACCGGGTCGTCCAGACGCAGAACGAAATCCGTGAGCAACGGGCCGAGCGCGACTGGGTCCTGGCGGAATACTATGAGAAGAAAAAAGACTACCGCGGCGCCCGATACTACTACCAGCTCATCCTCGACGAGTATCCCGCAACCGCGTATGCCCAAGAGGCGAAGACGCGGCTCGCCGAGATCCGCGACTTCCCCGATAAACCGGCCAATCACTTCCGATGGCTGACCGACCTGGTTCCGTCCACCCCCGACTAGCGCCTCGCCAAGTCTCGTCTGACGGGCTTGTAGTGACCGCATCGATGCGGTCGAAGCTGCACGTAGACCCGATGAATCGAGTCACTACCGGCGGCGGTCGTTCTCCTGCGCGGCTTCTTCCGATCCTCTGCCTGAGCGTGCTTGCCGGCTGCGCCGGCTATCAGGTGGGGACCACGTCGCTCTACGCCCCCCACGTCCGCACCGTCTACGTGCCGATGTTCGAGTCGGAGAGCTTCCGTCGCAACCTGGGCGAGCGACTCACGGAGGCGGTGATGAAAGAGATCGAGGACACGACCCCCTACAAGGTCGTGAGCACGCCGAACGCCGACAGCACGCTCCGCGGTCGGATCGCCGCCGAGAGCAAGCGCGTGGTCGTCGAGAACTGGTACGACGATCCGCGGCAAGTCGACGTCGACCTCCAGGTCCAGGTCGATTGGGTCGATCGCAACGGCAGCCCGATCCGTCCGGCCCAGTCCATCCCCCTCGCTCCGGAGCTGCTGGCCGTCAGCGGAACCGCCCCCTTGTTTCCCGAGATCGGCCAATCGGTCGCCACGGCCCATCAACAGGCGATCCAGCGAATCGCCCAACAGGTCGTGGGGATGATGGAGAGTCCGTGGTGACGAGGGGCGAGGGATGAGGGACGCTTCCCCCCTTGCCGCACTGCTTCGCACCGACTACAACGCCTTTGCGAAGCGGGCATCTCCACGACTCGCGACGGGAAGCTTGTCTCGATGGTCCTCTCTCCAGACGAAGCGGAGCGAACACCCGGCTTCCGGTCTCAACGTCGGGACCGGTGGCGCCTCCGCCACCAGACGCTCGCCGTCGGCCGGCTGCCGCTTCTGATGGGCATCCTCAACGTCACGCCCGACAGCTTCTCCGACGGCGGCCGCTTCTTCGACCCCCAGGCAGCGATCGAGCACGGCCTGCGCCTGGCCGAAGAAGGGGCCGATCTGGTCGACGTGGGCGGCGAAAGCACGCGCCCGTACGCCCCGCCGGTCGACCCCGACGAAGAGCTCCGCCGTGTGATTCCGGTCGTGGTCGCCTTGGTCGACCGCTCGTCGGTGCCCGTCTCCATCGACACGTCCAAGGCGATCGTCGCCCGGGAGGCCGTCGCCGCCGGGGCCCAGGTGATCAACGACGTGACCGGGCTCCGTGGCGACCCCGGGATGCTCCCGCTGGCCGTCGAGTCGGGCGTGGGCGTATGCGTGATGCACATGCAGGGCACGCCGCGGACCATGCAGAAGGACCCGATCTACGACGACGTGGTCGAAGACGTGCTCGGCTATCTCCGCCAGCGCCGCGATGCCCTCCTCGCCGCGGGCATCGACCAGGACCGGATCGCCCTGGACCCGGGCATCGGCTTCGGCAAGACGCCCGAGCACAACCTTTCGCTACTATCGAACGCCTGGCGATTTCACGAGCTGGGTTGCCCGACTCTCATCGGCCACTCCCGCAAAAGCTTCATCGGCGCAGTCCTCAGCGACCCCCAAGCCGACCGAACCGCCGGCACGATCGGCGTGGCCCTCTCCCTTGCCCGACAAGGCGACCAAATCCTCCGCGT